>JAESGG010000089.1_pt1 | contig 28848 bp, 27 predicted proteins | sample 9266231 | NCBI WGS metagenome assembly JAESGG01 (sample SAMN14515337, study PRJNA621664) | algae metagenome | isolation source: Aphanocapsa sp. GSE-SYN-MK-11-07L and co-occurring heterotrophs from wet... | place: USA: Grand Staircase Escalante National Monument, Utah | collected 2006-04-16 | reverse complement strand
GTCACTTCTATCTTGACTTGACCTCCCTCAACACTGATTAATCGTGCTGCCATAGTTTTCCCGCCTAAATTGTTTCCCTAGGATTAGCACCTTTTACTTCCTAAATCAAGTTGAGGTCGCACCCGACCCAGTTGCTTGGGGTATGCCCAGATACCATCATTGATCGCCATAGTACAGGGATTGGGGATTGTAACAGCCGTTTCCTCAAATAGCTCCCAATAGTCTTGCAGTGAAAGGCTGATAGCCATAGAAATGGTGCTAATGATAGATAAGAATCAGATTAATCTAAACTCTATGAATTTTTCAGGAGTTTTGTGATGACTTGAGCATGACTGTGGACAGACAATTTTTCGGTTTTGTCCCTACCTAAGATGTGAGCCGCATAACGGCTGGCGCGTCACCGGACGGCGACCAGGCTTGTATAACGTAAGTTCGATGAAAACATGAATTTTGGGTCTTTCGACGAAAGAATGAGGTTTGTAGCCAACGCAAGAATAAGGGTTTCAGCCTCTGTCGAACTCACGTTGTATACATAACCGATAGTGTAAACCTCCGTTCCGGTGCACGCGCTTGTTAGGCAAGAATGCTTAATCAATTCAACTGTAGAGTCTTCAAATACTATCTTTAGGAGGCGTGCTTTTCTTCCCTGATCCCCCTATACGCTGGTAGTACGCAAATCGGGGTTGCTGACCGTTTTCGACTACCCAGTACTTGTCAGGAAGTGGCTTTTTCCGGTTCTCCTCACGCTGCGACACCAGAACTCGCCAAAACTCCTCCTGCCATTGATAAGAAATTAGCGAGGTGTTACAGAGTTTCTTGAGGTCTTCGTAAGTGAACGTGTCAACCAAGGACAGAAAAAACTCTACTTGCGCCATGTAAAGGTCGCAGCCAGCTTGGTGCCATGATACAAGGTAGCGAAGGACAACCTTGTCTTCCATACTCATGGCAATCTCGTCGATAAACTCGTGCTCGAAACTAACATAGTTAGCGTGGTTGATGAAAAAGAGCATCTGCTCCCGATGTCGCTTCACGAGTCGCTTCGTCCGCCACCATTGCCAAATACCGAACAGCAGCCCAAGAGCAGTCAAGAACCATCCAGAGATTGTCAAGAAATCCATCGGTTACTTTACCTCTAAGCCAAACTTCTGCGCCTAACTCTAAATAGACGGACAGCATCAGCCTATATCGCTTACAGAGGCATATAGACGGATAGCTATCGACTTATATCCCTTAATTTGGCATATGGGCGGATACCTGTCCATCTATTTAACCGATTTGGGGATATAGACGGATTCAATCCACCTAAATGGCTTGTTGGGGGATATAGACGGACAACTTCAGTATTCTCTCGGATGTCCTGTTGAGAAGGTTGGCTGATCATGATCAAAAAAGTGGGCTGTCTGCAAATTGTATTATTGCTCAAAATTCGTCCATGTTTGTTATATAGCGTTTTCAAAATGGTAACAGCAGATGAATTTGAGCCAGAATTGCGATAATTTTGGATCGCAGTGTGGAGTGAGCCAGAGTTGGCTGAAGGAGTTTGGAGATGCGATCGCTGATTTTGCTTGGACTGGTGGCTAGCCTGTTGCCCTTGGCACCCGTCAGGGCTGAGCCTTCAGAGCCGTTGACGATTGATTTTGCCACCCAGGGTTGCGGTCGGTTTAAGCAAGTGGCTTATTTCCGCAGCGAGTTTCATTTTGTCAATATTTGTCTGGGTGAAGCCAGTTTGCTAATGGTTGTGACGGATGCAGACGGGCTTGGACGAGAGCGAGTGCCGGTTCAAAAGCAAGGGCAAAGTTATGTTGGCAAATCTGAGCAGGGCATTGCCTACACCATCGATCGCAGTCAATTGACGATTGTGTTCAAAGATGGCAAGTCTTACCAAGAACGGGTCGAACAGGCGAGCTTCAGCGGCCCCAGCCTAGCCACAGCCCTCAAATATAACTGCGTCATGAAAACTGAGCCGTTCGCTGATCAAGAAAATGTGACGCTGGCCCAAGCCTTGAGTCTGGTTCAGCAGCGAGATGGCGATCAGTTTATGTACCACTGCCAATCGTCCGAGCAATCTGCCGTTATTTCAGGCACAGTCAGCTATCGACAGCGGATTGCCTTGCCCGAAAACGCCACTGTCGAAGTCAGGCTCCGCAACGTCAGTCGCACCGATACGCCGCCGCTGGCTGAGCAAGTTATCAACACGAATGGGGCGCAGGTGCCCTTTCCCTTCCAGTTAATTTACAATCCCCAGCAAATTAAGCCTGATCAAATCTATGCGGTGGAAGCGCGGATCTTGATCAACGGACAACCAGGCTGGGCGAGCAGCGATCGCTATGCCGTGATTACGCAGGGCGCTCCCAAAACAGCGGAAATTATCGTCAATCCAGTCAAGTAAGGAAAGGAAAAGCAGAAGGAATCCGTCTAACCCTTCTGCCCTCTGCCTTTGACCTTCTACCTTCCCCATTCTCATTTGTCGGACTGGAAAGGGTGCCGCTAAACTGGGGCCAAACTAAACCACAGTCTTTGGCCCATGAAGCACAGAATACCTAATGTCAGCCTCTTGCATCGTCACCGCATCATCAGGTGGGTGCTTTTGGGCGTGTTTGCTTTGGCCCTGAGCCTGAGTTGGGCAACCGTAAGCTGGGGGCAGTTTTCCTTACCAACAACCCCTGGTCAGACCCCGCCTGATCATGTCACCCGCTACGGCGCTTTAGAAGTCGCTTGGGTAAAATCTCCCCTCGACAGCAAAGATTTATTTCAAATTGCAGCCCCAACCGTTGCCGATCGCACGAGCATTGGCGAGGCTACCCCCGTCGAGGCGCGGGCCAACTTAATTACTGCCAATCTGAATCGAGCTGTCGAAACGTTCAAAGACCCTGGCTCTTTAAAAGTGGAAACCACGACCTTGAACAAGCTGACGGTACTGACTGCCACAGACAAAGATAGTAGTCGTCCCCTCCGCTTAATGACCGTCACGAATGATGATTCTGACTTTCATCTCAAAACGATCAATGAACTGGCAACCGAGTGGCAAAAAATTCTCCAAGCAGACTTAGTGCGAAATCTAGACCTCCTGTCAGAGGAATCACAAAGTCGCGGGCGGCAGCAGGCACTGTTGGCGATCGCAGTCATCTTAGCAGTAAGCGTCATTGGCTGGCTGATTGAAGGTCGGCTACGCCGCTGGCAGCAATCACTGCAATCTCAACTGGCAGAGTCCAAAGCAGCCACCAATCATGAACCTCTGGTCGAGGCTGAGCCTGTTGTTCCCCCAACTAATGCGGCTGGAACTGTGCAAGCTCAGTGGGAGCGGTTTGCCGCGATGCGATCGCAGTTTATCTCCAACCTGCGCCAGCAATCCGCCGTCCAGCGCAAGTTAAACCTGGTGCGGTTGCTGCGCTGGCTGCTGTTTTGGTCAGTGGTAATCATTTGCTATTTCAGCATCTGGAGCATCGTAACCAGCCTGCCCTCGCTCAGACCCTATCAGCGCTGGATTGTTGGCACCCCAATTGATATTCTGATTGCCCTGTTCATGATCAGCCTTGGCACTCGCCTCTGTGATGAATTAATCGATCGGGCGATCACAACCTGGCATCAAAATGCCTTTTTCTCGATCAGAGATACGCAGCGAAAAGGAGTCCGAGCCAGCACGATTTCCTCTGCTTTAAAGGGTCTGTTCAAAACGCTGATTATCATTGCCGTGGTGCTCTGGCTGCTGAATAAAATGGAAGTTTCTACCGGCTCCATTTTGGCCGGTGGAGCAATTCTGGGTTTGGCAATTTCCTTCGGTTCCCAGAGTTTAATTAAAGACGTGGTGAATGGCTTCCTGATTTTGGTCGAAGATCAGTTTGCGGTTGGGGATGTAGTGAAACTAGCCAATGCCTCCGGGCTGGTGGAGAACTTGAACCTGCGGGTGACTCAGCTCCGCAACAGCGAAGGGCGGCTAATTACAGTCCCCAACAGTGCGATTACCCAAGTAGAAAACCTGACGCGCCACTGGTCACGAGTAGATCTAGGAATTGAAGTTCCTTATCTCGCTGATGTGCAAGTGGCGCTGGGGATTTTGAAAGACGTGGGCAATCAACTCTACACTGAGCCAGCCTGGCGCGATCGGATCCTGGAATCCCCAGAAGTCTTGGGCGTAGATGACTTAGCGCTCACGGGCACCCTACTGCGGGTGTGGATCAAAACTGCTCCCCTTCAGCAGTGGAAAGTGGCGCGAGAATTCCGCTATCGAGTCCGGCTGGCCTTTCAAGAACATGGAATGATCATTCCACCTCAGGCTTAAACTGAAAGAGCATGAGGCCAAACCACTGTTGGGGATCTGTCCACTGTTGAATTGCGATCAGGTGGTGCTTGGCTAGCTCTTGTTGCAGGATAACCAGACTAAACTTGCGAGAGATTTCGGTCAAAATGTTCTCGCCAACCGCGATCGCAACGGTGTGATTCAGTTTATTCAACCTAATCTCTTGATCGCAAAGACTGTCTAGATGCATTTCAATTTGCTGTTCAGCTAAGTTATAAATTGCTCGATGGCGGAACTGGCGGAGGTCGAAATTAGCGCCAAATCGCCAATTAAGATGTTGCAGCATATTCAGGTTAAACTCGGCCGTCACCCCCTCAGCATCGTTATAGGCGGCTTCAAGTTGAGAAATCTCTTTTTGCAAATCTACGCCCAGTAAGAAAAATTCCTCCGGCTGGAGCGCCGACCGAATTTGGGCAAAAAAGCGATCGCACTCTGGTGGCGTCAGGTTGCCAAGGGTGCTGCCTAAAAAGCCAATCATTCGGCTGGTCAGTTGGCGGGGCGGCAAGTGTTGCAAGCCCAGTTCGTAGGTGCCCACCAGGCCGTGAATGTTTAAATCTGGATAATCACGCAGCAAATCATGGGCGCTGGTTGCCAAAATGCCGCCGCTAACATCAATCGGCAGATAGTGCAGCCCCGCCTTTAAATTGGTGTAAGCATCCAGCAGCAGGCGAGTTTTAGTTGAACTGCCGCTGCCCAGTTCCACCAGCTCGCAGGGGCCGGTTAACTCAGCGATCGCTTTGGCGTAACGCTGCAAAATCCCAGCTTCCGTCCGAGTCGGGTAATACTCCGGCAGGGTGCAAATTTGCTCAAACAACTGCGAGCCGCGATCGTCGTAAAAATATTGAGCGGGTAGGGTTTTGGGGGTTTGACTCAAGCCCAAAATTACATCTTGCCCCTGCTGGTCGAGTTGGAGAGCAGCCTGTTGAGCCGTCAGCAATTGTTCTAACTGGAGACGGGACGCAGAAGCGCTGGTGGCTGGAGCGGGTAGGCGATCGGCGGCGCAGCGAAATCCGGCCAGGATCTCTCGACAGCCGGGATGGTACCAATTGCGGAAAGCAGACCGCAGCGCGACAGGGCGCGTCGCCCAACTGCCTCCCTTCAGGACGCGATGCTGGTCGTCAAAGTAGGCAGCAGAATAGCCTGGGTAGGGATAGCTGACAAAGCCCTTGTAGGGACTGAACCAGGTGGCTGTCCATTCCCAAATATTCCCCAGTAAGTCAAAGCAACCACAAGCGCTCTGTCCCTGCGGATACTGATAGACCGGGGTAGATTGCCCAACTTGGTGATTGTGATTGCAGTGATGCCCGGTTGGCTTAGCCTCCCCCCAAGGATAGGTTTGATACCGTTGCTGACCCGGATGCCAACTGGCCGCTTTTTCCCATTCGGCTTCTGTTGGCAAGCGCTTACCGACAAACCGAGCATAGGCTTCGGCTTCATAGTAACTAACTCCACAAACCGGGTGATCTTCCGCCACTGTGGTATGCCAGTAAAGGGGCTGGGAGACTGGATTATCTTCTAGCCACGCCCAACCCGCCGCCGACCACCAGCGGGCATCACTGTAGCCGCCCGCCGCCATAAACTGCCGGTATTGTTGCCGGGTGACGGGATAGCGATCAAGCCAAAAGTCTGGTAGGTCAACCCGATGGACAGGTCGCTCGTTATCTAACGCCAGCAGGCTCTCGCTGCCTTGCTCAAACCCTCCGGCTGGAATCTTCACCATGTCTGATTCAGGCCAGCAGACAGCGCGGGTTAACAGGGGAGAAAACTGCCCTGTCCAAAACAGTTGACGACGCTGTAATTCCAAGACCAGCGTAATCGTTTCGCTATGCTGGGCTTCATGTTGGAGCAGCCAATACCACAGTCGCTTTTGCTCCAGGATCGGTGCAGCTTCTAGATACAGCAACACTTGGTCGCGAATTTGACTCAAGTAGTCAGAAATCGTTGGAAAATCTGGCAGATGAACGCGATCGCCCTTCGGTAAACCATCGGCAGCAAACAGACTGCGATACTGGGGAAATTGCGGCTTGAGTCCGGCGGAGTGCTCTAGCAGCCACAGCCCTTCCGTGTAACCAATGTGTCCCAAGTGCCAGCCGACCGGGCTAAAGTCTGGATGAGCCTGCTGGCGAAAGGCCTCAGCATCCAGATCATCAAACAGGGCCAAGGTGGCCGCGCGAGATTCAATCAGCGCTTGGCGCAGGCGTTGGCGAATTTGAGTAATGTTTGCTTGAGCAGCCCAAACCGAGTCAGGCTGTGAGGGGGTGGGTTTGAAGGTCAAAATCTTCTCCAATCACAACAATCGTGTTTTCTGGGCAACTGATCCAGTCGCGACCAGAAAACAGGGGTTCTGAAGCAACTAGGACTCCGCTAGCCAGATCATCTCTCAACCAATAGAGCGAAGGAGCCAGGTTGGGATAGGCACAACGAGCGGCGATCAATTGCTTGCCATCGCTGACAATCAGGTTTAAACCTACCCTAACTTGCTGAATTTGAGCTGAGTCTAAAAGCAGATTTAGCGTTTTTTGGAGCGCAGCTTCTAATGGAGCCGTTGGGTCAGCCAGCCAGTAATCCCAGAGCAGGGCAAAAATGTGCTCGGAGTCGGTATTGCCTTGAATGCTTTGATAACTGGTGTCGCTGAGGCGATCGCGAATCGGTCGATATAGGGTCTTATGGAAATCTGCAATAAAGCCATTGTGTACCCCCAAAAACTTGCCAAATTGAAACGGCTGGCAGTTGCTCAGTTGGACTGCTTGCCCCGGTGTGGCGCTGCGGACATTAGCCAAAATGCAGCCTGACTCAACGTAGCGGCTGAGGCTCTCTAAGTTGACATCGCTCCAAATCGGCTGCGTATTGCGGTAAATGAATGGGTCAACTTCCCGCTGGGGATGATACCAACCCACCCCAAACCCATCTGCATTTAAAAGTCCCGCTGTCATTTCGCGGGGCTGATAGCTCTGAACAAGCAGCGAATGCTCTGGCTTCAGCAGCACAGTCTCTAGCTGACAAGGCGGGCCCAAGTAGGCCAACAAACGGCACACTGCTCACCCTCCCGTCCATTCTGGAGCGGCTGTGTAAGGGGTTGTCGCAACTTCAGACTTTCCGCAGGGGGCGGCTGAGCGATGGGGGGCGAACCTCAAAAACAAACTCCTGGGTAAGACAACCAATGGTTTTTCCTGCTTTATTCTATCTGTCTATCTAAACCCCGATAAATCTTTATGGTTTCCTGACTAACCCAGAGGTGTTGAGCGTCCCTGACTATTCTTATAATGAATGGCAGTTAACGCTAGACCGCACCATCCAACTCAGGTATCTGTTTGACCTATGGGACTGCTGATCATTGGCCGACAATTCATTCAAGACCTAGAAAAATCAGGCGCTCTCGGCATTTATGTGCCGTCTGAAGGAGGGTTTGAAGGGCGCTACCAGCGCCGACTGCGGGCGGCAGGCTACACAACCCTGCATATTTCTGCGCCAGGACTAGGCGACTTACCTTCTTACCTGACTCAGGTGCATGGGGTGCGACCACCCCACTTGGGCAAGAGCACTAGTGGCAACACTGACTGGGGCGTCAAGGTGCAATTTCGGCCGCCGTTGGTCAATTATCATCTCGAAAACTTGCCGCCCAAGTCCAAAGGGCTGGTGCTGTGGATGATTGATGGCAAGAAGTTGTCACGTCAAGAATTGGCCTATCTGGCATTTTTGCCCAGCCAAGAGCCAAGGGTAAAAGTGGTAATTGAACTGGGCGGCGATCGCCAAGTCCGCTGGCAGCCGCTTAAACAAACCTTGGCCGCCGCTTAGGTTACTCCCCTAACCCTGCTGACTCCTCGAAATCCTTATCTCTTAGGGCCGATCATTCATCTGAGTGGCAAGCGTTATGCATGGGGTGGCGATCGCAAGCAGAAACACTGATCAGAATGTTTTATTCTGAGTAAAGCTGGCCCCCTCAGTAAGACCTGTAAACTTACCATCACGTTGACCTATGAAGCGATTTCTCTCCTTTGTTTGTAGCCTAGTGCTAGTTTTGTCTCTATTTCTGGGAGGATGTTCTGCTGACCCCACCAACCTCACAGGTAACTTTCGCCAAGATACGCTGGCTTTGATTGACAGCCTACGAACAGCGATCACCGTACCGGATGACTCCGCCGACAAAAAAGTGGCTCAGGCAGATGCCCGGACTAAAATTAACAGTTTTATTGCTCGTTACCGTCGAGATGATTCTTTGACTAGTCTCGCTTCTTTTACAACCATGCGGACTGCCCTCAACTCGCTGGCTGGGCACTACAGTTCTTACCCCAACCGTCCCTTGCCAGACAAGCTCAAGAAACGTTTAGAGCAAGAATTCCAGCAGGTAGAACTGGCTTTATCCAGAGAGCCGGCCGCTTAGAATTGCGGCTTAATCTCTAATCATGTTGATTTAAATCGAATACAAAATACTGAAAGCCTCTCTTGACAAGGCTTTCAGTATTCAAACTCGTGTGGCTCGATTAGCCGTAGCAGCAACCTCGCGGGCTTTTTTGCCGCGCCACAGCAACCGAATCGGGGTGCCTTGGAAGCCGAGCTGTTTGCGGAATTGTCCTTCAATGTAGCGGCGATAGTTTTCTTTGAGCAACTTGGGGTCATTTACAAACAGGGCGATCGTGGGTGGGCTACTGCTGACTTGCGTGCCATAGTAGATTTTGCCCTGGCGACCCTGGCGCGTGGCCGGTGGTGTATGCCAACTCACAGCTTCTTCCAGCACTTCGTTGATCACAGCGGTGCTGACCCGACGCTGGTACTGCTCGGCAGCAGCATTGATCAAATCGAAGATTTTTTCGACCCGTTGCCCGCTGAGGGCGCTGACAAAAATGGTGTCAATCCAGTCAATGAAGCCGAGCCGCTGCTTGAGAATGTCTCGAAATTCGTAAATGGTGTAGGAGTCTTTTTCGACTGCATCCCATTTATTCACCACCAGCACGCAGGCTCGCCCTTCTTCGACAATCCGGCCAGCTAACTTTTGGTCTTGGTCAGTAATTCCATCTAAAGCATCAAGCACCAGCAGCACCACATCCGATCGCTGAATCGCTTTGAAAGCCCGATGAATGCCAAAATACTCTGGCCCGTAGTCAACATTTTTCTGTCTGCGAATTCCGGCAGTGTCAATCAGGCGATAGGTTTGCTCACCCCGCTGCACCACCATGTCAATCGTGTCGCGGGTGGTGCCAGAAATTGGGCTAACGATCGCCCGTTGTTCTCCGACAAACGCATTCAGCAAGCTAGATTTGCCAGCATTCGGGCGACCGACGATCGCGACTTTAATTTCTGGCGTTTCTACTTCTTCGATGTTTTCGGGCAGATAAGTAATCAGTTGATCGAGCAGTTCGCCCGTGCCGCTGCCGTGAATGGCTGAGAGGGCAAAGGGTTCCCCCAAGCCGAGCTGCCAAAAGTCGGCTGCCTGGGCTGACCCCTGGTGAATGGACTCGCATTTATTAACGGCTAAAACAACAGGCGCGGTTTGCTGGCGCAGCCATTGCGCCACCTCTTGATCCGCCGGAGTCGAACCCATCTGCCCATCGACAACAAAAATCACCGCTTGCGCTTCTGCCAGAGCGGTCATCACCTGCTGCCGGATCAGGGGCAAAAATTCTGTGTCGTCATCAAACACCAACCCGCCTGTATCAACCACTAAAAAATCGCGGTCTTGCCAGAATACTTCTCGATAGGTGCGATCGCGGGTCACACCGGGTTGGTCATGAACGATCGACTGTCTTTCCCCAGTGAGGCGATTGACCAGCGTAGATTTGCCGACGTTGGGTCGCCCAACAATCGCAACAATAGGTAAAGGCATAGTTGATCTGTTTAAAAGCTTAGTGCTTCTACTCTAGCTAATTGCGAAAACCATCGGCTGAGTAGTTCTACTCCCACGGTAAACCAGACTCATGTAGAAGTTGAGTTCCTTTTTCCTCGCCATAAATATGCTTGAGCAGGATTGGGAGCCATCGATAGGGGCCATAGTTATGCCCTTTCAGAAGTCCTTCCTGCCAATTCTCTTGCCAAAACTCAAAGAATTCGTAGACTTGGTTGTTAATATCTGGCACCCCTCGGCGCAATTCTTCAATAAATTCTGGTGATCCACCAATTAGAGCATGGTGTGCACTTGAGGTGTATAGACCCCAGTTTCCCTCGGATGAAACAATCGTCGTGACAGCACAGTGAGGATCAACCCCTATCCTGGCATGAATTAAGGTACTACTGAAAGGTTCTCCGTCGTATCCTTCAGCCAACTCGGATAGTGGCACATAGCAGTAATTAGAGGGGCCATTCCACCACGGAAAAATGTAACAGCCAGTGTCCCCGATTTTGAGTGCGGCATCGGCTAAAACCTTTATTGGTAGGCAATCTATAATACCTCCCTGCCAACAGGGAAACAGAATCATCCGAGCCGCAATTTCAGGCGTAAATAATTCTTCAAGTCCATCGCGCGGCCCCCAGCCTTCTGGCAAAACTAGCTTGAGTATCGGCTCTGCCACAAGTTGAAATTCTTCATCGGCAAGTGCGTGCATGGCAGGATCAGTGGTCATGGCGGAGACAACCTCATTGAGTAAACAGAGCGCAATAAAATGATCGGAACTAGGCATTTAGCCGTATCGAATTGCCTAAGTTATTCATCTCATAGGCTAGGCGATCGCTGTTCTTCTAGCCTATGGGCTATTTGGTTTACGATAAATGCAGGATTTTAGGGAATCGCCATGCAAGTGAATCCGCTACTGCCCCTACCCAGCACTGAAGAATTGCCTTGCTCTGACGATACCCCTGTGGATAACGAAGATCAGAACTACATACCCAATTTTCTGCTGTTTTTGCTGGAGTTGATTTGGGCAGAGCGCAATGATTGGTTTTTCGGAGTCGATATGGCGGTCTACCATACAACTGGAGCCAATCCTAGAGTGCCTGTCGTCCCAGATGGATTTTTGAGTATTGGGGTGGAGCGGCGTAAGCAAGGCAAGTCTCGCAAAAGCTATGCGGTTTGGGAAGAAAACTTGGTGGTGCCAATGCTGGCGATCGAGATTGTCTCTCTAACTCCACGGGAAGAATATGACCGCAAAGCTGAAATTTATGCTCAGTTAGGAATTCTTTATTACGTTATCTACAATCCAGATTATTGGCAGCGCGACCGTCACCAACCTTTTGGAGTTTATCGTTTAGTCGATGGTAAATATCAACTCCAAACCAGAGAACCCTGCTGGATGCCAGAAATTGGTTTGGGGATTGGCCGAGATGTCTATTCATCAGGAAACGTAGAGCGAGAATTGCTCTACTGGTTTAACGAAAGTGGCGATCGCTATCTCACTTCAGAAGAACGAGCAGAGCAAGCAAATCGCCGAGCAGAGCAAGCTGAGCAACGGGCCGAACAGGAGCGGCAACGGGCTGACCAACTGGCAGAGACGTTGCGCCAAATGGGCATAGACCCCGAAAATTAACTTTATTTCCTGGCATTAGGTCAGGCTGATGCAAGGGCCTGGCTTCTGATCTCTGTCGATGTTTTAAGGGGAGTGAATGCGGCAAATATTGAATGGACTTAGATTGCTAATCCTAGTCGGTTTAGCGATCGCCTTATTGGTTGCCCTCTTTTTAAGCCTGGATTGGCGCAGCCGGGGTTGAGGCTATCCTATCCCCCCAATAATCACAAAACCACGGCTGACCGGATTTTCTTGATTGGCACTGCTCCGGCGGCAACTGAGGTAACAGTCAACGGTCAGCGCATTGGCGATCGCTCGCCAGCCGGTCATTTTGCTCCCAGCATTCCGCTCCAGGTCGGCAAAAATACCTTGGTGATTAAAGCAGGCAGTCAAACCATCAGCCTGCAAGTTGAGCGATCGCAGGCCTCAGCCCCGCCGCCCACCGGTCTCGGCTTTGGCAAAGATTCGTTGACCCCAGCCGTTAATATCAGTTGGCTCCCGAATGAGCCGATTTACTTAGAGGCGATCGCGTCTCCCCAAGCTCAGATCAGCGCTCAACTCGGAACAGCTTCGCTAGCGCTCCAGCCCCTTAGCCAATCTGTAAATCTGCCAGCAAATGCAGCCGCCCTCATCGGCAATAATCAGCCTGTGGTCGATAGATTGGCAGGCGTTTTTAAGGGCTGCACGGCGATCGCCACACCAGGCAATTTAGGGCAGCCCCGCTATCAGCTCAGCCTGCGTGGGCAGACGCTTGCCCAAACTGCGCCGGGACAAATTACCATTCTCAATCCGGCTCAATTTGCAATTGTGGAAGTCACGCCGGAACTAGGCGGTACTGCCCGCACCGGCCCCAGCACAGACTATTCTCGCCTCACCCCCTTGCCCCCTGGCACGCGGGCAAGAGTCACCGCCCAAGCCGGGGAATGGCTCCGCCTCGACTACGGCGGCTGGATTCGGCAGGCAGAAACTCGCCCCTTAGCTATGAATGCGCCCGTCGAATCGATCATTCGCAGCCTCAGTAGTCGTCAAGTGCCCGGCTGGACGGAAGTCAGGTTGCCGTTGGAAATGCCAATGCCGCTGATGGTCGATCAGGGGGAGCAGACGTTTACCCTCACGCTCTACAACACGACCGCCCAAACCGATCTAATTCGGCTGGACGATGACCCGGTGATTCAACGTTTGGACTGGCAACAGGTTGCCCCCGGTCAGGTGCAATACCGCTTCAACCTCAAGTCTCGGCAGCAGTGGGGCTACAAGCTCCGCTACGAGGGAGCCACCCTGGTTTTATCTTTGCGTCACCCGCCTGCTTTGTCGAGTCAAGGGCCGTCCCTGCAAGGGATGACCATTTTGCTTGACCCTGGGCACGGCGGGCCGATCGATGCCGGTTCTGTTGGGTCAACGGGCTACCCGGAAAAATCGGCCACGCTGCTGGTGGGCAAGCTGCTGGAGCAAGAACTGAGCCAGCGCGGGGCCAAGGTGGTGATGACCCGGAATGAAGACGTAGACCTAGATTTGCCGCCCAGAGTTGCCCTGATCAATCAAACTGAACCGGCGATCGCCCTCAGCCTGCACTTTAATGCTCTGCCAGACAATGGTGATGCGCTAAGAACTAAAGGAATTGGTGCTTTTTGGTATCAGGGGCAAAGCCACGACTTAGCGCTGTTTTTGCAAAATTATCTTGTCACCCACTTGAATCGCCCTGCCTACGGACTGTTTTGGAATAATTTAGCCCTGACTCGTCCGACTGTGGCTCCAGCCGTTCTGCTAGAGCTTGGCTTTATGATTAATCCAGAGGAATTTGAGTGGATTTCTGATCCTAAGGCTCAACAAGGGCTGGCGAAAACTCTCGCTGATGGCATTACTGAATGGTTCCGTCTCGTCGTCATCAGTTAAGCAGCGCTAGTCGCGTTAAAGTACGGGAATCGCCCCTTTAATAACCCTTGTAAAGCAGCCCAGACTCACCCCTTATAATAGGGGGGTGCAGTTTTGACCAGTACGGGGGAATTATCCCAATTGTGATAGCGGGTAATCACCTGACTCAGTAGGCGCGAAACAATGCTTGACGCACTTTTTTTTATCGTCTTTGTCCTAGCAGGGGCCGCAGTTGGCTTTCATAGCGTGGAGTTGTTACCTGAAGCAACGCTAAGGCAAGTGGATAACCTAGACGGTTTACGTTGGGTCACGGCTGGATTTGGCAGCCTAGTGGGGGCTGCGTTTGGCCTGGTCGCTCAAACTGCCTACCGGCGCCTTGAAGTAAAAATCCGCAATATGCCAGCGGATGTGCTGCTCTCCCGTGCGGTTGGTTTGGTGGTGGGGCTGCTGGTAGCCAACTTGCTGTTAGCGCCCATTTTCCTGCTGCCGATTCCGAGCGAATTCACCTTTATTAAGCCATTGGCCGCTGTGTTGGCCAGTGTGCTGTTTGCCTATTCTGGTACTACCTTGGCTGACACCCATGGCCGCGCTCTGCTGGGGTTGGTCAGCCCTAGCTCTGTCGAAACCATGTTGATGGCAGAGGGAACGATCAAGCCTGCCTCTGGGAAAGTTTTAGACACTAGCTGCATTATTGATGGACGAATTGAAGAACTCCTCAACACTGGGTTTATTGAAGGGCAAATCTTGGTGCCCCACTTTGTTTTACAAGAACTGCAAACCGTGGCAGATGCCTCTAACGATCAAAAGCGCAGTCGGGGGCGACGGGGGCTAGACATTCTGAATCGGCTGAAAACCAGCTATCCAGAGCGAATCGTCATCCATCCCGCCGACTATGAAGATGTCCCAACTGTCGATGCCAAGCTGGTGCGGCTGGCTCAAGACATCAACGGCACTTTGGTCACGAATGACTACAACCTGAACAAAGTTGCCAGCTTTCAAAAGGTGCAGGTGCTTAACATTAATGATTTGGCCCAAGCCTTGCGACCGATTTATTTACCTGGGGATGCCCTAGAGTTAAAAATTCTTAAAGAAGGTAAAGAAGCGTCTCAAGGGGTCGGCTATTTAGAAGATGGCACGATGGTTGTGGTCGAAGAAGGCAGCAGCCATGTTGGTGAGCAGTTGCCAGTGATTGTGACTAGCGCTCTGCAAACCTCGGCGGGGCGGATGATCTTTGCTCGCCCCAAAATCTCAGCCGTGGCTTGAGCGCCAGGCTTGCTGTCCGTAGAACGGAAGCGCCGCTGACCAATCGGGGCGATCGCCGTTTTTCCAGCCTTGATTGGCAATTTTCAACATGGCTTGGCAAAGGATGGTGGTTTTGGGGGTACTGTCGCTGATTTTGACTGATTGAAATGGCGCTTCAAGTTGCTCCAGACTGAGTTGCCATTCCGCCAGCGTCAATTCCTGTTCAGGTTGTTTGAGGCTGATTCGCCCAGCCTGGTCAATGCTGTAAACCGCGCCGTAGACCTGACCCGATTGAGCTGGCATTTCTACAGACAGCAGCGTCGATTGCCAGGCAGGATGGCAGCTAGCCCAAGCGGCCGCCTCTAACGTTGAAATCGCAAACAGGGGAATTTGCAGTTGCTGAGCTAAGGTGCGGGCTGTCACCATACCCATCCGAGTCCCCGTGAAGCTGCCAGGCCCGCGAGCGACGGCAATCAACGCCAAGTCTGCCCAAGTTTGCGGCTGGAGAAATTCTGCTAAGTAGGTATGCAAATAAACAGATAACTCTCGCCCTAAGGGCCAGGCTTGGTAGCGCGCTGGGGTCTCAAAGTTGTCTAAACCTAACCCTAATTCTTGGCCAGCGGTGTATAAAGCGAGCGCAAATCCAGACACTGCCTAGCTCTCTTTGCCTTGCCGATGCAGATACCAACGCCGGGCTAACCAACCTAAAAAGGCAGCTAGCAGCAGTCCGAGCACAATTTTAGAGACCGGGCCCAAGTATGCTTCAACCAGCTCGTAATTTTGCCCCAGTAGCCAGCCAGCATAGGTGAGCAGGCAGACCCAAATCGTTGTCCCTAAGGTTGAGTAAATCACAAACGGCAGCACAGGCATCGCACTAATGCCAGCCGGGATTGAGATTAGGGTGCGAACACCAGGGACTAGCCGACCAAAGAATACCGCTTTGTTGCCGTGGCGATCGAACCACAGTTTGGAGCGCAAAATATCTTGACCAGACAGGCCCAGCCACTTACCGTACTGATCGACCAGCTTTTGCAGCCGAGCTTCTCCCAGCACCAGCCCCATGTAATACCAGGGGATAGCGCCTAACATGGTGCCAATCACACCTGCGGCGATCGCCCCTGCAAAGCTCATTTTGCCCTGGGCGATCGTAAACCCAGCTAGGGGCATAATCAACTCAGATGGAATGGGTGGAAACAGGTTTTCTAGAAACATCAGCAGACCAATACCGATGTAACCCAGCCCAATCATTGTGTTGGTGATCCATTCAACCATGCGAGTTGTTGTCCTCTTAGCAACGCTCTCCTATTATCTCTACTGGTTATCGCTACTGGTTGCAGATGATTGGGAAATTTTTGTCCTGTGAGCGAAGTCGAACCCAACAAAAATTTCCCCAGTTGCAATTCCGATAATGTTCACCGACAAAGATAGCGCATGCCTGGCTGCTGACTGACCAGTCCCAGCAGTTCTAATTGCAGCAAAGCGCTAGAAACAGCTCCAGGGTTAAGGGCTGTAGTTTGAACCAGCAAATCAAAGCCGATCGCTGGTTGAGCTGAGGCGGCAGTCAGTTGGCGCAGCGTCTCTAACACCGTTGCTAAATCTGGTGGTAAATCAGGAATTGGGGCCGAGGCTGATGGGGCAGGCTGATCGAGTTGGGGAATTGCGCCCAAAAGCTCCAGCAGATGCCCGGCGCTCAAAATTACCTGCGCGCCCCGATTGACTAGCCCCAAGCAGCCGATCGCCTTTGGATTATCCAGCGAACCCGGCAGGACATAGACATCTCGCCCATAGTCATTGGCCAACCGAGCCGTAATCAGCGCTCCCGACTTGCTAGCAGCTTCCATGATTAATACCGCCCGGCATAGTCCGGCAATAATTCGGTTGCGGCGAGGGAAGTGGACGCGATCGGGCTGGGTGCCGCTGGGATATTCACTCAGGACGACGCCCTGCTGTAACACCTGCTGATACAGCCCGCGATTGCGGGGCGGGTAAACTAAATCTACCCCTGTGCCCAAAACCGCGATCGTTCTGCCGCCTGCCTCTAAGCAACCAGTGTGGGCATAGGTATCAATGCCTTCCGCCAGACCAGAAACAACCGTAAACCGATTTTCTGCCAGAGTTCTAGCCAGTTTCTCAGTCCAGCGTTTGCCGTACTCGGAGGGTTCTCTGGTGCCAACAATCGCGATCGCGGGGGTGACGCCCTGATTTTCCAATGGGTCTACTTCGCCCCGGTAGTACAGCAGTGCTGGGGGGTCGGCAACTTCCAGCAGCAAACGCGGATATTCTGGATCGGCCGGCGTCCAAAAATTAGGATTGGCTTGCTGATGTTGTGCGAGTAGCGTCTCTGGGTTGGTTTGCCGCCGATGGGTCTGAATTACGGTCAGCGTTTGCGGGCCAATCCCTTCTACGGCACCCAGCGCCTGTTGATCGGCTGACCAAGCTGCCGACAGGCTACCAAACTCTTGCACTAATCGACGCAGGAGGACTGGCCCAACTCCAGAAATTTTTGACCAAGCCAACCAAAAAGCCCGTTCTGCTACCATCTGCCGCTAAAAATTGAAGGGCTATGGAATTCTACCTGACCTGTGGGACAGACACCAAAAATTCACATGAACTACCATCTAGCCGCTACGGTGAGCTAGAGGTTTCTGACGCTTCTTCGCCCCAAGTTGCCTCAGAGATCCCGTAAAGTGGGTTTCTAAAGTAGAGCTTGGCGACTCTGCGTCTAAGAGGCTAGTTCCTAGCCCCTTTGCCCAAATCAAACATACACGAGCCGATGCCACATCTCTATCTTCGGTGCAATGGCATACCTCACAGAGATGAACCCGTTCGTTTAATGTTTTGGGCTGGAGATTCCAACACTGAGGGCAGCGCTGCGAAGGTCTGAGTTTTTGAGTCGGCGCTTCCAGGTAGGTTCCGTTTGCTTCCGCTGCTTTGGACTCCAACATTTTGTGCAGCAGGCCCCAACCTACATCCAAGATGGAACGGTTGAGTCCAGATTTCTGGCGCTTCCGCTTACTTCCTTTCTTGGGTTTGCGGGTCATGTTTTTGATGGTCAGTTTCTCTGTGACGACGAGGCGATTACAGCTCACAATTTCTGCCGTCCGCTTGTGTGCCCAATCCGTTCGTTGTTTTGCTGATTTGCGAGTCAGCTTTGACACCTTGGATTGAGCTTTTTTCCAGCGCCGTGAGGCTCTGATTCTGCCCTTTCGATTGGGTGCGCGTTTCCTCCGTTTTTGTTTGGATGCATGCTTAATCTTGGAGTGGGTGCTTGCCATGAATCGAGGATTCTCAATTTTGGTGCCATCACTCAAGGCAGGGGTGGTGGCAACTCTCTCCAGAAAAGGTTCTCACAGCGTTTTTAGCGTAAAGCTGCATTTTGTATTTGTGACGCGCTATCGTCGCAAAATCATTAGTGCAGTAATGCTGCAACGAATGAATGAGATGTTTGGTCAAGTTTGCAGAACAATGGATTGCGAGTTGCTGGAGTTCTCAGGTGAGGCGGATCACGTCCATTTGTTAGTCGATTTCCACCCCAAGCAATCAATCTCGGCTGTCGCTGGATCTCTAAAAGCTTCTGTTAGCAGAATGCTGAGAAAAGAGTTTGCTGCTGATATTGCGAGATTTTACAGCAAAGCTGTTTTTTGGTCGGGCACTTACTATGTCGCTTCGAGTGGCGGCGCTCCGATTGAAAAGCTCAAGGAGTATATTAAATCTCAGGACTCCCCGCAAGAGTGATTGGCAACTCCGCTTCGCTCCATTGCCTGGCCCCTGAGCGTTCGACGGAGCGCGGTTCGGCTGAGCTCAGTCGAACGCTCACGCCGAAGTCCGAGCCGAAGGGCGCTATCCTTCCCTACCCCGCTTCGCTGAGGGTAGGGACTGTCGCTATTACCTTCAATCACAAGAGATTGCGCTCGCATTGTGTGGAAGACTGATAGCTTAAGGTTTGATTACACCCATGCCTCCACTCAAGTTACTGTTTATGTCTACGCCGGTCGGGCCCCTGGGGTCGGGTTTAGGGGGCGGAGTAGAATTGACGCTGCTCAATATGGCCCAAGGGCTATTAGAGCGCGGACATCAAATTCAGGCTGTTGCTCCAGATGGCTCAGAATTAGCGGCGGCAATTTCGATTCAGCAAGTTGCCGGGGCACTGCAAGTGCCAGCCCAGTTTCAAGAGCGCCATACCCCGATCGCCATGCCCCCCAACCCCGTCTTGGGCAAGATGTGGGAGTTAGCTCGGCAGGTACAGTTAGACTATGACGTGATTGTGAATTTCGCCTTTGATTGGCTGCCATTTTATCTGACGCCGTTTTTTGAGACCCCGATCGCCCACTGGATTAGCATGGGTTCGCTCAACGATGCCCTCGATCAAATTGCTGGCCAAGTGGCTGCCAATTTTCCCCAAGCGATCGGGGTTTATACTCGCACTCAAGCGGCTACGTTTCCATTTGCGGAGGCTTGTTACTTGCTGGGCAGCGGCTTGGATTTATCGCTGTATGACTTTTGTCAGCAACCAGGGTCGGCCCTTTGCTGGCTGGGGCGAATTGCACCGGAAAAAGCCCTAGAAGATGCCGTAGCGGCCGTTGACCAGTTGGGAATTCCGCTCAAAATTATGGGGCAAATTCAAGATCAAGCCTATTGGCAGCAGATTCAGGCTAAATTTCCGACGGCACCGATCGAGTATTTGGGCTTTCTGGGCACCGCCGAAATGCAGTCTGTGCTGCGCCAGTGCCGTGGGTTACTGGTCACGTCTCGCTGGGTGGAAGCGTTTGGCAATGTGCTAATTGAAGCCTTGGCTTGCGGTGTGCCCGTGATTGCCTATGCCCGCGGTGGGCCAGTCGAAATTGTGCGCCACGGCCAGACGGGCTGGCTTGTAGAACCTGACAGCGTTCCTGATCTAGTGAAGGGAATTCAAAAACTAGACCAGATCGATCGCCGAACCTGTCGCCAGCAAGCAGAGCAGGAGTATTCTCTAGCGGCTCTGGGCGATCGGGCTGAACAATGGCTGCATCAGGTCAAGGGAGAGTAATGTTTGCAATTCACACATAAGTTTGCGCTAAAACACTTTCGATCGCGGCGGCGAAATAGCGCGATCGGTTGTAGACAGTCATGATCAGGGAACACAGCGGACTCATCGGTTTTGTCCAGTCGAAGCGAAATAACAGGGGTAAATGCTGGCAGCACCATTCAGGTCGAAGGGTCAAATTTGTTTTTCTTCCCTATCAACTCAGTGCTTTTGTAACTTTATTTATCTTTCCCAAACTGGATCAAAATTTGTGCGTCTTAATTATTCCAACTCTTTTAACCTGCTCTAAATCAAGTTCTGGCGGTTGTTTGGCAGCTTTAGTTCAAGTTAGGATTGACGTTTTTAATCAACCAACATTAGGGTTGACTTTGAAGAATTGGCAATGATTGATTATTCAGTGCCGTACTATAAGTTAGAAATTTAAGTTATTGCAGCAATATTCTTTAGATTTTTATGGGTTTATCTTTCGCTAAGTCTGTTGCCTTCTGGTGTGGGATCAGTGGAGTTTGGAGCGTGCAGGTGCCTGGTCTGGCCCAAACCGTTGATCCTGCGGTGCCAGAGTCAGAAATTTTAACGGCTCCCAATTTTTTTCAATCTCAGCCGTCAGAGCAGCCAGCCGGCCTGTTGAGCCAAGTTTCGCCGCCGCGCCCAGCGCCAGCTAACCCCAGTCAAAACCAGCTTCTGCCGCCAATTCCGCGCCCGGTTCCCCTGCCGGAGCCATCCCCACCGGAAATCCAAACACCGCCTGCCCCGACAGAGCCAGCCTCTGAACCAGATCAGACCGTCAACGTTAGCAAAATTGAAGTCAGCGGCAGTACAATTTTTGGCCCAGTGCAGTTCAACCCGATCGTGCAGCCTTTTGAAGGGCGGGCTGTCACGCTGAACGAACTCAAAACAGCCGCAGATGCGATTACCAAGCTGTATCTTGACCAAGGCTATCTGACCTCTAGGGCTGTTCTGCCCCAGCAGACGATCGCCGATGGAGTCATCCAAATTCAAGTCTTAGAAGGTCAACTGGAAGAAATTCAAATTGAGGGCAACCGCCGCTTACTCAAAAGCTACATCCGCGATCGGATTAACTTGGGTGCTAAAGTCCCCCTCAACAGCAATGCCCTCGAAGAACAACTGCGGCTGCTGAAGATTGATCCATTATTTAAAAATATCGAAGCCAGCCTCCGCCCTGGCAGTCAGCCCAACACCAGCATTTTGGTCGTCCGCGTCACAGAAGCCAAAAATTTTAGCAGCGCGATCGCCCTCGATAACTACATTCCCCCGGCGATCGCCCCAGAGCGGGGCAGCATTGCCCTCCAGTACCAAAACCTGTCAGGGCGCGGCGATGTCCTGTCTGGTTCCTATGCCGTGGGTACGAACCTGGGCAAGTTCGACTGGGGAGCCTCGAATGTGTTTGATATCAGCTATAGCATTCCCGTCAATGCCATGAACGGAGCGCTGCAACTGCGAACGGTGCAAAACAGCAACCGGATTACCCGCTCAGACCTCGACCCGCTGGGCTTAGAGGCGGAATCGAGCTATTACTTAATTAACTTCCGGCAGCCAATTATTCGGACCCTGCGTCAAGAATTTGCTTTATCACTAGGGTTTGAGATTCAAGGCGGGCAAACGTTTATCTTTAATGACACACCGTTTCCGTTTGGGATTGGCCCGGATGCGAACGGGGTCAGCCGTACCCGCGTGCTTCAGTTTGGGCAAGACTGGCTGCGCCGCGATCAACAAGGAGCTTGGCTGCTGCGATCGCAGTTCAATTTTGGCTTGGGCATTTTTGATGCCACCAAGAATCCTGCCCCGATTCCAGACGGGCGCTTTTTTAGCTGGCTGGGTCAAGGTCAGCGCCTACAAAGGTTAGGCGGAGATAATTATTTGCTGCTGCGATCCGAGTTACAGCTCAGTCCAAACAGCTTGTTACCGTTTCAGCAATTTGTGATTGGCGGCGGCTTATCCGTCCGAGGGTATGCTCAAAATGCCCGCTCTGGCGATAATGGCTTTCGTCTTTCCGCCGAGGGACGGTTTCCGGTTCTGCGCGACCAAGCCCGCAACCCCGTCTTACAACTAGCGCCGTTTCTAGACTTGGGCACGGTTTGGAATAATGGCAGCAATCCGAATGGGTCAGTCAATCAGGGCTTTTTGGCGGGGGCTGGGCTAGGAATTCTCTGGCAGCCGAATCGCCACCTTGACCTGCGAATTGACTACGCCCTGCCCTTTGTTAACTTGAGCGATCGCGGCAACAGCTTGCAAGACAATGGTTTTTACTTCAGCCTTGTCGTGCGTCCGTAGCGATCGCCACCGTTACAGACTGCCCTTGGAATCTAAAAACTTGCTTGCTGACTTGCAATTGAGCTGCGGTGCCAGCCGCCAACAGGGCTGCTGCCTCAGCCACGCTGGCAGTCCCTAGCCTTTGACTAACGCCGCTGGAAGGATTGGGAATCAGCACTTGGTTTAACTGCTCTGCTGGATAAAACTGCAATTGCCAACCGCGATCGCGGCACAGTGCCAACAATCCAGGTTCATTAACTTTGCGGTCAATTGTCCCGACACCTGCGATCGCGGTTTCTGTTAGCCCATAGGTGCGGCAAACCTGGGCGATCGCGGCTTCTAGCACCTGCTTAGACGTGCCCCGCTGACAGCCAATCCCCAGCCACAGCGATTCTTGAGAGGGATTGAAAATGATCATGCGATCGCCGGAAGTGGCTAAACTAAAGGCAGTCTAACTGCCCAACTTGAATTTTATGTCTGCCGACTCCCCACAAGCTAGCAAAGCTAGCCCAGCTACCCAGGTGCGGAATTTGCTGATTGTCCTAGTAGCGATCGCCCTCAGTGTGGCTTTAGTGCTCGGACTGAGAACTCAGACCAGCACCGCTTCTCTAGGCACATTGGCCGCCAATGCCACACCGTTAGAAGTAGCTCAAACCAACAATAAGCCAACTCTGATGGAATTCTATGCTAACTGGTGTACAAGCTGTCAGGCGATGGCAGGGGACATGACTAAACTCAAACAGCAGTACGGTGATCGAGTCAATTTTGTGATGCTGAACGTGGACAACACAAAATGGCTGCCAGAAGTACTGAACTACCGGGTGGATGGAATTCCCCACTTTGTCTTTTTAGATCCTCAGGGGCAAGAACTGGCCAGCGCGATCGGGCAGCAGCCGCTGACCTTAATGAGCGCCAGCCTCTCGAACTTGGTGGCTAACTTACCGCTGAGTGACCCAGCGATCGCGGGCGAAACCTCTGCCTTTACGGCTCCCGTCAAGCCAAACCAGGATGATCCACGCAGTCACGGTGGCTTGCCCAGCTAAGAGAAGCCTTTCTGCCTTCGACCTTCTGCCCTCTGCTTTCTAAAATGTCTCTTAAGCTCTACAACACACTGACCCGCAGCCTGGAACCCTTTACTCCGCTAGAGCCGGGGCGGGTGCAGATGTATTGCTGCGGCGTCACGGTCTACGACTACTGCCACTTGGGTCACGCCCGCTCCTATATTGTTTGGGATGTCGTGCGGCGGTACTTGCAGTGGTGCGGCTATGCTGTCCGCTACGTCCAGAATTTTACTGATATTGACGACAAAATTCTCAAGCGGGCTAGTCAGGAAGGTAGCTCAATGCAGCAGGTCAGCGATCGCTACATTGCTGCTTACAAAGAAGACATGGCGCGGCTGAATATTCTACCCGCCGATGCCTATCCGCAGGCGACCGCCGTTATGCCGGAAATTATTGCTTTGATTAAAACCTTAGAATCCCAAGGCTATGCCTATGCGGTGGATGGGGATGTCTACTATGCCGTAGATCGGTTTCCCAGCTATGGCAAACTATCGGGTCGTGAATTGGAGCAAATGACGGCTGGGGCAAGTGGGCGGGTCGATCAAGCAGAACCGAAAAAGCAGCATCCGCTTGACTTTGCGCTTTGGAAAGCCGCCAAGCCAGAAGAACTAGCGGTCTACGAGCCGTGGCAGTCGCCGTGGGGGTTAGGGCGGCCCGGCTGGCACATTGAATGCTCCGCGATGGTGCAGCAAGCTTTTGGCTCAACGATCGACATTCATGCTGGCGGCATGGATTTGATTTTTCCTCACCACGAAAACGAAATTGCTCAGTCAGAAGCAGCGAGCAAAGCGGATTTGGCCCACTATTGGCTCCACAATGGCTTCGTCAACATCCAGGGCGAAAAGATGTCGAAGTCGCTGGGCAACTTCACAACGATTCGGGGATTTTTGGACTCTGGGGTTGACCCGATGGTGCTGCGGCTGTTTGTCCTCCAAGCCCACTACCGAAAGCCAATTGACTTTAGTGATGCCGCGATCGCCGCTGCCACGAATAGCTGGCACACCCTCAAGGAAGGCTTATTGTTTGGCTATGAATACGCCGATAAATTGGGCTGGACTGATCGCGGCGAGCCCTTTTTTGGCGATCCGGCAGCCATCCGGATTCCAGATACCAGCCCCGAAATTGATCGCTTTCGGGCCAGCCTGGATGACGACTTTAATACTGCTATCGCGATCGCCGTTTTATTTGAGCTAGCTAAAGACCTGCGCCGTCAGGGTAATTTGCTCAGCCATGCCGGTCAAGCCGAACAAGATGCTTCCGCCCTCCGTACTCAATGGCAAACCTTAGTCGTGCTGTCGCAGGTGTTAGGCTTGGCTGCTACATCGGATGCCCAACCTGAGCAGGGATTGTCTGATCCTGAAATTGAAGCCCTGATCCAGCAGCGCTTGGCAGCCCGGCAAGCCAAAAACTATGCTGAAGGCGATCAGATTCGGAATCAACTCAAAGACCAAGGCATTACCTTAATCGATCAAAAAGATGGCGTCACCCGCTGGATCCGTGATTAGACCTTGTTAAGGCGATCGATTTCAAATTTCACACGTTTTTGCGAGGTTTGGCTTGTATGTTGTTGAAAAAACAGGCACCTGGTTCATCCACCGCTGCGAACTTTATTCTTGCCAGTTTGGTCGGACTGATTGCCTCTGGATGCACAGATTGGGCGGCTTCTCGCGGACAGCAGGGCGGAAAAAATCTCAGCGCCAATCCTCTAAATCAGACGGCTCAAATTACTTCAACTGAACATACTTCAACCACTAACGCCCAGCATGCAAACAGTCAAGCCGACTCTCCAGACCAGTTCGGGCTGGGAGAAGGGATGTCCTATCGGGAAGCACGAAAAATTTTGATTCAAAAAGGGTGGCACCCCCACCTAGGCGGTGATTCACCTAATCTTAGCAATACATCTGTTAAAGAATTCTTTGAGCTAGGGTACCAGGAAGTGAAGGATTGCTCTGGAACAGGGATGGGACTTTGTCGATTTGAATTTACTAACAAAGCAGGAGAATTGCTAGTTGTCTCAGCCACTATGGCTGAATCTAAAAATACAGAACGTGTCGTTTGGCGTTGGTTCATTGAGCAGCGAACAAATAATCATCAACAACGCTCATCTTCTTTTAACAACACTGCGGCAGATTTTTATCTGCTAAGCAGAACGGATCAGAAATTAGATTAAATCCCCCTAGCCCTTTTGACGTGATTTAGGGGGATCTAAATTAGTAAGTCACAACTTAAAAGCGGCTATCCTCTGCCTTCAACTTTATCAACTGCATTATCTATGCCTCTTTTGGCAGACTTAGACACATCCTCTACCTTGCCCTGCACAAAATCAGAACTGTCATCAAGCGCATTTCCGGTATTCTGCTGCAAATTGCGCAATCCTTTCTTGGTGGCTTGAGAAGCTTTTTCAGCCGTGTTTTTGGTTGAATCACTGACTTGATCGGAAAATTCCCTTGCCCGTTCAGTCAAAGGTTTTTCCTTCAAGGTATCCTGAATCACCTCTTTAGGATTGCGGTCATCCTGGATCCGAGCTTCTGCTCGGTCAATGAGAGTCCGCGCTTTCGCGTCAGCTTGAGAGGTATCTCTCCGGGGATCAACGTCACTGTATCCATTCATTCCCCCTTGCGGCTCTTGTCTGATTCGATAAGCTGAGGTGCTTTCAGTTTCATAACCAGGGCTACTGCCGGAAGCAGTTGATGATGGATTACTACAGGCAACGTTAGCTAGCAGAAAAAGTCCTGCCAGCACTACAAAAAAAACCCGTTCTAACTGAAGGGATCGAAACCAGCTTGTAAGTTTTTGCATGGAAATACTCCTACAATCGCAGAAATTGACATCTTGCATCGCTTCAGTAAGTCACCCACAGGTATGATTTCTAATCAACAGCTCAGCCAGCTTGTTTCGTAAAACGTGCAGGGATTAGAAACAGGAACACAATTCCAATTCGGCGCAAGCAATTGTGAAACAATTACGTGACCAAGCATAGCGGCAGAAGTAGCTAAAATAAATCTACCAAAGGCTGGAAAAGTATAGATATTTGATTCAACTATTGACTATACAATTCATTCAATAGGCATAGTAAATTCGTTGCTCCAAATTTATTGCTCTAAACACCTAAAATCTTCTTATCCCATCCCCGATCGCGATCGCAGGTTTTGAACTTGCGCTTCTATTTGGTTTCCGACTTGGCAGGAAAACAGATGGTAAACAAACTTCCTTGATTCAATACAGATTTTACAGAGATTTTTCCCTGATGCGCTTCTATAATCCGATGAGACAAGTTGAGTCCTAGGCCAGTTCCTGATTGACCGTTGCCACTTGGCTGAAAACTTTGAAATAAGTTAGCCTGTTCAACCACAGAAATACCAGAACCTGTGTCTTCAACTTCAATCATTACCCAATCCTGATCCGGGTTCTCAGAGCGAGAACAACTGAGGTATACTTTTACACCTCCTTGCTCTGTGAATTTAATCGCATTGCCAACAATATTGGTAATAACCCGATAAATTTCTAAGTAGTCCCCCATAATTATAAAAAGTTCGTCCTGAGCGCTGTTGTCAGCCTGTGTTTGCTCTCTTAAAAAAGTTTCTAAAATAAGATCTTTGCTGCTTGCTAAAGGGGCTAATTCTTGCATGATTTCATGAATTAGCTCTCGTAAATTGAGGGGTGAGAGAACTAAGGGTTTATGACCAGCTTCGTATCGATAAACCTCAAGTAAAGTGTTCACTAGCTTGAGCATATTTTGATTGCTGCGAGCCATTGTGCCAATGACTTGATGGACAGGTTGTGAAAGTTCCCCTAAAGCACCCTCATTCAGCAATGATAGAACCCGATCGGACGCAATTAATGGGATTCGTAAATCGTGAGTGAGGCGAGAAACAAAATCTTCTCGTTGACGAGCAATTTTATCGCGGTCATCAATGCTAAATTTTAGTCTCAGCAGCGATCGCACTCGCGCCATTAACTCTTCAGGATCAAAAGGTTTGCAAATAAAATCATCAGCGCCAGCATTCAATCCACTGGCGACACTCAGTTGATCATAGGCTGTGATCAACAAGATTGGAATATAGGGTAAATTGGGGTTTACGCAGATTCGTTGAGTGACTTCAAACCCATTCATTTCAGGCATCATCACATCAAGTAAAACCAGGTCAGGCGGTGATGCTTCGATTTTTGCTAGCGCTTCTTTGCCGCCACTTGCGACGCTGATCTGATAACCTTCATCTTTCAAAATAGCCTGAATTAAATCTTGATTATCAACGGCATCGTCAACCACTAAGACCTTTACAGTTCGATTTTGATTCATGAAAGACAATGGCTTCATGGAGGATCTAAGGAACTAAACAATATTGGCAGGAGATTGGTGGTCAAACTGACAAGATCAAGAATCGTGGTTGAAAACCGGAATGAATTTGAACTCGATTTCTCAAGCAACTAGCCCTGAACGTAGAGCAAGGACAGCAGCTTGAGTGCGATCGTCCACACTAAGTTTATTCAGAATATTGCGGACGTGAGTTTTAACTGTGCCTAAAGTAACATAAAGTTGTTCTGCCATTTTGGCATTGCTATACCCTTTAACAATTAATTGAAGAACCTCTATTTCTCGTTCTGTAAGTGGATGATCTGCAATCATTTTTTCACGGTCACCGCTCAGTCTCTGGATTAAGATCCGTTCATTCTCTCGGAGAGCTTTTTGCTGTGTTTGTTGAACATGGCGCAAAATAATTTGTGCGATCAACGGATCAATCCAATTGTTTCCCTGATGGGTAATTTTTAAAACCTCATACAATTTATCTAGAGAGATATCTTTCATACAGTAAGAATCTGCTCCGGCTGCAAAAGCTGCCAAGACTGAGTCTTCGTTATCTTGCAGCGTCAACATTATAAATTTAGTTTTACTTTGACTTGGTACTTTCGAGGTGGCCAAAGACTGTTTAAATCTGCGAGTCAACTCAATCCCTGTAATACCCGGTAGGCCAATATCAACAATCGCCACGTCAGGCTGCAAATCATGCAGCATTCTTAGCCCTTCAATTCCATTTGTTGCTTCACTCACTACTTCCACTTCAGGATAACGCTGTAGAGCCTTCTCTAGTCCAATCCGAGTTAGATCATGATCCTCAATCAAGACTACACGAATGTTTGCCATCGTCCTCTCCTCCCTGTCGGGGTATCTAAGCGGATTCGGAGCTGATCAGATTGGAAATACCCTTAATTCCCAAGCCTTTCCCCCCGACATAAAGTGAGCAGAAAAATCAACGGACGGCTGAGAGTGTCCAAAAATTAGTGAAAGTAAGGGGTTTCCAAGATCTTTGGCGGAGTTGAATGGAGAACTTTTGTCGTAAAACTAGGCAATAAGTTCTTACGCTATCAATCCTTACGTTGACTGCCTTAATTCTTCTATCTTAGGTTTTGATTCTCTATCTACCATTGGAAATATCGGTTTTACATCGATTGACAGGATTGTCAAAATATGAGCTGAATTCTTTTAAGCTCTAGTTTATTAACCTCTATCTTATGGGAGAGAGCTAAGTACAGGACAAAAAGCTAAGAGCCTTGGAGAAGGCATCAGCATTGAGTTTGAGGTCAAAGAAGGTATTGCGAGGGAAGTCTAGACCAAATCGAAAAATACTTTTAGCCATCCGACCATGTTTT
>JAESGG010000088.1_pt1 | contig 28885 bp, 22 predicted proteins | sample 9266231 | NCBI WGS metagenome assembly JAESGG01 (sample SAMN14515337, study PRJNA621664) | algae metagenome | isolation source: Aphanocapsa sp. GSE-SYN-MK-11-07L and co-occurring heterotrophs from wet... | place: USA: Grand Staircase Escalante National Monument, Utah | collected 2006-04-16 | reverse complement strand
TCAAACAAACCTTCATCATCCCGGAAGGAGCCAGATCCCTCCAGTTCACCCTCACCGGCATCGACCTCGATGCCAGCGACCTCGCCCCTGGAGATGCCTTTGAAGCCGCCCTGCTGGATGCCCAAACCCACCAGCCCCTGGTCGGCACCGTCAGCCCCACCGCTGCCGGACAACTGCACTACCTGCCTGGTTCAAGGTCAGAACATTCTGCTATCGGCTACCATAATTTGGAATGCTTTTCTCGTTGCTATGTCTGCTTTCCTAACGGCTACCCTGTATAAGTTTGTCAATCTGCCTGACTTTGCGGGTCTGCAAGCGCCCCTGTTAGCCTGCTGCCAAGCCAACAGTGTTAAAGGCACAATCTTGTTGGCCGAGGAAGGAATTAACGGGACGATCGCAGGGACACCTGAGCAGGTCTATCAAGTGCTGGCTTGGCTGCGGCGAGACTCGCGCCTAGCAGATTTAGTCCACAAGGAATCTTCCGCTAGTCAACAGCCTTTCTATCGGATCAAGGTGCGGCTGAAGCAAGAAATTGTCTCGATGGGAGTGCCTGGCATTGATCCAACCCAAATTGTGGGGCAGTATGTCAAGTCGGCAGACTGGAATACGCTTTTATCCGATCCAGATGTTGTGGTGATTGATGTTCGGAATGACTATGAGGTTGAGATCGGCACCTTTAAAGGAGCGATTAATCCAAACACAAAATCCTTCTCTGAATTGCCAGATTGGCTGCGGCAAGCAGCCGTATTGCGGCAAAAACCGAAGATTGCCATGTTTTGTACCGGCGGCATTCGCTGCGAAAAATCGACCGCCTTTTTGCGCCAGGAAGGGTTTGAGCAGGTCTATCATCTGGAGGGCGGCATCTTAAGCTATCTGGAAACGGTGCCGGAAGCAGCTAGCCTCTGGGAGGGAGAATGCTTTGTCTTTGATGAACGGGTTAGTGTCGGTCATCGCTTGCAGCCAGGGCAATATCAACTCTGCCGCGCCTGCCGCCGTCCAATTAGTCCAGCCGCCAAGGCGTCCGAGCTGTTTGTGCCTGGGGTGAGCTGTCCCGACTGTTATGGCCGCAACACTGCCGCTAAACAGCAGGCGTTGGCGGAGCGACAGCGACAGGTTGAACTGGCTCATGCCCGCAACCAAGCTCACGTCGGAGCCGTTTTTACGCCGAAGACCCCCCCAATGCCACCGAAGTTTGAGTATCCGATCCTGTATTCGTTTCGGCGCTGCCCTTATGCGATGCGATCGCGGCTGGCTTTGGCCGTGAGTGGACAGGTCTGTGAATTGCGAGAAGTTGCCCTGCGCGACAAGCCCCAAGCAATGCTGGCGGCTTCGCCCAAGGGAACGGTGCCCGTCTTGATCGATCGGGAGGGCAACGTCTTAGACGAAAGCCTCGACATTATGCGATGGGCGCTGGAGCAACATGACCCAGCAGGTTGGCTTGTGCCAGAGCAAGGCTCGTTAGATCAAATGCTGACGCTGATTGCCCAGTTTGATCAAGGCTTCAAGTATCATCTAGACCGCTATAAATATGCGGTGCGTTACCCAGGGGTTGAGGCCCAAGTTCACCGCGCTGAGGGGGCGGTATATCTGGAGCAGCTTAATGCTCAACTTAGGACAACAACCTATTTATTTGGTAATCAGGCTGCTTTAGCGGATATGGCGATCGCTCCTTTTGTCCGTCAGTTTGCGTTAGCTGACTCAGACTGGTTCAGCCAGCAGCCTTGGCCGAACCTCCAGGTCTGGCTAGCCGAATGGCTCAATTCAAACTTATACTCCCGAATCATGCAAAAGTACCCCCAGTGGATGCCGAATCAACCAGGAGTCATTTTTCCCTCAATAGTCCATAAGTAGGAATAATAACTTCGGTCAAATCGACCTCTCAAGCTAGCAGCGGAATGTCTGCTGTTACGGGTGTAAATAGAAAGCTGTTCCTAGAAGGGCGTAGGTCATTAATAACAGTACGCCCTCTAGCCAGTTATGCCGACCATCAGTGCTGACAGAATTAGTCATGACGACAGCAATTCCTACACCTAAAACCGAAAAGGTATTGAAGACTAGGTTCATCGGTTGTTCCATCAACCAACCTGCCAAAACTAAGACTGGAGCAACGAACATGGCGATTTGTAAGCTCGATCCCATGGCGACTGAAACCGCCAGATCAACTTTATTCTTAAGGGCGCAGATCCCACAGGTAATGTACTCAACCGCTGCCCCGAATAAGGGAATAATGACCACGCCCATAAATAGGCTGGTCAATCCTAAGACAGAAACTGATTCTTGTAGACTATCCACCAATACTTCAGATACAAACACCAGCACAATTGTTGTGCCGAGCAGTAATCCGACATTCGGCCATAGTCTGTAATTTTCGCCCCTTGCTTGACTGCCATAGCTTTCAGGTTCCGGATCTTCGGCTAGCTCAAACATATGCCGATGGGTTTTCATCGAAAACAGCAGCATCAAGAGATAGAAGACTAGCAAGAGTCCAGACCCAACGTAAGAGAGACGGTTATGCTGGATCTCGACATCTAAAGTTCTAGACGTAAATTGAATCGCGGCTGGAGTGAGGAGGAAAATTACGGCCAGGTTGAGGGAACCAGCGTTCAATCGAGAGACATTTGCCCGGTTGGGACTCAACTCTATGTCGGGTTGCCGGAAGCGTAAGCCATGCAAGAAAAACGAGATTCCCAACCCCACTAGCAAATTGGTAATAATAGAACCTGCTAAGCTGGCTTTGACGACATCGACCAAGCCTGCCCGGAGAGCGACAATTGAAACGACCAACTCAGTTGCGTTGCCAAACGTGGCGTTCAATAAGCCGCCAAAAGAGGGGCCAATTACCGTTGCGATCGCCTCTGTAAAGTTAGCAATCCAGGCAGCTAAGGGAATAATGGACAGCCCGGCTGTAATAAAAACAACAATGGGTGCCGCGTGAAACCAGTCTAGGGTCAGGCAAATCGGCACAAAGATCAGCATTTGCAGCAGGAAGGCGTCCTTGCGAGACATGGCCCGTGCGAGTGCGATTCGCTCAAGTAGCTCTCTCTCTGAAAGTTGAGATTTAGACTCCAACGGTATTGACATATCGCAGTCCCCTATCATGTCTGAAACTAAAGTCAGGGGCAGATGCTGATCTGCCCCTAGACTCAACCCTTACTGATTCAAAGTCACGAAGGTTTTTGGATAGCCGTTCTGATTATTAACCTCTAGCTCCTGAGACTCGTTGGCTGTTAGATCGGCGGGGCAAAAGAACTTAGAAAGGGGTTCATATGTCCAAGCAATCCCTTCTGGGTCTTTCCTCATGCTCCACTCAACAAACTCAGGTTTGACTCGATGATGAGTCAGGGCTTGGGTTGGTAAGCCCAACCGCTTGGCTAAATCGCCCTGTTTGAGCGGAACCAGATTGTTTTGGGGCTGTAGATTCAGTTCAGAACTATGCCCATTTGACTCTACTGTGATGGCCGGAGCAAGATGCTGATTGGTGATGGGTGAGGCAATTGGAGCAGAGGCAGGAACCAGCACCACTTCGACTTCAAACTCATGGCGGTGACCATTAAAGGTAGCATGATGACGATTAGGGGTAGACTCATGTTCTTCGTGCAGGCGCTTGTCTTCTTCAGCAATTTCTGCGGGGCTGAGGGTATGCCCCAAGGTCGGAGCATCTCCTGGCCCAATCAGTGGACGCAACCCGTTCAGTTCGGCCAAAATAGCAGTGCCGTTGTTGATCACCACTGCCAAGATTGGATCGAGGGCAAAGAAGATACCAGAAATTAGCGCCCCTAGGTTAGGAACTGCCACAATTAAAGTGTTCTGGGTAATGATATCCATTGCTTGGCGGGCGCACTTGACGGCCATGATCAGTCCGCGCAGATCGTCTTCCATCAGCACGACATCGGCTGTTTCACGAGCGATATCCGTCGCACCGGCAAAGGAAATTGAAACATCGGCGTAAGCCAAAGCGGCTGAGTCATTAATGCCATCGCCGCAGAAGGCGACTGTTCGTCCCCGATCGTGGACTTCTTTTACCACTTCTACTTTTTTCTCTGGGAACGCTTCGGCAGTCACATTTTTCGGGTCAATGCCGAGGTTATTGGCGATCGAGTCGGCAACTCGCGTTACATCGCCAGTCAGCATGTGGGTCGTAATCCCCATCCGCTTCAGTTCTTGAATCACTTCCTTACTTTCGGCGCGGGGTGGATCACTGTAGCGAATCACGCCCAGCAGTTTGCCATCACCTGCTATATAAACCAAAGATTGCCCGCCAGATTTGGCATCAGGATAACGGATATCGTAAGCTTCCAGATCGACGTTTTCCTGTTTCATGAAGCGGGGGCTACCGACACAGATCGTCATCCCATCAATCTTGGCAAAGGCTCCCAAACCAACTTTATATTCCCACTCTTGGCAGTCCTTGAGGGCAACGCCTTCGTCTTTGGCGTGATGCACGATCGCCTCAGCGATCGGGTGGGTCAGCCCCTTCTCGGCACTCGCCGCATAGCAGAGGATTTGATGCTTGGAGAAACGGGTTTCCATCAGATCAATGTCGTTTACCCCCGCATGTCCAATCGTTAGAGTCCCCGTTTTATCGCAAACGACGGTGTCAATTTTGGACAGGATTTCAATCGCCCGCCCGCTGCGAATCAGCACCCCATTGCGAGCCGCATAGGTGAGAACAGATAAAATCGTGGTGGGAACAGAAACTCGAATCCCCGTGCCAAAATCTAGGGTTAAGAGGGCGATCGCTCGATTTAAGTTACCGCTGAAGATACCCACCCCGGCTCCAATCAGCAGGGTTGGAATCACCATTTGATTAGCCACTGCTGCGGCATAGTTTTCTACCCGTGTGTCATGGACGGGGGCTGCCTGCATCAGATTAACAATCACCCCGGCCCGAGTATTGTTGCCGCATCGCTCGGACAGAATCGTCAGTGTGCCATCGACTAACAGGGTAGAAGCAAAGGCTTCGTCACCCACAGAGCGGGTAACAGGCACAGATTCACCCGTCAGCTTGCACTGGTCAATGATGCCTGTGCCGTCTAGCACCACGCCATCGACGGGAATTTGGTCGCCGGGATAGACGACAACATGATCACCCATAATTACATCCTGGGTCGGAATTTCAACAACCTGACCATCACGGATCACAAATGCCGTTTTACTCAAGCAATCCAGCAAATCGAGAGAAGCCCGTTCACTGCCTCGCGCCGTCATATCGCGGATGGCTTCGCCGCCTTCCACCAAGCCCAACATAAAGGAGGGAGCGAAAAAATGCCCGGTAGCAGTATGCAGCGTCAGAGCCAAACCATCCAAAAAGTCGATCGTCAGTTGCCGCTCCTGTTGAATGGCGTCCCAGGCCCGCTGATAAACTGGAATCGCACCGACAATCACAACCGCCCCAATCAGCAGGGGTGGAATCGGTGCCCCAGCCATTGCCGCCAAACTCAGCACTAGACCGGCAACCGGAAAGCCCAGCCGCTCCACCCAGTCAACCTCGTTATTTGCTTTCTTTTCTTCGCTGCTATCAGGTGTCCAACCAATCGGTAAATCAACGCTGGGAGCCTTTTGAATCGAGGTGAATAGCCCTTCTTGAACCGTGGCGATCGCCACAGCGCTGGCCTCGTGCTTGTAATCGATCACAAGAGAGCAAGCGGCTGGATTAACTCGGATGCTGTTGACAAACCCCAGGGAGCTGACCAGGTATTGCAGCCGATTGGCGTAGTCAGTATCTTCAGCTAAGCGAGGAATCCGCAGTCGAAACCGCCCTGGCATCCAATGCATAACTTGATAGTGAATATTCTCAGGGCACACTTCAACAGGTCTCGTCACAAAGATTTCAGAGATGGTTTGGGCTTCAGTTGGGACTGTAACGACCATGATGCTCTCCTGAGTTATGGATGAATAGGAATGGAGTGATTGGGAGGGTGGTCTAACTCTTTCGTTGATATAAAGTGTTCAGAGCAAACCTGCAACAATAGCAACAATTAAGCGTGGAGTAAACAGGGCAAGTACTGTTTAAGCTAAAGCAGCTATCCGTGAGTTTCTTCACCACACATTAAGGAAGCGATGCCAAAGCCAACCCCCTTCAACAGGCGATTGTACTTCTAAGATCCTAAATGGCAAAGATCGCAAAGCCTAAAGCCTTTAAGCTTTGCAATAAATACCCGATTTAGTCCCCATCGATTTTAGATTTTTTCGGCTAAGCTCTGACACAATTAGGTCAAGTGACCCAATTGAAGATATGCAGAAGACTTACATCTAATTAAGTCTCTATGCTGAGAGATATAACTTTAAGGTTATAAGTCCAAAAGATCATAAATCTAAGCTGAGCTAACTTAAAGTTAGCAGTAAAATTGAAACGATGCAATCAAAGATTTACTAAACTTGATTTTATTCTTTTCTGATTGGCTAATTAAGATATCCTTATCATTCATAACTGGATTGATTTAAGGTAAATCCGTGGTTGAGAAAGCAGATTTTTGCAGCAAAGTAATCAGTGGCGATCGCCACCAAAAAAATCCTGACGCTGACCGTTGTTCTAGCTTTGATCATTAACAGCCCTGAGCAGACTGGTTCAGATTTCTGCTTAGGAAAACTGTCGCATAATTGTCAAAAGATTTTGATTGACGTAAGCCTCAACCTCTTTGTGAGTAAAGCTATAGCCGTTTTGCTGTCCAAGAAATACAGCCAGTCTAAAAAAACTTTCGGCATTGCTGGTTGCTTTGAGCTGCTCTTTCAGAGTCTGGTTGACTAAGACCATTTGATGAAATTGTTCTACCTGTTTAGACACTTTAATCCCCACGAGTGATGTTGAAATCTTGAGCAATCTAGAGAAATTAAAAATGCTGATTGGCTCAATCAAGAAAATAAATCTGACTCCAGACCAAATTTTTTAATGTCAGTGAGAAAAAACCGAAAATCATAGAAAAATCTCAAAAATACTTCATTGATCTAGAATCTAATCTTGAATTCAGTTTAATTTAACCCAGTTTTATTGGTTGCGAGCGCGCTCCTAAACAAGTCATAAAACCCAAGCCAGTCATCAGCAAGTTCCAGATTGGAAAGTTACTTGCTGTGGTAGAAGAATAACAATATAAAAGCACATGATCGCGGTTCAAGCTGGTTTTGGCACAGGGATGCTGTAAAAATAAGCTTTCTCAAAAACTTCATTTTTACAATTGATCTTAGTTTGTAATTCAGAACAGGCGATGTCGCCAAATTGACTTTAATGTTTTCTAATTCTACCCACGACTGCTGAGATTTTTCAATCAATTGAGCCAGGATTTTGGAAAAGTCACAGTAATTTGTATTTTTATAATTGATTTTGTATTTTTCTATAGCAATTCTTGATGATATTGGCAATCTAAAACAGATCAGAGCAAGCGACTCGAAAACCAATCCCACTGCCGCCATAGTTAGTCTGATTCCAATGGCGCTGAGCCGATCGACACAGCCCTGGCAGACAGTACCAAGCTCCCCCCCGTAACAAACGTTCTGCATGATCTAATCCTTGACCGGCGATCGGGGCGGTGGCTCGGTTATCGATCCAGGCATCAGCGCACCATTCCCAGACATTGCCGTGCATGTCACACAAGCCAAAGCCATTAGCCACTGTAAACAAGCCGACGGGCGTTGTTCCTTCCCGATAGTCTCCAGGTGGCTCCAAGCGATAGGTATACTTGCCATCATAATTCGCCAGCTTCGAGGTTAGGGTTTCACCAAAATGAAAGGAAGTTGTGGTGCCAGCGCGACAGGCGTATTCCCACTCCACTTCGGTCGGTAAACGATAAGGTCGATTAGTGAAGTGGGCCAGCCGATCGCAAAATTCGATCGCATCATTCCAAGTCACTTGTTCAACTGGCCGATTTTCCCCCTCAAAGCTGGCAGGGTGAGGGTTGAGCAGACGGTTGACGCGGGGTAATTCCGCCACAACTCGCCACTGGGCTTGCGTGATCGGAAATTTGCCGAGCCAAAATGGGGGCAGGCAAACATTACTCTGAAGTTGCTCATTGGTATCTCGCTCGAACTCGTCTGGGGGCGACCCCATCGTGAAACACCCCCCAGGAATCGAAACCAGTTCTAGCCTAACTATCTGATCTAAGACTTCCGAAAAACAAAGGGCCTGATGGGTTTCGCGACTGAGGGTCTGCCCTTGGTCATCAACCGTCAATACCGAAAAGGAAAATTCCTCTGGGTTAGGGCTTAAAATTTTCACCAACGGCTGATCTAGCTGCGATCGCTCTAATTCTAAGACTGACTCTAGCTGGGAGTTCAGATCAGTTGGGAATTGAGTTGAACTAGCTGCTGATGCTTGAGTCAGCGAGGGTTCTGGAGCCTTCTGTTCGACTGCATCTAGCTGCTCTAGGGTAAGAGGCAGAGCGCTAGCGGGCTTGGGTTTTAAGGGTTTAGGTAACGGAGTGGAGAGGGGCGGCTGAGCAGGACTATGGCTGAGATCGGTTGGGTTCGTGGGATTGATTTGCGCTCTCTTACCTTGATCTGTCTCAGCGTTAGCAGTGGTAACGAAAAGGGCTGGCTTGATATCTGGGTTGGCTGGCGGCACAGTCAAGGCTGTGGGTTCTGCTGGTTTAAACTGTTGGTCTAGCTGAGCCAACTGCTGTTGCCGCTGCTGTGCTAACGTCCAGATTTTCTTAGCCCAGTCCAACCTAATTTTTTCTTTTTCGATTACTTCTGGAATCAGACCAGTCACAAAGGAATAGGGCTGTAAGTCCCAACCACAAACTTTACAGAACTCTATCTGATGTTTAGGGTATTCAGTTCGGCAGACAGGGCATTCAGGCATCGCCTTTCTCTCCAAGCATGGGGCAGCGAAAGAGCAGTCTGTTCTCCCAGTATCCCACGGACGGCTGGACTAAACTTCGACTAAATTTGAGTCAGGCATTGCCGATACTCTAACTGAAAGCCGGACTCAATCTGGGCTGAGGTTCTCCTGCGGGATGAGCTGGGGGTGAAGTTGTCGCCGGGGAAGATTTAGGGATTGGCATCTCCCCCGGCTCAAACAGGGGACGAAAACCGTTCAGTTCGGCAGCAATCATCGAGCCGTTGCTGATGATCACGCCTAAAATCGGATCGAGGGCGAACACAATGCTGGCTAAAACGACACCAATATTAGGAACCGCGACGATCGCCGTATTTTGGTAAACAATCTCCATTGCCCGCTTGGCAATTTCCATCGCTTGTAGAATTCCCTGCAAGTCGTCGTCTAACAACAGCACGTCTGCTGTTTCTCTGGCCATATCGTTACCGCTGGCGATCGAGAACGAAACATCAGCATGGGCTAAGCCCGCCGCATCGTTGATGCCTTCGCCAATAAAGGCAATGGTTTTACCCTGCTCCCGCAGTTGATAAATCACTTCAACTTTTCCCTGCGGCAGCACATCGGCATAAACATGGCTGGGGTCAATCCCTAGCTGGCGTGAGACATTGCGAGCCACGCGCGGGTTGTCGCCCGTTAGCATGTAAGTACCAATATGTTTGGCTTGCAAAGTTTGAATCACCGCTGGCACTTCTGGGCGCAGCGGGTCAGTATACAAAATTACCCCCAGCAGCTCTCCGGCCTGAGCGACGTAAACCAAGGACTCAATCCTGGTTCTGAGGTCGGGATACTGCTGATCTAAGGCAGCTAAGTCAATCCCCTCCTGCTGCATCAACCGACTGCTGCCGGCTAAAACTCGCTCTCCGTTGATCTGGGCAATAATCCCCATCCCAATGCGGTAATCCCAAACTTCACAGGTCTGGAGCTGAACATCGTTAGCGGCAGCATAGCGTAAAATCGCACTGGCAACGGGATGAATGCTTTCGCGATAGGTGCTTTCGCGCTCTAGGGAGGCTGCGAGGGCAAGGACTGAAGTGGGCAAGATCTGCGGCTGTGCGGCTAAAACTGCCACAACTTCTGCGTTGCCTTGGGTCATTGTGCCTGTTTTATCGAAGATCAGCGTGTCCACCCGCGACAGCATTTCTAGGGCCCGCCCACTCCGAATGTATACTCCCTGGCGGGCGGCATAGGTCAGCGCTGACAGAATTGTGGTGGGAACAGCCAGGCGAATCCCATGACTAAAATCGAGGTGCAAAGGGGCAAGAGCCCGCGATATGTCCCCTGTAAAGGCGAAGATGGCGCCCCCCAAGGCAATACTAGGAGCGATCGCTGCATTGGCAATTTGAGCCGAATAATCTTCAATCCGCGTGTCATGCACAGGAGCAGAGCGCATCAACTCTAGGGTGATGCCCATGCGAGTGTTTTTACCAACGCGCTTAGTTAAAATGCACAGCTTGCCTTCCAATACTAGGGTGGAGGCTTGGGCAACCTGACCTTCCGATCGCGACACCAGCGTTGATTCGCCGGTCAGCTTGTGTTCATCCACCAAGGCCGTCCCGCGCAGAATTCGCCCGCTGACTGGAATCGTTTCACCGGGGTACACCACGACCCGATCGCCAATTTGCACCTCTAGCAGAGGCACCTGAAACTCCTGCCCATCCCGTTCGATCCGGGCAAATTGTTCAACCCGATTGAACAAGTCTAGGGCTTGCCGTTCATTCGTGCGGGCTGTCAAGTCTCGCAGGGCTTCGCCTGATTCCATCAGGTTAATCATCAGGGCTGGGGCGACGAAATCTCCCTTTAGGGTATACATTGTCAGCCATAGCACATCCAGCACATCCGCATCCAAACGCCGCTCATCGATCGTCAGTTGGATCATCCGGGTCACAAAAGGGACTGCTGCCGCCACGACCAGCCCCCCCACCAGTAGGGCTGGAATCGGCAGTAGCTGTTGGGCCAATAGGGCCAAGCCCAAGCTCAGCACGGGCAGTCCCATTCGCTCTAGCCAGTTGATCTCAGGTCTGGTTTCCGTGAACGGTAAGCTCTCGCTGGGAGCTGGCACAGTTCTGGCGCGCAGAATCACAACCCAGACCGATTCTTGCAGGTCTGGTCGGCTAGTTGCCCCCTCTTTGTAGTCAATCACAATCGAGCGAGCCAAGGGGTTGATCCGAAAACTGATCACAAAATCTAGCTCCCCAATCAACCAATGCAGCCGATTTACATACTCAATATCCTGCAAAAGCTGAGGAATTAGAATTCGCCACCGCTGACTGGTTTGATGGACAAGCTGACAGCCCAAGCTTTCAAGCTGCTGCTCTGTGGTTGATTCTGGGCGTTCAGAGGTTTGAGGCGGGCTAGATTTAGGTGGCATAAAATTTTTATGGTTTGAATTTCAAAATTGTATTAATTAGCTGATCACAATCTTGGCAAAAGCCTGCAATCACTGATTCCCTCAGATGAGGGATCTTTATAAATTGGGTGACACGACTGAGCTGTAAATGACAGCCAGGGATCATAAATAAACGAACTGGTTGAAGTTAAGACTGCTAATTGAACTCAGTCAACAGCCAGATTTTGCGGCTTGTACTAGGCAAGTATACTCTCTTCACCCTTGACTTGAGCATTGAGTTTTCAATCCAAAGGCAATCTGGCTCTAACCGCTAGGATTGGATTTCTAAAGGCGTGCGAAAATAATAATTGTTACCCCAACTGGGTTCCAACCATCAGCAAGCTTGAGATTAAGCGCTGGTATTAAATCTCGTAATGCTATATATATGAAATAGATAGAGCGTTTTAAATCATTTAGGTTCAAATTTCAAATAACTAAGCAGTCGCCTGTTGAAGAACAGAATAAGTAGCTATGACGCTTGTATCGATTAACAAGGTGGGTGTTGGGCTGAATAGACGCCCCCTCAAAGATCAAAAAGTAACCGAACTGATGGAGTCCATTCAAGCAAATGGGCTGCTGAATCCGGTCACGCTTGATCAGCACTTTAATTTAGTGGCAGGACTGCACCGGCTGACCGCCTGCAAGCTATTAGGGTTTACCGAAATTGAATGTAAAATTGTTGACTACCAAAACCAAGACCAAGCTCGGCTAGCCGAAATTGATGAAAACCTGATTCGGAATGAGCTAGAAGCCCTAGAGCGGTCTGAACTGTGGTTAGAGCGCGATCAGATTTTGGAGCGGATGGGTCTGCGGGCCAAGGCAGGCGATAATCAATATCGCCGCAGAGGTGGCGAAATCGTTTCGCGGGCAATCAAAACCACCCTAGAATTAGCCAAAGAGGCAGGCTATACCGATCGCACCTTCCAGCAGGGTAAACAAATCGCCAGGGATATTGCCCCGGAAGTCAAAGCCAAGATCAAGGGCACACCGATCGCTAAAAGCCCCACTGCTCTGCTCAAAATTGCCAGAGCTGGCAAGCCAGAGCGCCAGCCCAAGGCGATCGAAAACAGGCAAAATCAGACTGAAAGTCAGCAGGCGGCAGAAGCTCAGCAGAAGCAAACGGAATTGCAATTATTGGCCCTCTACCATACGACGGCTGAGCGGGAAGCCAAACAAGCCGCCAAGCAAATTCAACGGACTGAGCAGCGCCAGCCTGAGCCTGCCGCCCTCTTGCTTAGTAGTCAGATTGGCGATGACTGGCTATTAGGGCGACATTCGATTTACTGTGGTGATCCGAGCAGCCAGGCATTTATTGACCGATTGCCCTCCGATGCTGCGTTGGCGATCGCAACTCCCAGTTCGACTTGGCAGCATGATTACCTGATTGATCAAGCGCGAGTTGTGGCTGTGCTGTGCCCAGAAGGGCAGGTGCATCAGTTCTGCACTCGCGATCGGATGCCCTTTCAGTTTGAAATCTTACTCAGAGGTATTTATCTAGCCGTCTTTTCCCGCCACACCCTGGCGAAACCTGACCAAGCGCTAGAAATTGAGGGGATTGAAAGCGTTGTTGCTTATTTGATTAGCCTGTATACAAAGCCAGGTAACTTTGTGATTCACTCTGCGATTGGCTACGGAGAAGTGCTGATTGCCTGCGAAAAAATGGGTCGAGTTTGCTTTACCGGCGATCAAGACCTGCAACGGGTTGACCAAGCGATCGCCCGCTGGCAAAAATGGACAGGCAAACAAGCCGAGAAAGTCGCCCTCTATGACTAACTCCAGGCAGTAGTTTGACTCTAATGGTTAGGAATTCATAGAAGACTACCAGGCTGAATGATAAATAAGTCTAATGGCTGTCTGAACGACTGATTGTCCGAGCTTTGCTCAAACTAAGCTGGCAGCGCACCCCTTATCTGTCAAGGCTTTGGCCATATGTTATGGATAAAATTTATGGCAAATTAGTTTATCATTGATTAGTTCCCATTAAGTTGACTTAAGTAGAACGGAAGTAAAGGGGCTTCAGTCGGCTGGGTCAGGTCACCTATAATACCCTTAATTAATAAGTTCAGCTTATTAAAAATTAGAAAGAGTTCAGCGTTTGGGGGTTATCAAGCTGCTGCCGCTTCAACTGTGTTTGAGCACGCCGTCCACCTTTTATTCGGAGTTAACAAACCTATGGCATTCATAAAAGTAGAGAATGTCGTGATTAATACGAACTATATTGCGGCTGTCCGGTTAGAGGGGAAAAACCGAGCTGGAGAGGAAAGCGTTTCGCTCCTGATTGCGATTCCGATGTTGCCGCTGTTTACTCAAGAAGCAAATCCTAGTCGCTCTTACCAGTATGAGTGGCTAGAATTTTTAGGCGATTCAGCTTTAGCGCTGCAAGATTATTTCAGCAGCTACAGCAATGTGCATGACTTGTTGCCTCAGCCCGACCGCCCCTTTGCCTGTTGTGAGAAAACGTAGCGTAGCGATTAGTTTTGGGGGGCAATAGCAACAAAGCAGGTAGACAATCTAGGATTGTCTACCTGCTTTGCTAAGGAATCAGGTATTCGTATAGCCCTAGTAAAACGATAAGTAAACCAGATACCATGCCTGGCCAGAGCCCAGTCATCTTGGCGCTAAACCGCTTGCCGAGGACAAAACCAACTGCGATCGCCAGCGCGCTGACCGCAAAGGTCAGGATTGCGGTCAAAGTCACATTTAAATTAGAAATTCCTGCTCCGACCCCACTACTCAGGTTATTGATGGCGAGGCCAAAGGAAAGGGCGATCGCTTCTTTGGGGCCGATATGACCTGAGCGATCAGTATCGGCTTTTTCTGGGCGATCGACGAATCCTTCATAGGCGAACTCTTCAAGCCCTGAGCGGGGCTGGCTGTAACCAACTTCACCAGAGTACCCCTCAGACGCAAATTGATAGCTGCCAGCAGCCACAGGTGATCGCGATATTTCCCGCGATCGCAAGGCAGCTTTCCGCTTTCTTTTTTTCTCAATCTTCCAGGTTTCCCAAATGCCCCACAGTCCGATCGCCACTAGAACAGCACTGCCAAGCCCATTGGCCACCGGATTGGGTAAGTAGCTACTAATTACATCCCCAACCGACATCGACAGCAGCGTCCCGACTCCAGAAATCAACGCAATCAGCAAATTGCTAAGGAGACTAATCCGCAGGCGCTTCACGCCATAGGCAATTCCGACCGCAAAGTTATCGACATTAGAAGCTAGAGAAAGTAAAAGTGAGGAAAATAGGTGTGCCATATGTACTCCGTTGGAATTGGGCAAAATTTGAGCTAAGAACACGGCTGCTTCAAACGCTTGCGAAATCTTTAAATCAATAGACCTGTTGCTTTATAACGCAAAAAATCGCCGAAACCCTTATCGTCACTAGCTTGCAGCCATTGATCATGAAAATCGCCTGGAATGATTGCTCTGCTTGGTTTTCATGGCTTTTTGTGGCTTATTAAGCAACAGGTCTAATACTTAAGCTCAGCTCGAACTTGCCTGAGCGAGCGGGCAGAGGAGCTATATTCTGAATCGTTGGATAAGGGTTTCACAATACCTGATCAGCAGCTAAATCGGATCAAGAAACCTGGCTTGCTCCTCTTGTGAACAGCAAGCCAGACTTAGCAGGGAATCAAAATTGCCCAGGCAAAGCTCCAGATCAGAACAACGAAAAATCAAGACGTTTAGGCAAAAGTCTTTCAAATCGCTGGTTGAGCCACCTGATCATAGCTAAACCAGAGTTTAAGCAATTCAGTGATTAGGAAATCTCGTTCCTTGGAAATAATTATAGGTCGGACAATTAAAAATATCAAAGCCTCTAAGATTTTGTTTATAGAAAACCGACGTGATTGATGAATTAAAAAATATGCCTGAAAGCCTTGCCCTAAAACAGATGTGATTTGAATTGCATTTAGAATTGTTATAGATATTATCTTGATTTTGTATCTTATTTTACGCAAGCAAAGGACTGAAGAATCGCTAGGTCAGCTTAATTCACAAGCTTTATTATCTTCGGGCAGAATACACTTATTTATATTGATTTAGATGACAAATCTTTAAGGCAGCTAGATTAGTTTTTTTATTCCTAGTTATACTTGCCACAAATACCTGTAGACGCAACCCGGTAGTCAGGTGCTATTAGTCTGTTGCTACCCCTTTGCCAGGATTTTAATTGTCTGAGCTGATTTTGTGTTCCTGCTGTGCAGGCAAGCTTGGGGTGTATTGCTCTTCGTCTTCAAAAGCCAACAGCATTTATTGCTCAAGACTTTCTTGAGAATGAGGCGACAGCTTAACCTTGTCTAAACAGATGGATTCAACAGTGGTGTGAGGTGAGATTGCGCCCCAGAATGCCGCGAGCAGTGCTGATTGATGGCACTGCTCGCGGGCTAACTAACCCATTTGGGTCGATGCTCGATTCTTATTTTTTGGAGGTTAAATATGGAACTTGAAGCCTTATTGCTTGGGCTAGAGCCAGTGACGGCGCTAACTATCGGTGTGGGTGCCCTTTTGTTGGCCCCTGCGATCGGAGCGGTGAACGCCATGACGGGTAACTCTGTCTCGGAATCTGCTAGAAATGCAGCCAAAACAGGTTTGGTTTGGGCTTTTGAAGCTTATGATAAAACCCAACAGGCCATGGCCGAAGCAAATGAATCTTTCCAAGATTTAATTGCGGAAGCAAAAGCTGAAAAAGTTAGCAGCAACGGAGCGCCAGAAGCTCCCCGTGAAGTCACAATTGTGGGTTAGTTTTACTAGTCTGATCAATAGACCTCTTGCATGAATCATTATTATTAGCCCTCTTTCGCCCCCCTAGCCCCCCAAATTTGAGCTTCGACGTGAGCTTTCGACCCGTCGGCTGACGCTCTGGGAAGCCTGAGCTCAAGCGTTCGACTGAGCTGTTCGGCGAGCGCTCACAGTCGAGCCGCTCACACCGAAGTCCGAAGGGCGCTCAGCCGAACGGGGGAACTAGGATCTGAAGTCCCCCAGAATTGGGAAGTCACTGACCTAGGCGGGTTTCCCGACTTGAGGAAAGTGACGCGGATTTAGGGGGCTTTCCAGGATTTATGCAAGAGGTCTACTGTAGACCTAATGACCATAGACCTCACATATTTAGGTTAGGTAATAAAATGATGTCTGGATTAATTGCAGCGATCGCAGAATTTATCGCTGAGATTGCGACACGCTGGATTGTTGAAGTTGTAACTGAGGTGATGGTTGGATTTGTCAAAGACGTTGTGATTGTTTTGGTGGCCGAGGTGGTGACAGCCGCGATCGCCGAATTGATGGCTCAGCTCGCTGCCTTGCTCAGAACCAGTCTTGCCGTTTTACGTTAAAAGATGATTGAGACAAACAACATGATTAAGCATCCAGAAATTTTCGATGCTCGCAAACTGGCGATCGCCCTAGCGAGTGGGCCGTTTGTCTTACTGCTATTGGTCACAGGCATTGACCTTGCCGGTAGCCATTTTGCAGAGCAGCCAGCGCCCGGTTCACCTACAGTTCGGCACTAGGATTTAGATTGCTGAATGAGCTTCAGCCGCAACCTGGTTGTTGATTTGCCCTGACTCAGGCAGGAGCAAGTTGCTGACGTAGGTTGAAATAGCGTAGAACCATCTAGACTTTGGCTCATAGATCCAAGCTTGGCGGTCTGGGTCTCTAACTTGGCTCCAGTTGGCAAAATTGGGCTGAGAGCGATAGTGAGTCAGGGCTTGCGAGGTTGTTTTGAGGCGTTTGGCCAACTCACTTTGTCTGAGTGCAGGCAGGTTGGCAGCCGGCTGAGATTTGCCAATCTGTTGCTCTGGCTCAAACAGAGGACGGGCGCTATGCAGAAATTCCGCAATAAAGGCGCTGCTGTTATTCGTAATTACATTCACGATCGGATTTAGCCCCAGGAAGATCCCACCGCCAATTTGCACCAATAAATTTGGCACCGCGATCATGGCAGTGTTTTGATAGACCACTTCCATCGCTCGTTTGCTAATGGCGATCGCCTGTTCTAGCCCCTGCAAATTAAGATCGAGCAAGCTGACATCGGCGTTTTCTGCGATCGGGCTGATTTCACTGGCGAAGGTAACGATAATATCGGCAGGGCAGTCGGCTAGGCGGCTGGACTCAGTCACAAAGGCTACGGTTTTACCCTGCTGCTGAAGTCCGTGCACCAACTGATCTGGCTGACCCGCTGCACAATAAATTTGCTGTGGTTGAAGCCCTAACTGAGCCGCAATCAAATCCAGATCAATCAGATCGGCATCGTCAACTGTCCAGTAAATTTGCAGATTTTGAGCTTGCAACCTAGCCAGGATAGAACCAGTTTCGGGTCGTAGTTCATATCTTTGCTGAGTGGGGATGAGCAAACTGCTGGAATCAAAGACAATTGTATCGACTTGGGCTAAGCGCTCCAGAATCCGGGCACTGCGAATGTAGATGCCCTGACTAGCGGCGTAGGTGAGGGCGGAAAAAAGAGTGGTCAGAATTGAAATCTGAAGCCCACTGCCAAAATCAAGCTGGTAAAGGGAAATTGCAGCGCCCAAATTGCCGGTGAGAGCAAAAATAACCCCGCTCAGCCCCAGGGTTGGCAGAATCGCGCTTTTGACAAACTCGGCTTGGCGATGCCCGATTTCAGTGTCATGAATCGGTGCTGCTTTGATTAACTTGGCGACTAAAGCAATGCGGGTACTCTCGCCCGTTCGCTCGGCTAACATCCACAGCTTACCCTCCAAGACTTGGCTGGAGGCAAAAACCCGATCGCCGGTCGAGCAGGCGATCGCGGTGGCTGTCTCGGTCAGGTGAGAGGTATCGAGCAGGGCTGTGCCTTGTAAAATTTGCCCATCTACAGGAATAAAATCTCCCGGCTGGACAGCGATCTGATCGCCCACCTGGACAGCAGCCACAGGTAGAAAACAATGCTGGCCATTTCGCTCTACCCAAACCGAACCGCCCTGCTCCTTAAACAGATTTTGTCGTTTTTGCTGCTGCGACTCTGACCGCAGGCTGCGGCGGACTTCCACCAGCGTTGTTTTGAGGGCAGGCGCTACGTACTGCCCCTGGGCAGCTTGCAGCCCGATCCAGAGCGAGTCGAGCAAATCAATGTTGGGGTGGTGGTGAGTGACCAAACTATCCGTTGCCCGCACCACCCAGGGCATCGCCGCTCCCGCGATCGCAGCCCCAACCAGCAAAGCCGGAATTTCTAGCGGCGCAGCTAACAGCGCCAAGCTTAAGCTGATCGCAGGGAGAGTCAAATCTGGCCAGGTGTTGAGCTGAGGTTCATATTCTGGCTCAACTGGCTGCTCTAAATCAGAATCGCTGAAGTCCTCTGAGGGTATGAGTTCTAACGCAGGAAATTCTGCCTGATTAATACAGGCAAAAAGGGCTGCTTGTGCTGCTGCCATTTTCTGATTAGGAGCATAGCTGACAGCCAAAGAATGAGCAGCCGAATTAATTCGCACCTCGGTCACAAACGCGAGGGCTGAGACTAACTGATTAAGCCTGATTGCAAAGTCTTGATCCGCCGCCAAACGAGGCACCCGCACCCGCAACCGACCCGCGATCGCGTGAACCACTTGATAGGGCATGGCTATCTGTTGGTTTTAAGCAAATTTGATGGTTCTATCCTAGGCGATTGTGATTGATCACCGTGAGGACTGTTGCAAAATTTATTTTGCAATTGATATTCTGCCAGTCAGCCTCCCCTGATTGGCTCCTCTGATCGAGTGAATAAGATTATGGATATACATTGCCGCTGCCTCAGCTAGTCAAAAGAAATCACCAGGTAAGGTTCTTCAAATTTTCCGCCAGTCAGCGGTTTGCCGCTCAGTTCTAGGGGCAAAGCAATGTTTCGGCGCTGGTTGCCCGCTTCTATGGTTAGGGCTGAACCCAGTTGAGTCAGCTTGACTTGCTGCTTGGTGAACCCAGGCAAAAATACATGTACTTGCCGCTCGATCAAATCGATCGCTAGAGGTTGCGGAATCAGCGGTAGGTGATCAAAGTTCGGCAAAGCGTCTAGTAGGGGTTGCCAATCCTGCTTTAGGGGTGGCAGGGGATGAATAGCCAGGGGGTCAAACGCTGATTTCAGAAGTGTTGAAAGCTGGTAACTAGCAGCCTGATCAGCAAAAACACCGCTCACTCTCAGGTTAACTTGCTGAGCACTGCCCCAGAGCCAGCGGGCTTGGGCGATCGCAGCCGGATCATCCTCCGTCAGCAAATAGGCTGTCAAGCGCTCTGGGTTATTCATAACTGCTAGCCCTTGGGCAATCCAATCTCGGACTTGATCAAGTCCTTGGCGAATTTTTTGACTGTCAATATTGGCGCTAATAATCGCACTGGCGATCGGGCCACCCAGCGAGTCAGCAATTTTACCAACATCTAAGCTGTCAAACATCTGGTGAAAGCGACGGAAATACCAGTCTAAGGACTCTGGGACGCCAATCATCCGCAGGGTGTCTAAATCGGACTGCCCCTGATAAATTACGGCGGCGTACTGACCGCTGGCGTAGTACTGGCGGAGGGCATTAAAGGCCAGCAAGCTATCGACACCAGGCAAAATCATCAGTTCTAAGGCATAGATCTCCTCGGAAAACGAGTTGGGCAGATAGGGGGCGATCAGGTGCTTCAGGTCTTTCCAAGCGTCTTCTAGCAAAACTGTAGACTGCAACTGCACAGCATCAAGGCCGGGTATCACCGTCTGGGGATGGGCAGTCAGGGGAGTCTCCAGCAGCAAGTCTGCGGCGGGATTGGGAGCATGGGTAACAAATAATACCGATTGGTTCTGCTGGACAAACCACTTGGCAACTGCGATCGCCACTGTCGTCTGTTGACTGCCGGCCGCCCCTAAAAAAGTGATGATTCGGCTCATTAATCTACACTCCTAATGTTTTTTGTGCCAGCTTCAATCCGTCAGATAGCAATTAAATTTGACTCGCAAAAACCCCAAAGGCAATCTGGAACAGGGTTCCGCAGAAACCCTGTTCCAAAACTCATTTAGGATCGCTATCGATTGAATCACCAAACAGCTTAGAGAGCGCAGGCAATCTGAACGAAAACCGACTACGACTCGATGGCGTTAAAGCAAGCAGCAGCGGCGATCAAAAACGGAATGCCGGGAATCAAGGGAAGCACTAGCCCGACCACACCGACAACAGAAAGCACTGTACCTGCAAACATCCGCGCTGCGTTTCTGACTTCTTTGTTGAACATAGGAAATGATAGTAACGGGTTGCTAATTTCAGCGTATCAGGCGATGATGCATTTACGCATTGCAGTTGCAGCAAACTGCGTCAGCATTTCTGGACTGCGTCATCAGTTAAGCTTATATTCACAAATTTAAGTTTTGCCTCCCCTAATGGCGGCCCATTTTTTCGTTAGTTCCAAGCGGCAACAGGGCAATAAATTTTCTGATGACTGCCCGTGGAGGATAACTTCATCTGTCATTGAAAGTTCAGGCAAATAACTTGCATTATCTCTAGGAAGACCATTGGAAGCTACAGATTATCAAGTCGTTCACGCGATCGCTGGTCGAATTCGCTGTCGATTACCGGCCCTCCGAACAGATCAACGGTTTGTTGATCAACTTCAGCATTCGCTGAGGTCATTGCAGTTTGTGACGGAGGTGAGGGTCAATCCAGCCGCCCAGTCGATCATCATCAGCTACAAAGATCGAGCGATTTCTAGCGCTGAGTTTGAAGCTGGCTTTGCCAAATTGATTCAGCAGTTGAAGTCTGCCCCAGCCAATCCTGAGCCTGTGCCTCTATCGACCCTACCAGAGCAGTCGCTCCCACCATCCTTACCCTCGATTGCTAAACCGACTGTTACCGAGACTGGATCTGTAACTGATCCAGCCCCTCAAATTGCTGTCGAACCTTCAGTTTCCTTGGCTGAGTCAGGTCAGGATAAAGCGGTGATCGAAACGGCTGAGTTGCCTTCACCTTGGGATGATGCTGCATCCGCCCAACTGGAACCCCCTAAAACGACGGCGGAGTTGGCTCGCCGACTCGGTGTCACCGGACAAGCCCTCAACCGCCGTCGCTCCCTGTCGAATTTTGTTGTTTGGACTCAAACCCACGATCCGCAGAGCCTTGCTTGGATTTACGATCCAGGTTCTAAACTGTTTTACGCCAAAGATCAGTCAGTCCACTCAGCCAAAATTACCCAGCCTGATCCATCCGCAGCTCAACCCGCGATCGCCAAAGCTGCAAAACAGGTTGAGGAAGCTACGGGTGAAGCAATCAGTGCAAGCACTGGCGAAGCTGTGGGCGCAATGGTTGGCGAGGTGGTCGGTGAAGTGCTGCTGGGAACACCGGGAGCCTTGATCGGAGAAGAGATGGGGGCAATTGTGGGGGAAATCGTCGGAGCGGAACTTGGCAAAGAAATCGTCGAAACAACTGAGCAGAAGCAAAAATCTGCCTCGACGACTCCTCCAGAAGAAGTGCAGCCCTTTGAGTTGATCCAGCCAGAGCAGGAAGTGAAGCCAGGAAATTCAAACAACTCTGCCCAAAAGCCAACCAAAGGGCAACAGAAGCGACAACTGCCTCGGCGATCGCCCTGATGCCACCAGAATGATTGCCCGCCCGGTCGAACTGATTTGAACAGCAATTCTAACCGCAATGTCATGGTTAACAAACTTCCGATCGCAAGTCTCGCTGGCTTACCTGAAGTCAAGCTGGTGATTGACCAGGGACTGCTCCCCGGACTGAAAACTCGCAGCACTACAATTCATGCTTTTTTGAGCATTCAGCCGCCACCTACTGCCGACGAAGATTTTTGGAAAGCCGTCCAGGAATGCCTGCTGATGGCCGGGGCTGGGGCATTGGTGGCGGGGATGACTCCAGGCGGAATGCTTGCCCTGCCAACCTTTATGCGGATGTTTGGGGCTCATGCTGCCTCGAAAGGACTAGAACTGGTCGCCAGTCAATTTCAACTGGTGACGGAAACCACCTATGGCGAGTGGATTTAGACCAGCCGGTGCTTGAGCCAGAAGGCAAGCAGGGGTAGGGTAATTCGGTAGCTGTATTCTGGGCCATAGACCAGCCCTTTTTGCTCTAGGCTGGCTAGGGCACCTTGCAGACTCCCCCCCCTAGAGAGTTGATGCTTACGAATGTACTCTTGGGAATGGGGGCTATCGGTTGGGTCGAGGGCCAGGCTCTCTAAAACACGGACTTGACTGGGCGGCAACAGCAAAATCAGCGATTCAAATGTTAATGACAGGTCTTCCACTAACAGCAAAGTGCTGCGATGCACCTGATGCGCCAAAATCTCGATGCAGCCTGAGGTGCGGCAATCGAGCCAAATCCGCCGAGCTAGGGCGATCGCCTCTCCCAGATGCCCCTGGACGTAGTGCAAAAATAAGGTTTGCCCATCGGGGTCAAACTGCAGCCCTTCTGTTGCCATGCTGCTTTCAAGCCAAGGCTGTAGCTCATGGTTGTCGAGTGGGCCGAGGGTAATCACCTGCAAGCTGCTGTCATCTACCCACGGTTGGGGGACGGTGGCAATTAGCGCGTAGCTGACCCGACTGTGTTGCTGAATTTCCTGGCGCAGGTTATGTTCCCACTTGCCGCCTCGATCCCAAGTTTGAATATGGGGAAAATTTTGGAAGACTAAGACAACTCGACAATTCAGCCACTCTGCTATTTTTTGCGGCAAGGTAAGCAACGCTTGCAGGAGATTCCACTCTGAACCAGCCGAAAAATGCCAGACTAAGCGCGATCGCCCACCTGCTTGTTCTAGCACCAAGGGCTGCTCAGTGCTCCAGCGTTGGATCAGCCCTAACTCAGTTGGGGTGATGAAAACATTGAGCAGCCCTTCTGCCAGTAGCTCTAGCAGCCGCTGCGAATTAGTGGCTCGCAGGCAGTCGATTTCTAGTACCTTCGCTCCTAACTGTTGAGCGGCGGCTCGAATCAGTGTATGACGACCGCTCCCAGGTACGCCAGTCATCAGTAAGTCGCCATCTTGGGCCAGAATTTGCTTGACTTGGTCGAGCTGAACTCCTCTTCCAACTAAGTTTTGCGGGGTAAACGGGTTACTGAGCATTGATTTTTTTAATCTTAATACTAACAAATAGTATGTGATTGGCTTTTCAAGCACTAGAATTTAGTGCTATATAAAGTAAAGCATTTCAAAAATTAAACTCATGGCTACTGTATCAGACGTTGCCTCTGCTCCTGCTGTGGGGGCACCAGCCTGGCACACCCTTAAATCGGAACGGGCTGTCCAGACGCTCCAGAGCGATCGCACCTGCGGTTTAACCACTGACCAAGTGACGGCCAAGCTACAGCACTATGGCCCCAATGAATTGGAGGCAGAATCAGGGCGCACCCCGCTAGAGATTCTCTGGGATCAGTTTAAAAACATCATGCTGTTGATGCTGATCGCTGTCGCTGTCATTTCTGCTGGGCTGGACATTCGAGAATCGATGTCCACGGGAGAATTCGTCTTTCCAAAGGATGCCGCAGCGATTTTTTTCGTCGTGATTTTAAACGGCATCTTGGGCTATGTGCAGGAAAGTGGAGCTGAAAAAGCGCTAGCAGCCCTCAAAAATCTCGCTTCTTCCAAGGTGCGGGTGCTGCGGGACGGCAACCCCCTAGAGGTGGAATCAAAAGAGCTAGTCCCCGGCGATCTAATGGTGCTAGAGGCTGGCGTAAAGGTGGCAGCCGATGGGCGGTTACTAGAATCTTCAAATTTACAAGTCCGGGAAGCAGCCCTGACCGGAGAAGCCCACGCTGTTACTAAACAGGCGGATGCCCTGCTGCCAGAAGATGCCCCCCTGGGCGATCGGATCAACCTCGTGTTTTCCGGTACGGAGGTGGTGCAAGGGCGGGCAACCGTCTTGGTGACTGGCACCGGCATGAAGACCGAACTGGGCAAAATTGCCACTGCGATTCAGTCAGTGGAAGCGGAACCAACGCCGCTGCAAAAACGGATGAACCAACTTGGTAACACCTTAGTCACCGGGGCGTTAATTTTAGTGGCGATCGTCATTATCGGCGGCACCATTTTTAATCCGTCCCTGTTTGAGGAGTTGGTCAAAGTTTCCCTCAGTATGGCGGTAGCGGTAGTGCCAGAGGGCTTGCCAGCAGTAATTACGGTGACGCTTGCTTTAGGCACCCAGCGGATGGTGCAGCGCAATGCTTTGATTCGCAAGTTGCCAGCCGTTGAAACCCTCGGTTCTGTGACGACAATTTGCTCAGACAAGACTGGCACCCTGACCCAAAACAAAATGGTGGTGCAGCAGATCTTTACCAGTCAAGGCGGGCTGCAAGTGACTGGCGAAGGCTATAGTCCGAATGGAGAATTTCTAGACAACGGTCAGCCAATCTCCTACGAGCAGCATCCTGACTTGCAAGACTTGCTGTTGGCTTGTTTGCTCTGTAACGATGCGCTGCTACAAGCCGAAAATGGGGAATGGAGCATTCTCGGCGACCCGACAGAAGGAGCGCTGCTGGCGGTGGCTGGCAAAGCCGGTCTTGAAAAAGCCAAAAAGGAAAAGTGGCTGCCGCGAGTGGGGGAATTTCCGTTCGACTCTGATCGCAAACGGATGAGCGTGATTGTTGATACCGGGGGGCATCGCCACGAATCAATTGGTAGCCTGGCTCTCTATGACCCCGATCGCTTGCCCTACTATATGTTCACCAAGGGATCGCCCGAGATTACTCTGGAGCGCTGCACGCACCTAGAAGTAGGCGATCGCATTGACCCCCTCAGCGCTACTGACCGAGCTAAAATTTTAGCCCAAAACAACTATTTAGCCAGCCGAGGTCTGCGGGTGCTGGGCTTTGCCTACAAAGGGCTGGCCGAACTGCCGCCAGAAGGCTCAGAAGATACTAGCGAAACGGGACTGACCTGGTTGGGTTTGGTGGGAATGCTAGATGCCCCCCGCCCAGAGGTGCGAGATGCAGTGGCCAAGTGCAAAACTGCCGGGATTCGCGCCGTCATGATTACAGGCGATCATCAATTGACCGCCCAGGCGATCGCGGAAGACTTAGGGATCGCCGAACCCGGAGCTAGGGCGCTGACGGGGCAAGAGCTGGAAAAGCTGAGCATGGAGGAATTAGAAAATCAAGTTGAAGAGGTAAGTGTCTACGCCCGTGTTTCACCAGAGCACAAGTTGCGAATTGTGCAAGCCCTCCAGCACCGCGGCGATGTGGTGGCGATGACCGGCGATGGCGTGAATGACGCGCCTGCTCTTAAACAGGCCAACATTGGGGTAGCAATGGGCATCACGGGCACCGATGTCAGCAAAGAAGCCAGCGATATGGTCTTGCTGGACGATAACTTCGCGACGATTGTAGCCGCTACCGAAGAAGGAAGAGTCGTTTACATCAATATCCGTCGGTTTATTCGCTATATCTTGGGCAGTAACATCGGTGAGGTGTTAACGATCGCCGCCGCTCCACTCCTGGGGTTAGGCGGTGTACCGCTGTCGCCGCTGCAAATTCTCTGGATGAACCTGGTTACAGATGGAGTGCCAGCTTTAGCTCTAGCCGTCGAACCGGGTCGCCCGATTGTGATGCAACAACCGCCTAAAAATCCCCAGGAAAGCATTTTTGCCCGTGGCTTAGGGGCTTACATGATTCGGATTGGAATCATTCTAGCGATCGTTAGCATTGCCTTAATGACCTGGGCTTACGGCTATACTGAGCAAGTGCAAGGAGGACTGCTTGAGCGCGATCGCTGGAAAACAATGGTGTTTACAACCCTCTGCTTGGCTCAGATGGGTCATGCGTTAGCGATTCGCTCTAACACACGGCTGTTTTACGAAGTTGATCCGTTTTCTAATCCTTATATTCTGGCTTCCGTGGGTTTCACTTCCGTCTTACAGTTATTACTAATCTACCTTGAACCATTGCGGAATTTCTTTAGCACTCATTATCTTTCCTTCATGGAACTGATGATATGTGTAGGCTTTAGTGCCATCATCTTTGTGTGGATTGAAGTAGAAAAGCTGTTTATTCGTTGGTTCGTCAGCCGTCGCCAATGATGAATTTCTATACAACCCATTTAGGATCTTGAGGTTAGAATTAAGCTATTTGAAAGAATCTGAATGCAGGGTTAAACGGAGGATAAAACAGATAACCTACACGAGTGTAAATTCTGGAAACTATGGGCTCTTGCGCGCATTTGGTGATGCTATTTCCGGTAATAGTTTTGAGAGAGGCTGTTTAAGGAGATTAGTCCATATCTGCAATGGCTTCAAACCCCGTGTATAGCTAGTCAGGAGAGAACTCTAGCATACTTGAGGTAAAGCTGTGTGAATCGCCAACATAGTTACAACGTTGTGGTGGCTTATCTACGGTGTTTGAAACGGGTGCGACCTCCATCCGATACATTAGAAAAACCCAACCGCCTTTTGCTGCATAGGGTTTTGGATGCGTGTAAAATTGATCAATGAATAATCGAAAAAACCGTTAGGAAATCACTCAAAACCTTTCCAGCAAGGGATTTTATATATTTTAGCATCAGGTAGAGGTCGTACCCCATCATGGCCAGTTCCCCTATCGCTAATTTCTGGTGGATAATAAGGGATAAGTTGGCCGCGACTGAGGAACTCGAACTCATGGTTCGTATTCAACTCAGTGCGGTTATTTAAAGCGTTCAGTCTACAATGATCGGTTCAAATCTGGTCAACAGATTTGAAGCAAGCCGTTTGGCGAAACCTCCAGCACTCTAAACTATGAGGGGAAACATGCCTACAGAAATAATTTTTCAAGGGACTGAAACAGTCGCCCCATTGCTTGAGGAAGAAACATTTCAATGGACAAAGCAGTGGTATCCAGTGGCGGTTACAGAATTTCTAGATCCCGCTCAACCGCATGGAATGCAATTGTTGGGCAAAGAGATTGTCCTTTGGCGAGATGGGACAGGTAAATGGCAATGCTTTGAAGATGCTTGTCCCCACCGTCTTGCACCACTTTCAGAAGGGCGTGTGGAAAAAGATGGGACGTTACTCTGTGCTTATCATGCTTGGAGATTTGATGGCGAGGGTAACTGCAAACATATTCCCCAATCTAAAGATCAAGCTACCGAAGTAAAAAATTGTGCCAATCCTAAAGCAAATGCGATCGCTTTTCCCACCCAAGAGCGTCAAGGTCTTTTGTGGGTTTGGGCAGAGTCAGGCGAACAAGCTCGACAGGAAAGTCAAGCTCGACCACCACGTATTATCCCTGAACTAGAAGAAAATTCTACAAAAGTAGTGAAGAAGTTTTGGAATATTCGCGATTTACCTTATGGGTGGGACTTCTTCATCGAAAATGTGTCTGATCCAGCCCATGTTCCAGTTTCCCATCACGGCTTAGTCGGAAATCGATACAATGATGCCCAGTACTATGATATGCCTCGGATTCGGGACGTTTCTACTCAAGAAGGGTTTGCGTTTGGCGTTACCGGCACTGAGCCGAGTATTGAGCAAACCATCCATGATTTTCAGCCACCCTGCCTCATGAAAATCACATCGATTTTCAAGGATGAGGGGCAACTCATTTTGGTGCTATATGCTACTCCAACCAGACCAGGATGGTGTCGTCATATCGGCTGTCAGGCTATGGTCAAAAATTCTTCAGGCAAGTTGCCGAGAGGGTTAGCGTTTTTTGCTTTACCAATGCCAACTTGGTTAGGACACATCCTTGCATCCTTATTTCTTCACCAGGATTTAGTGTTTCTCCACTACCAGGAGAAAGCCTTGGCGAAAAAAGGGAGAGATCGCTGGTTAGATTCCGTCTTTACCCCTAACCCTCAGGACAAGATGGTTATCACTTTTAGGCAATGGCTGAATAAACGAGCAGGAGGAGCTATCGCTTGGGACGAAAGTTATAGCCATTCTCTCCCTGCACCGGAGCGCGACAAGGCACAATTATTTGACGTGTGGAACACTCACACGAAGGATTGCTCCCTTTGCCAAAATGCACTCGGAAAGATCCAATGTCTTGAAATTTCGGCCTATGGTATTGCTGTCTTCTGTTTTGGAATCGGCATCATGCTTGATGCACGAGCGATCGCAGCAAAGGCGGCAGTCCTTGACCCTGCAATGACAAAAACAGCTTTGCAGACAATGATTCCAACCACCGGACTTTTATGGGCAATTCTTGGAAGCGCCCTATTTGGGACGTTTGGATACTTGCTGAAAAGATTCAGTCGTCTGTTCTATGTCTATGAGTTTAATCATGCCAAAAATGACTAGTTGAAAATACCAACAACTTAACTTTGCCTAGAGCTTTCGTTAACCTGCGACCAGTTCACCAAGTTTGAGCCAATAGGCATCCCAATCTTGGTCAGCCCGCAATACTCTGAGCGCTAATATCGCTTCAGCATTCTTAACCGTCCACCAACAGCCAGAACGTTTCAAACGATTTTGAATGGTGTAACGGTGAGCGCTCTCAATTTTCCCCGAGCCAATCGGCAAACCTGAAGCGATTGCGCCTTTGTCGTAAATGACCAGCGCCAACAGCAAGGCTATCTCCATGAATCGACCGATGTTTTAGGGTTATTCCTCAGTGCCGTAGATCGTGAAGGTCAGGCACTGTCGATCGCGCGAGTAATTAATGAAATGGTTCACTTACTCTAGTAGAGCGAGTAATTAATTATGCAACATAATGTCTGCCCAGTTTTTGGTCTGCATCTTGACGAGTAAAGCTCCAGTCAATCAGGTTCTTTTGTCGATTTCTGCGTCTGTTCCAAGCCTTGACAT
>JAESGG010000087.1_pt1 | contig 28956 bp, 25 predicted proteins | sample 9266231 | NCBI WGS metagenome assembly JAESGG01 (sample SAMN14515337, study PRJNA621664) | algae metagenome | isolation source: Aphanocapsa sp. GSE-SYN-MK-11-07L and co-occurring heterotrophs from wet... | place: USA: Grand Staircase Escalante National Monument, Utah | collected 2006-04-16 | reverse complement strand
ATATTACCTGCCGAAGTTTCTCAAAAATGACCCGCCGAGGTTGCTGTCATTTGGGTGCCGAAGTTAGTGTCTTTAGGCCGCCGAAGTTAGTGTCTTTGGGCTGCCGAGGTTAGTGTCTTTAAGCATCGAAGGTATACAAATTATTAAAGGAAGCGGCTGACTGGGGTTGATTGGCCTTTACCAACCATGCGGCCGCGACAAAGGCATCCGTAACATCGAGCATCTTTGTTTTTATTCCGGCCAGATTATTATCTTTAGAGGGGTCAAAGGGTAAGAACTGGACAGAATTGGGATTGATCAGAACCAGGGGGCGACCTCGCAGCTTCTGATTTTCACTCTTGTTACCGGGAATGAATTTGCCCGTGCTCTGGCTTAATACAGGCCCAATCATGATATTGGAGTCTAGAGACCGTAATGAGAAAAAGCCGCCATCGACACCTGCTATCGCCGGAGTGTCAGCGATGATCTGGGGGACTTGATACCGACTTTTGGCATGAATTGTAATCGGTTTACCCCCCTTAATAAATACAAATGACGTGTGATCGATCGTTGTCTCGACCTTTTGAACCGGAGAAGAAAAATCGAATTCCTGGCTCGACTTGGGTAATTCAGGGCCGCCCCAGGCTTGAGGGATTACTTTTGCTAAACCCGACTGCCCAAAGCGCTTAATTGCCAGTAAATTTTCGGATTGTCCGGCATAGCCTTCATTCCAATCATCCATCGTAAAGGCAGCTCGGTATCCTGCCTCTCTCACCATCGCTGCCACCCGAGAATCAACCTTTCCTTCTGGATAGGTAAAGTATTGAATCGGAATCCCCAACCTCTTTTCTAGTTTGCGTTTTGATTCCATCACCTCCTTTTGCAACTGCGCGTTAGATAGGGTTCTCAGATCTTGAGGATGGCTAACACTGTGGGCGGCGATTTCAATCAGCGGGTCAGACGCCATCTGCCGCAGTTGCTGCCAATTAACTCCCGGTCTCCCCAGTTTTGTATCAATTTTGTCCGTATAGATCGAGAACACGGCTGGGAAGTCATATTTTTTTAATAAAGGATAGACATACAGATAATGCCCCAAATAACCATCGTCAAATGTGAGCAGAATCGGCTTTCCTGGTAGAGGAATCCCCGTTTGCAGGTGCGTAATGAGCTGCTCCAAGCTAATCGGATTCAGATCATGCTGTTTAATCTGGCGCAGGTGATTTTCAAATTCCTGGGGAGTGAGATCAAAAAATACCTGCTTGTCGGCTCGAATATCGTGGTACATGATTACAGGTACTCTGGCCAATCTAGCCTTTTCCTGAATATTTGGCCAAGGACTGGGTGTAAAGTAGGCTGAAAGCCGCGATCCGATATTTTCAAGCTCATTCTCCATCGCCTGATTGGAATCTCCCAACCAGGCCGCGACCTGGTTGAGCGGGTTTGTCAAATCAGGAGCGAATTTTGCATTTTGCCTCAGACATATCGGATAGTCCGGAGATTGAGCCAAAGCTGCAAGTGGAGTCCAAAAGAAGAGTTGCACTAAAATACAAGTTGCTCTGCGAGCAAGCCAGAGATCTTTGCCGAATCCTAATCGCCCAAAAAAAAGATGCCATTTGACTAAATTGGCATCTTTTCTTCTGCTCTTTAATTGTTCGTGATGTTTTCGGATTAGTCCTTCAGGGTGAAAGAGTTTTGGGATAAAAAAGCGAGTAAGTATGCTATTTCTGGACAGACAACTGTAGATATTTGCCTGAATAGATATAGATTGATCCTGGGAAGATTGATAATTAATTCCAACTTTCGGGTTCATCAGATTATCGCACCCCCTATAGTTCCACTCCTTGATTAAAGTCAGAGATAATTAAATTCTGAATGTAGATTGAACAAGCTTTTATTAGGATCAGATTAAATTTTCTGTAACCGTCCCAGAGGCGGATCGCTATCGGCTACCGTCTACACATAAGTCGGACTAGACTAGATGTGAGGATTTGGGAGCCGATTTTAATCTGGACACCCCGATTACAGTCAGACCGAAAAGCCTTTGGAGACCCAAGGCTGGTAAAAAAGGGGCTGATTTATCTAGGTTCTCTGACTCTGTTTTTCGGTTGAGTTATCAGTCCTAACGGTGTCGTCCTAAGTTTTTTCCGCGATCGGCAACTGCTCGCCCCGAATCGCGTAGTCTACAAGCTGAATCGGGTGAAACACAGGCAAAGCATGAGGCTGGGTTTGTAAGTGTTTGCGGATTTGCAGGGTACAGCCGACATTGGCGGAAGCGATCAGACTGGCTTTGGTATTCAAGAGGTTTTTCACCTTTTGTCGTCCTAGTTCTTCGGCTACCTCTGGCTGCAAGATGTTATACACACCCGCACTGCCACAGCAAAGGGCAGCATCAACTGGCTCTCGCAACTGGACACCTGGAATTTTCTTTAGCAACCGACGGGGCTGGACGCTAATTTTTTGCCCATGCAGCATGTGGCAGGCATCCTGATAAACGATCGTTAATGGCTCAGCCTGCAAGGGAGAGAGGGGCGCGGTGAGTCCGACCTGATCCAAAAATTCCTGGACATCTTTGACCTTGGCGGCAAAGGCTTTAGCTTGATCTCGATAAGCTGGGTCATCCTGGAGCAGGTGTCCATATTCCTTTAGGGTGTGTCCACAGCCAGAAGCATTGATAATAATTGCATCCACCCCCGTATCAGCAAACACATCAATCATTTGGCGGGCAAGCGCTTGCGCCTGCACTTCCTGCCCTTGGTGGTGCGAGAGGGCCGCACAGCAGCCTTGGCTTTTCGGAATCACGACCTCGCAGCCATTGGCCGTCAGTACCCGCACGGTTGCTTCGTTCACCTCTGGTAGAAACATCCGCTGCACGCAGCCCAACAGCATCCCCACCCGATAGCGCTGCAGTCCCTGGGCTGGAATCAGCTCTGGCAGCGTGTCTTGAAAGGCTTGGGCCGAAAGGGTCGGCAGCATTGATTCCATCGCGGCTAATTGCTTCGGCAATAGCTGATCGAGCAGCCGCGATCGCCGCAACAAAGACTGCAAACCGAGCTTTTGATAGATCAGCAGGGGAGCCAGCAGCAACCGCAGCCGCGCCGGGTAGGGAAAAGTCGAAAAAATTAACTGACGCAGCAGCTTTTCTGACCAACTGCGGCTATGGTGGCGCTCGACTTGGGGGCGGGTGGCGGCAATCAGCTTGTCGTACTCCACCCCGGAGGGGCAAGTTGTCACACAGGCCAAGCAGCCCAGGCAGGAATCAAAATGCTGCACCGTGGTCGGAGAAAGCGGAATTTCACCCGTATTGATCGCGTCCATTAGGTAAATCCGCCCTCTGGGGGAATCAGTCTCTTTGCCAATTACCCGGTAGCTGGGGCAAGTCGATAGGCAGAAACCACAGTGAACGCAGGTATCGATCAGCTTTGGGTCGGGTGGATAGTGGCTATCAAAAGTTGGCAGGCGGCGATCGGGGTCGGGAGCCACGGACTGATTTGTTTCCTGACTGTTAAGGCTAACCATACTTAAAGACCACCCACAAATCGATGAGGACTAAATAAATGCTCAGGATCAAACTGTTGTTTGAGTTTACGCATCGCGGTTAAAGCATTGCCCGTATATCCCCAGGCATCTAGACTTGCTTTCAGGGACGGAGGCGCTTGCAACAGGGTTAAAAATCCACTCGCCTGCTGACAGTACGATCTCGCTTTCTTCACCACCATCGCCAGTTGATCAGAGTCAGCTTGCAGATGCAGTTTACCGATCGCCCCACTGGACTGAACCACGGCTGACCAGACGATGCCTTGCTGCGCGCAGGCCTGAGCGATCGCCATTAAGGTGGCAACTGCTTGAGAGCTGAGACAGCCGATTTGGCAGAGGCTGCCGGTAGAGACTTCCATCTGCTGATCTAAAGCTTGCCAATATTGATTTTCTGCCGCATCCTCTAGGGTTCGATGCTGTAAATTGCTAGTTAACTTGAGCAGACGATCGCCCTGCTGTTGAATGCTTTCTGCTCCGCCCTCAAACCTAACGACTAGCCCCAATTCTCCGCTCAGTCCGGCCAACAAATTAGGCGAAACTAGATCAACCGCAGTCGGAGTCAAGCTGCTAGCCAGCAAAGATTGGAGTATAGCGGCGATCGCCCCAGCTTCCCCCGCCAAGACCACTGTGCGAGAAGTCATCGGTAGGGGGTAGAGGCGTAAGGTTAACTCAGAAATGATTCCCAAGCTGCCAAAGGAACCCGTTAGCAGCTTCATCAGGTCGTAGCCCGCCACATTTTTGACCACTCGCCCGCCAGCTTTGACGGCTTGTCCATCGTAGCGGACAAAGCTAATCCCCAAGCACAGATCTCGGACGCCCCCGTAGCGGTGCCGCCGAGAGCCGGCATCTCTGGTCGCCACAATTCCACCGATCGTGGCCCGATCGGCAAAGCTTGGATCAAGCGCCACCCATTGATTAGCTGTGGCCAGCTTGGCCTGTAAATCAATCAGCCGCATTCCCGCTTCAACGGTGACGGTCAGATCTCCGGCCGCGTGGTCAATCAGTCGGTTTAAGCGCTGGGTGCTAATCAATAGCTCTGCGCCTTTGACTAGCCCGCCCCAATCGAGCTTGCTGCCACTGCCAGTCGGCAACATCCGCCAATGGTGTTGATGAGCACAGGCGACAACTTCTGCTAGTTCTACTTGGCTGCGGGGATAAACTAAGCAAGGCAACTGGGCAGTAGGCAGCAGGGCTTGAGCCAGCTTGGCATATTGGTTTTCTGCCAAATCGGTCGGCACAACGATCGACTCATCGCCCACAATCGGGCTGAGCTGAGAGGCGATCGCAGAAGGTGAGGCAGTCACAGTCGCTCAAATATACAAATTTCTATCCTTCAACGGTAATACATTTAGGCGACAGCGGGGAATGTCCAGCTACCCCGCCAAAAATCTTCAACAGGAGTCTCAAAACTTGACGATGTAGCATTACCGATTTAAGCCAAGATTGAAAGCAGCGATCGCAAACTAGCCACATCCTGAATCGGAAATTGCCATGCTGAGTTCAACCCTAGAGCTTTTAGAAACGGCTCGCCGCAATGTTTATGCGATCGGTGCCTTCAACGTCTACAACCTGGAAGGGGTGAAGGCCGTCGTCGCCGCCGCCGAAGCCCAGCGCAGCCCCGCCATGCTGCAACTCCACCCCAGTGCCCTCAGCTTTGGCGGCTTGCCCTTGGTGGCACTCTGCTTAGAAGCCGCCCGCACCTCCACCGTGCCGATCGCCGTTCAGCTTGACCACAGCACGTCAGAACCAGATATTCGGACGGCGCTGGCGGCTGGGATGACCTCGATTATGGCTGATGGTTCACCCTTGCCCTATGAAGAGAATTTAGCCTTTACCACAGCGATGACCGAGTTAGCTCACGCCCAGGGCACGATCGTCGAAGCCGAAATTGGCCGAATCAGCGGCACTGAAGACGGACTGACGATCAGCGAAAAATCAGCCAAGATGACCGATCCGGTGCAAGCGGCTGAATTCGTTCGGGCAACTGGGGTTGATACCCTGGCTGTGACGATTGGCAATGTGCACGGCGAGTATCGCAGCGAACCGCGGCTAGACTTTCCGCGCTTGGTGGCCATTCGGCGAGCAGTCGATGTGCCGCTAGTCTTGCACGGGGCTTCTGGCTTACCGGCCGCTATGATCAGCCAGTCGATTGAGCTAGGTGTCTGCAAATTCAACGTCAATACAGAAGTTCGGCAAGCCTACATGCATTCGCTGAAGCAGGGGATCTGCTCGGTGGCGATCAAAGACCTTGTAGATTCAATGGCAGAGGCGATCGCCGCCATGCAAGCCGTTGTGACCGAAAAACTAGACTTGTTTGGCTCAATTGGCAAAGCCCACCTCCACCAAACGCCTTACGCAGCGATGATGTCTGCCCGGTTTAATTAATCACCAAGCTGCTTCCATAAAATTGATAAAAAATTACTGACAAGGCTGATATCAAATAAATAAGCTTGAAGTAGTCAAATTGTTTTCTAGCCAACACATGTTTAGAAAGGTTTGTGTTTTTGTGTAAAGATTACTGTCTAGTGATTGCCGATTGGTAAATCTTGAATATGTTCAGATGGCAATGGAGAAGGATCGGAGCGCTGCCAAAGTTTCAAGTTGCAGCAGTTTTGGCGATCGCGATTGTAATTCCCTTGCTTTTACATGGAGTACAGAGTGGCCCCTCCTTGAAAGCGGGCAGCACGGCTGTGGTGAGTGCCTACCTGCCGAAGATCGAAACGGGTGTGCGGGTGGCAACCAGTCATTCTCAGTCATTGATTCTCCAAGCTGATAGCTCTGATCCGACTTGTTTACCCCGTAACAGCACAAAATCAGCCGCTTTTTATCAGCCAGCGGCGAATGTTGTTGCAGACACTGACCTGACAAAATACCGACCGAAGCAAGTTTGGAAACGGGTAGACCCAACTAACTATGGCGATCGCGTCCCTAAAGATGTGCAAGGTCGCCCAGTTGATCATGAGTTACTGGTGGTTTTACACGAAACCGTTGGTGATGCTGGGGGAGCCATTAACCTCTTTCAAACTCCTCATTATTCAGATAGCCAACAGTCGAGCTACCACACGATTATTGATGACGATGGCACCGTTATTTACTTAGTGCCACCCAATAAGCGGGCCTTTGGAGCTGGCGACTCTGAGTTTGTCAGTTACCGAGGCGCAGAGGCGGTTCAAACTAACCCCCAGATCAGGTCTTCGGTCAACAACTTTGCCTACCATATTTCGCTGGAAACCCCCTCAGACGGGTGGCTGAATGAATATCCCACCCACAGCGGTTACACCGATGCCCAATATCGTTCACTGGCCTGGGTAGTGGCGCGGACTCGTGTCGCCACGGCTCGGATTACCACTCACAAAGCGATTGATCGCGATGGCGCCAGAGGCGATCCGCGCAGCTTCGATTTTTCCAAGCTATTGGCGTGGCTTGATGCTTACCCCAGACCTGTAGAACCGGCCCTTTGCAACACCGCTAAAAGCTAGCTGGCTAGATGACAGCAGGGCTAGCTTCCGCGTCTTCTGGAGATGCGGGCGGCCAAGGCAGGGCGATCGCCTCATTCCCGTGGGTTTTGGCGGCCTGGACAAATCCCTGAAATAAAGGATGAGGCATGTTTGGGCGCGAACCAAATTCGGGGTGAAATTGGCTGGCAATAAAGAAAGGATGATCCGGTAACTCAATCATTTCCACCAGCCGCCCATCCGGAGACGTGCCGCTGATCACGTAGCCCGTGTCTAGAAACAGGCTGCGGTAAGCATTGTTAAACTCATAGCGATGACGATGGCGCTCGTAGATTACGTCTTGCTGGTAAAGATGATGGGCCAAACTCTCTGGCAGCAGCCGACAGGCGTACAGCCCCAGCCGCATCGTGCCGCCCAAATCGACCACATCCTGTTGCTCCGGCAATAAATTAATGACTGGATTTGCCGTTTCTGTGGCGAACTCAGCGCTGTTAGCATCTTTGAGGTTAGCAATATTCCTGGCCCACTCAATCACGGAGCATTGCATGCCCAAACATAGCCCCAAAAACGGGATCTTTTGCTGACGGGCATACTGAATCGCAGCAATTTTACCGTCTACGCCGCGAATGCCAAACCCACCGGGCACCACAATCCCGGCAATCCCCTCTAAGTAGCGCTCTGGGCCGTAGGTTTCAATATCTTCTGAGTTGATCCAGCGCAGATTCAGTTCACTACCAACCGCGATCGCCGCATGACGCAACGCCTCGACCACGGAAAGGTAGGCATCGGTCAGTCGGACATATTTACCAACAATTGCCACATCTACGCGCGGATGGGGTTGATACATTCGCTCGACTAAGGTTTGCCAATCGCTCAGTTCTGGAGATCGCTGTTCGAGGTTGAGTAGCTTTAATACCTGTTCAGCTAAGCCTTCGCGTTCTAAGATCAGCGGCACTTCATAAATGCTGCGCGCATCTTGGGCAGTAATCACGCACTCGACCGGCACATCGCAAAACTGCGACATTTTGTCTTTGATGCCGGGGTAAAGCGGGCGATCGCAGCGACAGATCAACATATCGGGCTGAATCCCAATCGAGCGCAGTTCTTTAACTGAGTGCTGAGTCGGCTTGGTCTTCATTTCTCCGGCCGATGGAATCCAGGGAACTAGGGTGACGTGCATGTAGAGAATATTCTGCCGTCCCGTTTCAGCTCGAAATTGCCGAATTGCCTCTAGGAAAGGCAAAGATTCAATGTCTCCGACCGTGCCGCCGATTTCCGTAATCACCACGTCAGGATGGGTGTCTTTGGCCACGCGCAGCACTCGCTCTTTAATTTCGTTTGTAATGTGGGGAATCACCTGCACAGTTCCCCCCATGTATTCGCCCCGCCGCTCTTTATTCAACACTGCCTGGTAAATTGAACCCGTTGTGACGCTATTCAAGCGAGACATTGAAGTGGCTGTAAACCGCTCATAGTGCCCCAAGTCTAGGTCGGTTTCAGCCCCGTCCTCAGTCACAAACACTTCCCCATGCTGGAACGGACTCATTGTGCCGGGGTCAACGTTGATGTAGGGGTCAAGCTTGAGGATTGAGACTGAGTAGTTGCGAGATTTCAGTAATCGCCCGAGGCTAGCGGCGACGATCCCTTTGCCGATACTGGAAACCACACCGCCTGTAACAAATACAAACTTGGTCATAATTACTCCAGTGCCTTTGCTGCCAAACACTTTATTGTGCCACAGCCTTTTCTTTGTGGCCACCAGATTTGGACTGGCTTAAGGTTTGCGATCGCCCTCTCAAATAGATCCGGCTGAGTTGCCTTTAGAAATGGGTTGGCAAGGGCGATCGCTACACAAATTTCAAGCTGGGTCAAAAAGTTTTAACAGCATGTAACATTTTCTGGGCTAAGTGTGTATCTTTATTAAGGTAAGCAAAAATGCTTATCTGCGATTTTGTGTTATCCCAGGTCGTCTCTCTCAAGCTTGAAGGGACGCAGATTGTCTGAGATCACCTGGTAGCTGGCACTCTCGATTCTGTCCTTATCACCTGGGCTGCGACAATGAGTTCTCACTTTCCCTGGCTAACTGCAATTCTGCTGCTACCGCTATTAGCAGCACTGCCAATTCCTTTCCTGCCGGACAAAGATGGCAAAACGATTCGCTGGTACGCCTTGGCAGTTAGCCTGTTAGATTTCACCCTCACCGTTTACGCCTTCTGGCAGCACTACGACTTTCAAAATTCGACCCTTCAGCTCAGCGAGGGCTACGCTTGGATTCCCCAACTCGGTCTGAACTGGTCTTTAGCAGTCGATGGCATTTCAATGCCCTTAATTGTGCTGACGGGTTTAGTCAACACACTGGCAATTTTGGCCGCTTGGAAAGTCACCCACAAGCCGCGCCTGTTTTATGTTCTAATGCTGGCGATGTACAGCGCCCAAATCGGCGTTTTCGCTGCTCAAGACTTATTAATGTTCTTTTTGATGTGGGAACTGGAGTTGGTGCCAGTCTATCTGCTGATTTCAATTTGGGGCGGGCCAAAGCGGGTTTATGCCGCCACCAAGTTTATTCTCTACACGGCCCTCGGTTCAATTTTTATTCTGGTGGCTGGCTTGGCGATGGCCTTTTCTGGCGATACTGTCACATTTGAGATGGCGGCTCTCGGTCTCAAAAACTATCCGCTTGGCTTTGAACTGCTGGCCTACGCTGGTTTCTTAGTTGCGTTTGGGGTGAAGCTGCCGATTTTTCCACTTCATACTTGGTTGCCGGATGCCCACGGCGAAGCTTCGGCACCGGTTTCGATGATTTTGGCGGGTGTGCTGCTCAAGATGGGCGGCTATGGACTGATCCGGTTCAACATGGAAATGCTGCCGGATGCCCACATTTACTTTGCGCCAATTTTAGTGGTGCTAGGCGTTGTCAATATTGTCTATGGTGCTCTAACTGCCTTTGCCCAGCAGAACTTGAAGCGTCGCTTAGCTTGCTCCTCGATCTCGCATATGGGGTTCGTGCTGATTGGTCTAGCTTCTCTGACAGAGCTGGGTTTGAGCGGCGCAATGCTGCAAATGCTCTCCCACGGTTTGATTGCCGCTGCTCTCTTTTTCCTGTCCGGAATTACCTACGATCGCACCCATACGCTGATCATGGAAAAAATGGGCGGCATTGCCACCTCGATGCCGAAGGTGTTTGCCCTCTTCACGGCTGGCTCAATGGCTTCGCTGGCGCTACCGGGCATGAGCGGCTTTGTCAGTGAACTGAGTATTTTCTTAGGGCTAACCAACAGTGATGCTTACAGCCCCACCTTCAAGACCGTGGTGATTGTCCTAGCGGCCGTCGGTTTGCTGTTGACCCCAGTTTACTTACTCTCAATGCTGCGCCAAGTCTTCTACGGCAAAGAGCAACGAGGGGAGATGTTTGACAAGTTCTTGAAGGATGCCAATCCCCGCGAAATTTTTATTGCGGCTTGCTTGCTACTGCCGATTCTAGGGATTGGCTTGTATCCAAAATTAGCGACTCAAGTTTACGACATCAAAACCGTCGCAGTGGTGGCCCAAGTTCGCCAAGCTTTGCCTGTGGTCGCTCAACCGCAGCCGCCGCTTTACGCAACCAGTGTGTTTGCCCCCCAGCTCCCGGCGGGTCATTTACTCCTTCAATCTGCTGAATAACACCCTCTCCACCCCCACGACTGGGCAGTCTGGGTGGAATTTTTTTGAGATCAACTTCCGCCCATTTTCACCGTAACTCACCAAGTCCTCTGCCGATCGCCCATCCACTCGGTGATCACATCCGCAGACTGAGCAGGCGCGATTAAAAACCCCTGAATTTGCTCACATTGGGCAATCTGGCGCAGATAGTCCAATTGGGTCTGAGTTTCTACACCTTCTGCCACCACGTTCAGTCCCAGGTTGTGAGCCAGGGTCGTAATCGATTCAACCACTGCCATACTTTTGGCATCGGTGGTCATCTGGTGGATGAACGAACGGTCGATTTTGAGCGTATCTAGGGGGAAATGCTGCAGGTAGCTGAGGGCAGAATAGCCCGTACCGAAATCATCCAGACTGATTTTTACCCCCAATGCCTTGAGTTGATTCAGCCGGGTCTGCATGGAGGGGCGATCGCTAATTAACAAACTTTCTGTAATTTCTAGCTTTAGCGAGGCGGGAATCAACCCCGTCTCTTGCAGAATTTTGGCAATTTGTTGATCAAGATCGGGCTGCAAAAATTGGCGCGGAGAAAGGTTGACACTGATCTGCACAGATTGAGTTTGGGGAAACTGCTGCTGCCACTGAACCATCTGCTGACAGGCCTGCCGCAGCACCCAATAGCCCAAAGGCACAATCAGCCCAGTTTCTTCAGCAATTGGAATAAATTTGTCCGGTGATATCATTCCCAGCGTGGGGTGATTCCAGCGGAGCAGCGCCTCCAATCCTCTCATTTCCAGGGTGTGGGTATCGACAACCGGCTGATAGTGAACGCTGAGGGCAAGGGAGGGATCGCTCGAATCCTTACCCCGTTCATCCTCTAGCTGAGCAGCAAAATTATGGCTTAAACCCTGGCACTGGTCGAGGATCTGACGCAGTTCGGTTTCTAGTTGTAGCCGCTGCAAAACCTCGGTGTGCATCTGATCATCAAACACTTCATAGACTGCTTTACCGTTTGCTTTAGCGCGGTAAAGGGCAATATCAGCATTGCGCAGCATACTGTCAGGATCGTTGATTTGCGCTGTCCCCAGCACAATCCCAATACTGGTGCTAATAAAGGCTGTTTTGTCGTTGAGCAGGAAGGGTTTTTTCAGTTCATCAATGATTCGCTCGGCAATCTGGGTGGCATAGCTGGGATGCTCAATTGGCTCCAACAGCACGACAAATTCATCTCCACCCAAACGGGCCAGGGTGTCCTGAGCCCGCAGACAGCTTTGCAATCGTTGGCTGACTTCAATCAGCAACAGATCACCCACAAAGTGTCCCAAGCTATCGTTCACTAGCTTGAAAAAATCGAGATCAAGAAACAAAACAGCAAATAAATCAGAACTGCGGCGGCTAGCTCCGATTTGCTTGTTCATCACCTCAGTTAATTTGTGCTGAAACCCTGCCCGATTCAACAAGCCCGTCAGGGTGTCGTGACTGGCTGTATATTCCAATTGAGAAAACGATTCGTGTAGCTGGCTAGCCATCCGGTTAAAGGACTGTCCCACTGCATCCATTTCCTGGATCGGACTGTCCGCTACCTGCTGGTTGAGATTGCCCGTTGCTACTGCCTGAGCAGCCTGGTTGAGGGCAGTGATCGGTCGCGTCACCCACCGGGCTGTCAGGATGCCAAACAGGGTAGCGATCGCCAATGCTCCGAAACACAACACCACCGTTTGGTGGGTGTTGGCATCAATTTGGGCCATAAAGTCAGATTCTGGCACAGTCACCACCACCAGCCAGTCCAACCCATGCTTATCGTCGCGCCAATGGGTAAGCTGGACATAATAACGCTGCTGGTTGAGTTCAATCTCAAATCTCGTGCCGTGGTGTTGGGTCGAGTCTTGGGTTTGCGAGCGCAGGTGAGGAGCGATCGCCCGAATCAATGGACACGGGCTGTCGAAAAGGGTGTATCGCTTTACCTGATCGCCTTGCTGATAAATAATTGGCTGCTGAGTAGAACTGGCCACTAAAAGCCCCTGGCGATCGTGCTCTACGATGAACGTCTGTCCGCCCTGACTCAGTTTGACGGTTCGCAGAAAGTTACTCAACTGGGTCAATAGCAATTCAGTTGTCATTACGCCCAGCAACCGCCCCTGTGGGTCATAGAACGGAGCAGAGGCAGACATAGCAACGTAGGCATCCTTGCCCAGCTCCAGATTTTTTTTGGGCTGAACTGCTTGACCCGGCTGACCCATTTCAGGGTTGGGATAGGTCGTCGTATCCACCCCAGCCCAGGTCAGTTTTCCGGCAGTGACTGCATTCTGATACCAGTTCATACTCAGGGGATCGTATTTATGGCTGAGCAAGTGCTGAATGCGGTTGCCTTGCTTGTCGGCAAGATAGACACTGGCGTAGTTCGCTCCCGGCGGATTCTCGTACAGCAGCACACCTAACCCAGGAATCCAGCGTCCAGCTCCCACTTCACTGCCATTGTTCAGTCCGTACCCCAGGTAGGAAATCGTCGGAAATGTAGTGCCTTGCTGCCAGAAGTAGCGTTCACTGGCACACGGATCGCGAATATCCAGGTCTCCGCTGGCGATCGCCCGGATATTCATCTCCGTCAGTTGGAGGGGAAGCGCTAGATAGGCATCCAGGTGATCATCGACTTGCTGACTGGTTTTATCCATCAACTGGCTAGCCAGATCATTCACCGCCTCTTGTCCGTTTTTGGCCGCAAGATACCCCACCAACCCCACGGCTACAAAGGTTTGCACCACAAAAGGCACAACCAAAATTGACCAAAGGGGAACTTTGCGATTCTGAAACAACATGAGGAGAGGATTTTGATGCAGGCGATCAACAGCGGAAAACAAGCGGTCGGCGATTGGATGCTCGAAGGACGAGACATAATACACTGAGCGTTCCCAAATCGTCGCAAGAATACGCCTGATCTGAGATAAAGAAATGCAAAAGTAGGGGAACATCAACCTAGAGTCAACGACACTCAGCCTTGAAGTCTCTCAATGAACAGGGGAGATGTACCTACCTTCCTGACCTGACTGACGATCATTCTTGTCCCGTCATTAAATCGGCAACGAAAATTGAAATTGTGATTACAGCCGAGGTAAAAAGGGCGATCGCTGAGGTGCTCTGTCAAAAAAGATAAACCATCACCGCTAGAAAAATTCTGGCTGCGATTGAGCCAGCTTGATCTCAGCTACCATGCAAAGGAAATATCCTGCGCTCTCTAATCGATATGGCTCAGCTTCCCCTCCCGCCTGGCAGCATGGGGCTGCCCCTAGTCGGCGAAACCCTCCAGTTCCTGTTTGACCCCGACTTTGTTGAGAAGCGATTTAAGCGCTACGGTCTAATGTTCAAAACTCGCATTTTGGGCAGACCGGCGGTGTATTTGGCTGGCCCAGAGGCGATCGAATTTATACTCGACCGCCACATGGATCACTTTAATTGGCGAGAAGGCTGGCCCCAGTCTTTCAAAACGCTGTTGGGGCGATCGCTGTTTGTCCAAGAAGGCGAAGAGCATCGTCGCAATCGTCGCCTGATCATGCCTGCCTTTCATGGGGCTGCCCTGGCCCGTTACTTCGCAACGATGGAGCAGATTACTCAGGGGTATTTGGCCACCTGGGTGCAAAAGCGCGAATTCGTTTGGTACAAAGAGTTCAAACAGTTGACCTTTGAAATTGCCAGCCAGATTTTTTTGGGCAGCAGCCCTGGCCCAGAAACCGTGCGTTTAAGCCAATTGTTTACGACCCTAAGCGGCGGACTATTCGGCGTGGGGATGAAACGGGCGATCGCGGCCCGTCAGCAAATTTTGCAGCACTTAACCCAAGTGATTCAACAACGGCAGCAGCACCCAACTGATGATGCGCTCAGCTTGCTAATTCAAGCCGAGGACGAAGCAGGAAACCGATTAAGCCGAGAGGAAATCTGTGACCAAGCGCTATTGCTGCTATTTGCTGGTCATGAAACAACAACTTCCATGCTGACGTGGGCTTGTCTGGAATTGGCTCGCCATCCCGACCTGCTGAACCAGGCCAGAGCAGAACAGCTCAACCTCGCCCAGCAGGGAGGACTCAGCTTAGCGCAAATCAGTCAAATGCCCTACTTAGACCAGGTAATTAGTGAACTGGAGCGCTTCCATCCGCCTGTGGCGGGCGGCTTCCGAGGTGTTGTCAAATCCTTTGATTTCAATGGCTATCATATTCCGGCTGGCTGGTTGGCCCAATACTCAATTCTGTGTACCCACCGCCTAGAAACGGTTTACTCTGACCCCGATCGCTTTGATCCAGACCGCTTCAGCCCAGAACGGCAGGAGTCGAAGCTGCAACCGTTTAGCCTGGTTGGATTTGGGGGTGGCTCCCGCATCTGCATTGGACTGGCGTTTGCCAAGCTGGAGATGAAGCTGATTTTGGCTCATCTGCTGCGCGGCTATCAGTGGCAGCTAGTGCCAAATCAAAATCTGGAACCTGTCTTAATTCCCACCCGCCGCCCTAAAGATGGTCTGCGGGTCAGATTTGACCAGATCGATCCTCTAAGCCAGTGATCAACACCCCGGAAAGCTGTGGCTCAAGCGTTGGGGCAGGGACAACCTCAAGCGATCGCCTCACTGACAGGGTAGGACTTGATTCTTGGCGCTTTATCTGGTGTGGGCATTTATTGAAACAGGCTGGTAAAGGGTGGTTCGTTGTTGGGCAGGGCGATCAATAGAGGCGATCGCGCCTCTTAACGCCTCTACTGTCATACAGGTGCCGCCCTTGGCTCCCGCCATGCTGGTGATGTGCTCTTCCATTAGGGTGCCGCCCAGGTCATTGCAGCCCCAACGGAGAGCAGTGGTTGCGCCCTCTAGGCCTAATTTGACCCAACTGGGCTGATGGTTCGGAATCCAATTGCCTAGAAAAATCCGCGCCACTGCCGTCAGCAAGAGAGCATCAGTCAATACTGGTTGATCGTGCCCGACTTTTTTGCGGAGAGGTTTGGGAGCCGACTCCCCCACGTAGGGCAAGAGAATAAACTCGCTAATCTGAGCCGGGAAATCGCGATCGCAGGCCTGCTGTTGCAGCGATCGCAAATGCTGCAAATGCTCAACCTGCTGCTCTGGGGTTTCAATGTGTCCACTCAGCATGGTGCTGGTGGTCGGTACCCCTAACCGATGGGCTGTGCCAACAATTTCCAGCCAAGTGGCAGTGTCAATTTTTTCGGGACAAAGCACCTGCCGCACCGAATCCACGAGCACTTCGGCGGCAGTGCCGGGCATTGACTGCACCCCAGCATCCCGCAGGGCAGCAATTACCGTTGCGTAGTCCAAGCCATCTTGGCGGGCAATGAACTGTACCTCTTGGGGTGAAAAAGCGTGCAAATGCAAGTTGGGCAAGGTTTGGTTGAGGGTTTGCACCAGTTGCAGGTAATAGTCCAGAGAGCGCCCGTTCTGTTTGGCACCGGGATGCAGCCCTCCCTGCATACAAATTTCGGTCGCGCCCTGCTGGGTGGCTTCAGTAGCCTTCGCTAGAATTTGCTCGAACCCTAGCCAATAGGCCCCCGCCTGGTTTTCGTCCCGTCGGAAGGCGCAAAAGCCGCAGTGCTGCTCACAGATATTGGTGAAATTGATGTTGCGATTGATCACATAGGTGACGGTTTCGCCTGCCTGCTGCTGCCGGAGTTGGTCAGCGGTTTGTTGAATGGCCGCGATCGCGTCTGAATCAGTTTGCCGCAGTAAAATAGCAGCTTCTGGGGCAGTTAAATCTGCTCTCGCCAAGGCTCGATTCAGGATTGTCTCTGGTCCAGTCAATAGCGCAGTCATGGCGATCGCCTCATTACTGTTTCGGTTGTAGGAGTTCTTGGGACAACCACTGTTTCTATTTTGCGGGAAGACAATCGCGATGGATAGCGATCGCTTCGATAAAATGAACTTGAGTGCCAAGTCAAACCGAGGTTTCCGCATAACCAGATTGCGCCCCTGGGTTGAGCAAATAGATTTGCTAAAGCCAGCTCAATGGCTAACCATGTATGATCTGCCGAGTGAAGACCCAGAGGAATCAGGCTTGCCAGACGAATTGCATGATTTACAGCCGCAGTTGTTGAGCGCCACACTGCGGTTAGCAAATGTGAGCAAAGACCGCATTTTATCGGCACTGACCTCAACCTTTACCACGATCTGCAACATCCGCTCTGGCATAAACGTCCAGACTGGTTTGTGGCGATCGGCGTGCCCAGACTCTACGCTGGCAATGACCTGCGGCTCAGCTATGTGGTTTGGGATGAGCAAGTCAATCCCTGAAGGCGGACACTGCGGTGGGCGGGTTTCCCGACTTGGAGCAAGTGTTCAAGAGAGAAGATTGGGGACAAACACTATCAGCAGGGGGTGAGCCACCAACCAAATGGCAGAGATTCTTAAGGTGCCTTACTACATTCTGTATGACCGCTACAGCGGCGTATTGAGAGCCTTTTGCTTGGTAGAAGATTCCCTGCGGGACGGCGAAGCCGAACAGTATCAGGTCATGGAGATCGAAGGCAGTCGGCTTTGGCTGCCAGAGCTAAAAATTGGCTTAGGATGATGGCAAGGTGAATACGAAGGCATTAGCTGCCAATGGTTACGTTGGCTGGATGCAGAGAGTAAATGGATTCCAACACCTCAGGAATTGCTAGCAGTAACTGAGCAGGAGCAAGATAGTGCTCAAGCGAGAGCAACTTGGATGGCTGAACGATTGAGGGCAATGGGGATTGACCCAGATCAGCGCTAAGGTAGGATTTTAATAATTACTGCGAATGATTTGCATATATGACCACACTACTTTTATGCTTTAAGGCATAACTATTTGGTGTTGCGAGGATACTTATGAGTCAAGACAAACTAAAGTTGTGGGTCGGTGTGGGGACTTATCTACTTTCAGGGGTTGCTGCCACTACGATCGCTCTCCAAATCAATGCTACAGAGACTCAAGCCAGCGATCTTAAGCCCTTAACTCAAGTCACATCTATGCTTGCCAGTCCGTCGATGACGCTTGCCGAAGGTGGTGAAGGCGGAGAGGGTGGTGAAGGCGGAGAGGGTGGTGAAGGCGGAGAGGGTGGTGAAGGTGGAGAGGGAGGCGAAGGCAGTCAGCCTGTCAAGCCAACCGATGCACCATCGCCATCACCCTCACCTTCTCCCCAAGACAACAAAAGCAGTCAAATCAATCCCAGCCGCAAGCCTACGGTTATTGCCAGTCTGCCTGTGCAAACTTTAGGATTGAAGACCCAGCAGCCGATCTTAGTGGCTGCGGAAGGGGGTGAGGGCGGAGAAGGCGGTGAGGGAGGCGAAGGGGGTGAAGGTGGAGCCCCAGCTAGTGAGGCAGCGCCAGCATTTACCAATAAGCTGAGCGGTGCAGCTTTAGTCAGTGCTCTCCGGCAGGGGGGGTACATTATTTACTTCCGCCATGCTCAAACGGATAAAGACTACGCCGACCAAGCTGATCCGAAGCTTGATTTGACCAGTTGTGCGACTCAGCGAACCCTGAGCGAGATGGGCTGGAAGCAGGCCAGAGCGATCGGTGCCGCTTTTCAAACCTTAAAGATTCCAGTCGGGCAGGTGTATTCAAGTCAATACTGCCGAGCTTGGCAAACGGCTGACCTTGCCTTTGGTCGCTACCAAAAATCTGCCAATCTCAACTTCTTGCCCTTTGAAGATTACACCGAGGCTCAAGTACAGCAGATGAAAAAAGCAGTCATGCCTTATTTAACGACTATTCCTGCTAGTGGTACCAATACGGTGATTGTCGGCCATGATGATATTTTTGAGGCGGCAACAGGAATTTATCCTGAGCCGCAAGGGATTGCATATATTGCCAAACCCAATGGTCAGGGCAGCTTTGAACTAGTGGCCAGTGTCAAAGCAGAGGACTGGGCAGCGCTAATGCGATAGTGGTTACAAGGGGAGATTTTGCATGATCTGAGCCAAACTCAGATCATGCAAAATCTTTCAAACTTGAGGACAACTATTCTATGTTGCTCTGTATTGCAGATGTCTTAGACCTCAGTCAGGTAGAGAGCTTAGTAGACAAGCTCAACCAGGCAAAGTTTGTCGATGGGAAGCTAACGGCTGGCTGGCACGCCCGCATGGTGAAGCACAATACCCAACTGCACGACGATGGGGGCAGATTAAAAGACGAGTTGCAGCAAACCGTGCTCACAGCTTTACAGCAGAACAGCCTGTTGCAAATGGCAGCTCACCCGAAACAAATCCGTCCCCCCCTGTTCAGTCGCTATCAGGAGGGCATGCACTACGGCACCCATGTCGATAATGCCCTGATGGGCAAGGACGCAGATTTGATCCGGTCAGATATCTCTCTGACTTTATTCTTGAGTGATCCTGACAGCTATACAGGCGGTGAGTTGGTGATTGAAAGCACCCAGGGCGAGCAAGCGTTTAAGCTGCCAGCCGGGGCAATGATTATTTATCCTTCTTCGACTTTGCATCGAGTCGAGCCAGTCAACCAAGGCGTACGGCTGGCAGCTGTTACTTGGGTGCAGAGCTTCGTTAAAGATACTGGCGATCGCGAAATTCTGTTTGACCTTGATACAGCTCGACACAGCCTGTTTGAAAAATATGGTAAGAGCGCTGAATTTGACTTGCTCTCCAAAAGCCACGCCAACTTACTGCGCAAGTGGGCTGATGTTTAGGGATTTAATCTAAGCAGCCGAAAAGACTCGTACAGACTCGATCGCCGTTGAAACACGCACCTTGGTGCCAATTGGCAGGGCAATGCTGATTGAGGTGCGAGCATACAGAGACTTGCCAGTTGGGGTGAGTAGCCAGTAGCGATACTCGCGACCAAGGAATTGGCGATCGTGAACCACCACTTGGCTCGTCGGATCTTCAGCCAATTGCAGGTCTTCTTGCCGAATCATCACTTCTGTCTGTGCCGGAGCAACTGGGTTAGCAGAGTCGGCCGGAAACCAACCAATTTCTGTTTGCCAGCCCTGCCGCTGCCAGCGAGCAGGTAAAAAGTTGGCCTGGGTGACAAACTCAGCCACAAACCGAGAGGCAGGCGCTTGATAGAGAAATTCTGGAGTGCCAACTTGTTCTAAATTGCCCTGCCGCATCACTGCCACATAGTCACAAATTGACAGCGCTTCCTCTTGATCATGGGTGACAAAGATGGCAGTCGTCCGGCTAGTTTTGAGAATGTCGCGAATCTCCTGCCGCAGCCGCAGCCGCACCTGTACGTCTAAGTTGCTCAAGGGTTCATCCAGCAAGACGATCGCCGGTTGGGGAGCCAAGGCCCGAGCCAAGGCCACTCGCTGCTGTTGCCCACCCGACAACTGATGCGGATATCGCTGTTCTAGTCCGGTTAAGCCGACCAAAGCGATTGCTTCGGCGGTTAAGTCTTGCATTTGTTTAGTGGTCAATCGTTTGCGCCGGGGTTGCTGTAAGCCAAAGGCGACATTTTTAGCCACCGTCAGATGGGGAAACAAGGCATAGTCTTGGAACACCATCCCGACATTCCGCAGTTCTGGCGGTTGCCAAGCCCCTTGACCCGCCACGCGTTGCCCCGTCAACTCAATACTGCCGGCTTGGGGTTGCTCGAACCCAGCAATTAAGCGCAGCAGGGTTGTTTTACCACAGCCGGAGGCCCCCAGCAAACCCAGGATATCGCCGCAGTTGAGGCTGAGGGAAACTTGGTTGACGGCTGGGGCTAAGCCATTTTCAAATTGCTTGGAAATTTGATCTAAATTCAGAATCGGTGAGTCAGGCGTAAAAGCTTGGGGAACGGACATTACAGGGGCGACTTGAGCCATGACTCACCTTACTAATTGAACCTTATCATCAATAAGCACTACTCTATAGTAGGCTAATGTTTACCCACTTTAGTCGTCAAAATTCTCAAAACTGCCCGATGCGATCGCCCTTTTCAACCTGTTTTAAGACCAAATTTCAGCGACCTGGATGGGATATTTGGACAATTTGCACTAGCCTGATCGGCTTGATTTTATCGCTGCCAGTATTGGCAATCTTCAGCGATCTATTTGGCGATACGCGGGCAATTTGGCATCATCTTGCCACAACTGTATTGGGAGATTATATCAGTAACTCGCTGCTTTTGATGCTGGGTGTGGGCATTGGCACGGCGGTGATCGGTACGAGCACCGCCTGGCTGGTGACGCTGTGCTGCTTTCCGGGTCGGCGGATGTTTGAATGGGCGCTGCTCTTGCCCTTGGCTGCGCCAGCTTACATTTTGGCCTATACCTATACGGAGCTATTTGAATACTACGGGCCGATTCAGACCAGTTTGCGCGGCTGGTTTGGCTGGCAGTCCGTCGATGACTACTGGTTTCCGACCATGCGATCGCTGCCAGGGGCGATCGTCATGCTAACACTGGTGCTCTATCCCTACGTTTACTTGCTGGCCCGATCAGCCTTTTTAAGCCAATCAACCAGTCTGCTAGAAGCGAGTCGCAGCTTGGGCTGTAGCCCGTGGCGCGGGTTTTGGCAGGTGGCGCTGCCCTTGGCCCGACCGGCGATCGCGACTGGGATATCCCTGGCCCTAATGGAGACGCTGAACGACTTTGGCACGGTGGAGTATTTCTCTGTTTCCACTTTTACGACTGGCATCTATCGAACCTGGTTTGGGATGGGCGATCGGCTGGCCGCTTCCCAACTGGCTGCCCTGCTGTTGGCGTTTATTTTTGGCTTGATTGTGCTAGAGCAAGTCTCGCGGCGACGGCAGGGTTTTTATCAGACTGCCTGCCAAGACTTACCCCGCTATCAGTTATTAAATTGGCGGGCTGGATTATCTATCTTCGCTTGCTTATTACCGATTGGGTTGGGGTTTTTAGTGCCGGCTGGGGTATTGGTGCAATTGCTGGTCGGCTTGAGCGATCCGACGGCTGATTCGAGAGCTGACGCTGACTTTCCGAGTGCCGATCGCGCCAATCCAGCCTTAGTCAGTGCTGGCGGCGATCAGTTTTGGAGCTTTGCCAGCCACAGTTTGATCTTGGCTCTGCTGACAGCGGCGATCGCGGTGGCCCTCTCCGTTGTCCTGGCCTACGGACAGCGGCTGCGGCCGGGCTTACTAAATCGGTGGGCGACGCGGACTGCCACCCTCGGTTACGCCGTTCCTGGGGCCGTAATTGCAGTGGGTGTCTTGGTGCCGCTGGGCAAATTTGATAACGCGCTTGATGCCTGGAGCCGGGCTAGCTTTGGCGTTGGTACTGGTTTACTGCTGAGCGGCACCTTGGTTGCCTTGGTGTTTGCCTATTTGGTTAGATTTCTGGCAGTGAGTTTTGGCGCAGTTGTTGCTAGCCTGGGGGCGATTAAACCGCATTTAGACGACGCTGCCCGCAGCTTGGGCTACGGTCGGCTGGCAACCTTGGGCAAAATCCACTTGCCCCTGATGCGGAGCGGATTGCTGACGGCGGCCATTCTCGTTTTTGTCGATGTGATGAAAGAACTCCCCGCCACTTTGATTGTTCGCCCCTTTAATTTTGATACCCTAGCCATTCGAGTCTATAACTTAGCTTCGGATGAGCGACTGGCAGAAGCGGCTGCCCCAGCTTTGGCGATCGTAGCCGTGGGTTTGCTGCCCGTGATCTTACTCAGTTGGCAAATGGTGTGGAGCAAATCCAAGCCAGCTTGAACAGTCTTGAGGCGGCACCACCCTGATCTGCTGCCCAGCCGCAGTAGGCTTGTAATACCTCAAACTCTGCAAAAAAAATCGAGGTTGCCTATAATCTGCTTGTAGCCGATCTAAGGCTGAATCTTGCGATCGACCTTTGGTCATGCTTTTGAGATCTGTGAGATCTAAGGAGTAACCTGCAATGACTGATCCAGTAACACCTCCAACCGAGCCGATAGGTGAAATTGTGCCTGTGAGTAACCCCTCTGAATACGAACTTGAGCAAGTTAAAGAAGCCACTAAGGCTTTAGTGGAAGCCCTTAAAAGGTTGGCTGAAACTCAAATTGCTACGGTCAGTAATCTACCGAAAGAGGTATCTCAAAACGTTGAGCAGAAGGTGAAAGAGATTCAAACTGAAGCAGATAAAACTTGGCAAACCGTCGTTCAGCAAGTGGGGGAAATCGACGATCGCGTGATCAGAGCCTCGAAAGCCGCCTGGGAGATTCTTTCAGCCCCGCCAGAACCGCCCCACCCACCCGATGGGAAAAATCAGGTTTAGGCAACTCGCCTCTCAGATAGAATTAGTCGATGGCTGACGCTCAAAACGATTAGAGCCTGAAAGCTTTGCTTTCAGGCTCTAATCTTAGGCAATTGCTGCTTTAGGTTTTTAGGCCTTCCACTTGACCTTAGGAAGAATTTGCTGTTTGTCGATTCTTTGCTTGTACTTGATCGAGAAGTTAAGCAATGAATCGAGCAGTGAGTCAGACAAATAATGGGGCTGTAGCCCTAAATCCAGCAGGTTTGTATTCTTAGCATTAAAGTAATGCTCTTCTTTTTCAACCCTCGGATTTTCAAGGTGGCTAATTTCGACATTTAAGCCAAGGGCATTGCCTGCCTTTTTGACCATCATTGCCAAGTCCCCGACGCTAAACAGTTCAGTGAACTGGTTAAACACCCTAAACTCGCCTTGTTCAGCCGGATGGGCGATCGCTAGCTCCACACAGCGCACCGTATCTCGAATATCCAGAAATCCGCGCGTCTGCCCACCAGCGCCATAGACGGTTAGCGGATGCCCGATCGCGGCCTGCGTGCAAAACCGATTCAGGGCCGTACCAAATACGCCATCGTAGTCGAGCCGATTAATTAACAGCTCGTCCATGCCTGTTTCTTCGGTCAGCACGCCGTAGACCACGCCCTGATTCAAATCTGTGGCGCGCAGACCCCAAATTCGGCAGGCAAAGTGGATGTTGTGGCTGTCGTGCACTTTGCTCAAGTGGTAGAAGGAGCCGGGCTGCTTGGGGTAGGGCAGCGTGTCTTTGCGCCCGTTGTGCTCAATCGTGATGTAGCCTTCTTCAATGTCAATATTGGGCGTGCCGTACTCGCCCATTGTGCCTAGTTTGACCAAGTGGCAATCCGGGAAGCTATCGTGCAGGACGTAGAGCAGGTTGAGCGTACCAATCACATTGTTGGTTTGGGTCAGCACCGCGTGTTCGCGATCAATCATCGAATAGGGAGCAGACCGCTGCTCGCCAAAATGGACAACCGCTTCCGGCTGAAACTGCTGCATCGAGCGATTCAGAAATTCGTAGTTGGTGATGTCGCCAATAAATAGCTGAATCGATTTGCCCGTTAGGTCATGCCAGCGCTGGAGCCGGTGTTGGATTGGGGCGATCGGGGTGAGGGTTTCAACGCAAAGCTCTGCATCCCAATGCCGCCGGACTAGGCTATCTAGGATAGCAACCTCATGACCTCGATTAGATAGGTGCAGCGCCGTTGCCCATCCGCAGTAGCCATCGCCGCCAATAACCAAGACTCTCATGGTGCCAATTCTTACCAGTTAGGGTTTACAGTGAGGGATTGCTCTCTTCATCAACGTAGCAGGAATCAGGCGACTTTTCCGACCAATTTGCCAATTTCTGGTCGATTTTTGCCTGTATCGATCGGCTGAAATTTAATGACGTACTTCATCGCTAAAGCTGGCCCAGCGGACGAATTGAAATGGCCCAGCGACTGACCCCCAAACGTGCTGATCGGTTTGTGGATCGCGCCCCCGATCTTGACTGATAAATTTTTGCTCATCGATTTCAAATTCGCTATCGAGGTAGGTTTCTTGCCCTTTGCGGAAAACCATGCAGGCCTTACCGGGTTGGACTGCCCCTTTAAAGCTATTGCCTGTCCAATGCACAATCACGTTGCAGTCCGGCATCAAAACCAAATGCTCAGGAGTGAGGGCTTGCAGCCGATCTCGATCGCGGGCTGCCCCAGTAAACGCTTTTTCATCGGTCAAGTTATAGTTCTTAATTTCAATATGATCTTCGACGGCCAGCAGTTCAAGCACCCTGACCCGGTAGGGGTCGCTCAGATCCAAGTCATAGGCTTGTTCAACAAAAATCCCAATCCCGTCCACAATTCCTGGCGGCAAAGGGCGCATACAAACCCGAATGTGGGCAAAGAAGGGGGGATTTTCAAACGCCTGCTCTTGGTTACTAAAGTCAGCCGCCATCCAGCGAGCCAGGGTGGCAATGTCAGTGGAATGAGTCATGAAAGTTAGCGATCGCCAATATTACGCAGTCAGTTAATTTTAAGCGGTCAATGGTGCCAAGAGAAGCACCAAAGCAGGCACGATTAGGATTTCTCTGCTGGCCTCTGCCTGCTTGTCCTAGTTCCAGTCTTCTCGCTTATTGCTTTTGACTTTGTAGATTTGGGCTGTGCTGTGAATTTGGCGCGTTTTAGCAAATAGCTCGGTTTCAGTTAACTGCCATTTTTGGAGAATTTTATCTAAGTTGGCTTGAATATCTCTGGCACCGGGGAAGCCATCGTAGCGCACCCGCAGCCGCGCTAGTTCTGCCAAATTGTAGTCGGTTGGTTCTTCTTGCAGCAGCCGCTCACTGTTCTGACGATCGTTGCTGGCTTGGGGATGCTGCTGGTCTTTTTTTTCGGAGGCGGGGTCTTTTGCGGGTTGAGCCATATTCAATGCTTCCAGAATTGGGAGTAAACCTTACTTCATAATAAAAATAACCAAACTGACTCTAACTTGGTATGCCACCAGTGATTGTCGTTTTAATTTTAGCGATCGCCTTAACTCCAGCCCTGCTCAGTTGGTGGGGGTTACGACAGACTGACCGCTGCACCCTGCGATCGGGGCGAAGATCTGAGCAAACCCAGAGAGTTTTGCGCCCAGCCCTTGCCAGTCGAGAGCAAGTCGGAGATCTGACCTATCGCCCTGGCGTTGGCTACTGGATTGGTGATTTTAGCTGTCGGTATAACGCCCGCTCAGCCTATCTGCGCTGTGCAGTCAACCCGGCTGGCCCCTGCCAAACTTGCCATCTCTACGAAAGTTTGAGTCTAGACAGCTAAACTTGACATTCCCTGCATAAATAAGATTGCCTTGTTGACTAACTCAGATCCGGCTTTTTCGGGTGAACCGACATCAAAGGGAGGGGCGGGATTGTACTCTAGTAAGAGTTGAATTATCTTGGCGATTTCTTCACCACACAGGATACTAGCGATCGTCAGCCCAAAATCGATTCCTGCTGTTACGCCTCCACCCGTAATCCGATTCCGATCAATGACGACGCGCTCGGTTCCAACTTCAACCCCTAGCTTTGCGAGCTGCTCTCGCATTGCCCAGTGAGTCGCTGCACGGTAGCCTTGCAGCAGCCCGGCTTTGGCCAGAAACTCTGACCCGCCACACACAGAGGTAATAAACTTTGCGGTGCTGCCTTGTTTTCGGAAAAAATCAAGTACCTCTGGATCATCAACTACTGCCATCTGTTCTAAGCCACCGCCAATACAGATAACGTCCAAGGGCGGACAATTTTCAAAGGTGGTATCAGGCAAAATCACCATTCCATCATCGGTTTTGATCGGGTCTAGCGTTTTCCAGATCCGATGAATCTGGACACCTGGCAGCGCACTAAAAACTTGGTTTGGCCCTACCATATCTAGTAATGTCATGCCCGGATAAAAGATCAAGCCAATAATGTGCTTATGTGAGTCAGTCATCAATTCAGCTCCTGGTGGCGATCGCGATTAAATCTATTCCTATACTAGAAGTGGCAATCGACCCCGCCTAGTCCTCGATCGAGTACTCTTTTTAAAGCCATAATGATTTCCTTGCAGGTTTTGTTTGAAGAAATCAACCAGTTAAAAGATAAACAAGATTTGCGATTGCACCTCGCAGCTAAGATTGGCGAGTATTTTGCAGCCAAGCGATCAGGAATCTTCTTTTTCGACCAGCTTTTATTGGAAAATCGAAATCTTCAAAACGTTCTAAACGTTGCGTTATCGGTTGAACACAATCCGGTTGCACGTTATTTAACGGAGCGCCACACGCCTGTCCATGAAGGATTGGTAACATCACCCAAGGCTTGGGCACTCATTTGTCCACGTCCCGATCATTGGCATGTGATGGCGGGCCCGATCGTCAATCGCGGCCAATTAGTGGGGGCTGTGGGTTGCACCCGCGAACAGTCAATGCTGGCCTTTGATACGCAAAATCTAGCCGATTTAAGTGCGATTTGCTTGCATTTGTCTGTTTGGGCGGCTACAGTTCGTTCACAGAATGTTTCGGTTGGCCAAGCTTTCTCAGAAGGTATAGAAAAGTCGCCGCACCCATCTTTTAGAATCAATCGTTTAACGTCTCGTGAACTGCAAATTGCCGAATTGGTTGGTTTGGGACGAACAAACGCAGAAATTGGGAATGAACTTTGGATCACTGAAAATTCTGTCAAGCAGGCTTTGAAGCGAATCTTTCGTAAGCTTGCGGTTTCATGTCGCGCCGAAATGGTTGCAAAACTTTACGCCACGCACCGCCCTTTACAAGCAGCAGAACTAGCTTGATCTGACTTGGCTCTAAACACCCATCAGTGATCCTTCGCTGATGCCATCTACTCCTCAGTCGATTGCTTACTGCTCCAAAGAAGCTGAAGCGCTGACTCATCAAATATGTAAGCTGACTCACTATCCCTAATCACTCGTTTACCAAGCCGAGGAAAAACGGCAACATCTAAACATCCAGCTTCTCCGCCCATTAGGTATACAAGGTCTTGATTGAATGGATTGCGAAGATGATGGGGTTGTTGAGGTAGCCCAAATCCCATGAAGTCTCCGGGTTCAACTTCGTATAACCTATCTCCAATTTCCGCCATCCCTCGACCTGACAAGATGTAAATCCATTCTTCTTCATTCTGATGAGCGTGATAAATGAAAGATTCCTTGCCCGGAGGTACACGAGCGATCGTCACACCAATGCGTTTAAGACCGACAGCACGCCCAAGAAACCGTAAATAGATTTCTGAATTGGAATTGAGCGGATGATGAAACTCAAGCGCATCCATTGAATTGATGTCTGCTGCTTTCAGCAAAGAATGTTGTTCATCAGTCACGTTGATGTCCTCCTATCAAGTTGGCAAATGGTCTGAACACCACAATAAAGCCTAAACCACTCCGCAGACACCCTTCACCTACCGCCTTACTAAGACCTCAAAATAATTCAATCTAAACATCGACATATAGCCTTTTGGGTGCCCCTTCACCGAAGACTCAGCGACGTAACGTCATCTGCATCAGCGGACGGCGGTAATGGTTGCATCATAACCGATAGTGTATACCTCCGTACCGTGTGCAAGCGCTTGTCAGGCGCGTTGGAGCACATAGAAGACGTAGCCGTAGCTATCTTCGGAAGATTTAAAGATTTCGATTTCCTTGACGGTTTCCACCGCAAAATCCCTAACGAATGAGTCCGGATGATCGATAAGAGCTTTCGCGCGCGGTTCAAGGAGGTCGTAGTAGCCTTTTATCCATGCATCATTAGGAAGTGTGTAGGTGGTCAGCACTCTATACCCTGTGTTTTCAGCAACAGCTAGGTTTCGTTGAATAGATTGCATGTCTGGATAGCCAGATAAGAAGAACTCCCTCACCACATCGGGAACCTGATCGCGTAGCCATGATAGTTCACTGACGATCGCGAAGCCACCTTTGTTTATCGCAGATCCCCAAATGGTCAGTGCGTTGGAAAAGCCAATGTTGTACGCCGCGCTTTCCGACCAGAGCAGATCGATGTGTTGAAAAACGCCCGGAATGTCCTTCATGTCCATGCAATGCGTCTGTATAAGATGCTCGATTCCATCTGCCTTGGCGCGTCGCGTCAGGTCATGCAAGAATAACTCATACGAATCAAGTGCGTGAATCAGTCTATCGAGTTCCTTTGCCAGCACCATGATCTGACGACCTGTACCGCAACCTGCGTCTACGATGACCTGAAATTGTTGTGTCGGAAGAAGGCGCAGGACACTCAGGGTATGGACATTGCCCCCTGGGCTAAGCTTTTCCATACCATCGAAGAGAAGGTCAATTGGATTGTAGGTGTTCATGAGTTCCTACATTATTTGCCGCCTAGCGTCATCGCATCTGCAGACGGAGCTGCAGGATAAGCGTGAAGATAGCGTGACGCTCCGTTTCGTTGCGTGCAGTAGTTAGACAAGTATAGAACAAGCATCTTATCAATTGTAGCTGAGTACAGGACAAAAAGTTGTAATGAAGACAGGAAAGGGGTTTCATAAGAAATAACACATCATCAAGAAACCCCATGGAAGCAATTATGCAACTGCGAGAAGCCTTACGTCCACATCTATTAACCCGGCAGCTTAAGAGAATGCAGAGTGAAGGAGGTTATTATTACAATGGAAGCATGAATAAACCTGATGCTCGCTGACTCGCTCCAGATACTCAAGATTACCTGCGCCAACAAGCGATAC
>JAESGG010000086.1_pt1 | contig 29421 bp, 23 predicted proteins | sample 9266231 | NCBI WGS metagenome assembly JAESGG01 (sample SAMN14515337, study PRJNA621664) | algae metagenome | isolation source: Aphanocapsa sp. GSE-SYN-MK-11-07L and co-occurring heterotrophs from wet... | place: USA: Grand Staircase Escalante National Monument, Utah | collected 2006-04-16 | reverse complement strand
TGGGGGTGCCGAACTTGGTGAGAATTACCTGCCGAAGTTAATTGAGAATTGGGTGCCGAACTTACTGTGATTAGGGTGCCGAAGTTGGGTGAGAATCACCTGCCGAAGTTTGCGTCATTTTGCACCCAGAGATCATCCTGCAAGCCGTGCGGTGGTATTGCCGCTATGCCTTGAGCTACCGAGACATTGAAGAGTTGATGCTCGAACGGGGGGTTGAGGTTGATCACACCACAATTTATCGCTGGGTACAACAGTACGGGACAGAAATAGATCGGCGGTGTCGTCCCCATCTGCTGCCCACCAACGATTCCTGGCGCGTCGATGAAACTTACATCCGAGTCAAAGGAGCCTGGAAATATCTTTATCGTGCAGTGGATTCAGTGGGCAACACCCTCGACTTCTTGCTCACGGCCAAACGAGATGCGAAAGCCGCAGAAAGATTTTTTTGGAAGACCCTCAACGCTTTCCATACTCAGGAACCACGAGTGATCACTGTGGACAAGAATCCCGCTTATCCCCCAGCGGTTGAGCAATTGCAGGCAGACAGCTTCTTACCTCAGCGAACGAAACTCAGGCAGGTCAAGTACTTGAACAATATTGTCGAGCAAGATCACCGATTCATCAAACGACTGACACGTCCAGGAATGGGCTTTGGGTCGTTCAACTCGACCCGTCGCACTCTCCGAGGATTCGAGGCGATGAATATGATCCGCAAGGGTCAGGTCAAAGGGGTCGAAAAGGGAGATATCCTGGGACAGATCTCCTTCATTCATCAAATCTTCAGCGTTGCTGCATAATTCACTCCTTCTACCCAGGAAGTTTATGACAATTCAATATATTTGCAACACAGCCATCTTTCGGTAAATCTCCCCAACTACAGCCGTTTTTGAGTTGGTAGAAAATCCCATCCAGGATTTGACGTTTTGGCCACTTGGGCGGGCGAGTGCGTCTTTTTTTTGGGAGCAAGGGTTCAATGATTGCCCATTCTTCGTCGGTTAAACAACTGCTGTAGCTCATCACTTTAAGGCTTTAGTCCTATGTTATCCTGCATTCAGACTCTTTTAAGTCCTCTTAAAATATAAGCTAGATCCTAAATGCGTTCTATAGTGGGCATCTGTTGTGATGCTCGACAGCAGGAATTGTTTTTGCAGACGAGCGCCGGTATATTTTACCCCAGGTTTTATACAGCCACAGGGTGCTGGCAACAACCAGTATCGTGTTATAGACATACTGCACGGGTAAAGGAAACAAAATCACAGTTGGTCGTCCGCCAAAATGGAAGAACAAATTGAAGGCGATATAGGTATAAACAGTGAATAGGCGATGTTGAAACTGCTCAGCGCCAGGATACTTCTTATTGCGGCAGAGGTAAGCTTTATAGAACTTCTCTATGCTCATGCCTAGGTAATAGGTGGCAGCGCTAAAGAGTGCCAGCGTTAGGAGAACTGCCACAGCTCGATGAATTGCGATCGCTCTGCCGAAGATATAGAAGCCTGGATTTCCCAGAGCTTTGAGGTGATCATCATGGGTCCAGTAGGCTGAGAAGTAATAATCCCAGTTGCCCGCATACAGGAAGAAGTAAAAGTAAAACCCGAACACTAAACCAATGTAGGCATAGTGAATGAATTTGCGATCGGGGTGGGTGATACTTTCCCAGTAGTCCCGCTCTGAGTCAATGTCAAAGCAAGGTTTGATGCAGTTCACACAGGCACTCTTTTCTTGACCCCTTCGATCAACAGTACGACACATGGATTGGGGAAGTGATCGCTGCGGACTACGGGCACTACTGGTCAGTAATCCCGCAGGTTCCGCAAAGATGAGCTGTACTGGAGCCATAGGACAGAAGTAATGACACCAGGATTTGCCACCAAACCAGTAGCCAACAAAAATCGCACAGATGATGGTAGAAATTAGGAACAACGCCAGAAACAGGCGATCGCCATTGATGAATAAAAGACGCATACAAAGACCCACAAATAGTAGGGCGAATTGCAAATATAAACGGTTGCGTCCCAACCAGGAATTGTTACTAACCTTTGCCACCACTGATCGGACTCTGCCTGTGCTTGGTTCAACCTGCCGGATTCGTCGTTGAAAGCCCAGCGCTAATGGCAACTGGGACAGAAACGAAAGTGGACAAACGCGCCGCCAGAGATTATGCCCAAACACGAGCAGAATGAAGATGGAACAGGGTATGATCGCGGCCCAAAACAAGCGCGCTCCAATTGGATAAGCCGCCTCTGGCTGACAAACACCTTGAATTCGGTGACAGTGAGCGGGATTAACCCTCAGGAAACTCCAAGTACTGTTTGGGTCGGTCAGCCAAATTGACACTGGGTCATGAAATAGCGACAGAATCAGGATTAGCCATCCAATTGTCAGAAACCAGCGCACGCGATGCATCACGCGCTCAGATAGATGTGTCAGCATTTTGACCCCCTTGAGCTTGATTCCTCCCACTATTCAGCAACGCCGGAATTTTAACGCCTCAGTCCGCTTCATCTACGAGCAGTGATGCTGGGTTCGTAATCTTGAAGAAATAAGGGTGGTTTTGTCTTTTTTTGCCAAGCCTGGATCAAGACTTTTGCTGCAATATTCGGTTGGAAGAACGCTATGGGAGGCTTGACCATGTGGTACATTTCTATCATTGTCCGATGAGCTTCTGGACAGTCCATTGAGAGCAACATCACCTGCTCTACGTATTGCCGTAGGAACAGGATCATCTTATTTGGCTTTCTTGTTGTAGTCATAGAATCTTCACTCGTCAACCAGGCGCGATCGCTTCTTGTTGCACTTTGCCAGGGAGTTTTCAAACTGCGAGCCAACTGCTTTTGAAAGTGTTGCCCAAAACCGATCGAAGCGTTTTGAGATTTCTTCCATCGCTGATGCAGACAACGATCTAGGACTAAGGCACTAAGAGCAGCAGCAGTCATTCCCTGACCGTAGTAGGGATTGAAAGCGAAAACTGCATCTCCTAATGCCACTATCCCCTCTGGGAGTTTCGATTGTTCGTAGTGACGCAGGCGATTTTCTGTGCGTCGATAGCTGTAGACGGGGGAAAGGGGTTTGGCATTTTTCACCGCTTCGTAGAGAATGGGACTGCGAAGCGTCCGAGCAAATTCCAGAAAGCCAACCTCATCTGTAGGCGGATAATCTCGACCGAAACTGTAAAGACTGAGCAACCAGCGTTCGCGCAGCGTCCCCGCAGGAGAATCGCCTTCTACCAGAGAAAGAACGCCACAGCGTGGTTCATGCGGTGGTTTGGGGAAGACAAACAGCATCTTCCAGTCCGCCTGCAAATCGGTGGGACGCTCGTACCAGCGGGTTGTGTAACCTAGGGAAGCATCGATTACGGTTTCAGAAGGAGCTGGGTAGCCTAATTCCTCTAACCATTTGGGTAAAGAGGAATTACGTCCGCTAGCATCGACAATGAGATCGGCAGTTAATTCTTCTAACTGGGAATTGTCCCGGTCGCGCAATTGTACCCCTATAACTCTGGATTTTCTCTCGTCTGTCAGCAGTTTCTTCACCTGAGTAGCTTCCAGAATTTGCAGGCGATAAGCCTCTGGCTTATCGCTGCGCGGATCATAACCAGTTAAACGACTGCGAATCGCCCATTCCAAAAGATTGCGACTGCACATCGAAGTGATTAAGTCCGAAGCGCATCTTGGTGCTGTGCCCATCGGACTGAAATAAAGAATGTCTGCGCTCCAATCTACGGAAATTGCACCTGTGGCAATTAATTCAGCACTTAAACCAGGAAAAAGCTGCTCCAGAATTCTTTGACCCCGAACCAGAAGTCCGTGGGACTGAACCGATTGGGGCACTCCCGGACGGGGTTGTGGTTGTTCTGGCAAGGAATCGCGCTCAACTACGGTGATATGCTCAAAGTGGTTCAGCAACACCCTGGCTGCCAACAACCCGGCAATGCCACTGCCAATTACCAAGGCGTGACTGCCATTGGCGATCGCTTGTTGTCGTTCTTGAAACTTAGACATTGTTTTTTTTCTAAAATTGTTCGTTAACGTTAGGCTTTTACCTGACTGCCCAAAGCAAACTCTCCGACAGAGGTTTCGGCGTAGTAATCACATCCTGTTGCCTTGGTAAATGAATCGGAATTGCCATGCCCAAGACCGCAAGGAGCTAATTCCATAGCTGTTGCCACTAGGTACATAGTCTGGTAGAGAATGCCGACGTGCTTGAGCATCACTGCATAAGCCATCGATTCATACTTCCAAGCCAACCGTTGAAACCGGGCGGCAATGACAATCAGAACTTGAGGCATACTTTGTTGACCTATCGATTGCCGAGCATCGTCGAGTAGTGCTTCTACAGTCTCCGTTCTGTCAGAAATCCGACACAGTTGATGGGCTAGGGGGTGATAGTGATACAAGCCAGAAGGAATGCGATCGCAACTATTGATTGCGAGATAAAGTTCCAGCTCGTAAAGTGCCCCTCCACTGGGATAGGGACGTTGGGCGATTTCTGTGCGCTCCGTTTGGATAAGCTGTTTGACTCTAGCGACTCGATAGAGAAACTCTCCTAATTGTTGTGCAGTGATGGGAGTTTCTCCGTATTCCCTTATTGACTTTCTCGCTTCTAAAATCTGGGTAAAGGAAGCCTCTGTAGTTTTGAGCGTTTCTAGGTCGGGTTTATATAGCTCGATCGCCTCTTCTGACATCCGAGGTTTAAGAGCAGGTATTGGCTCAATTTTGCCACTGAAACGGTAAGTTCCCCCAGAAGGATTGGCGTGCCTTCCTAGTCGGCTGCGAGTATGAAATAGGAGGTCGTGAAATTCCCATTGCGCGAGAGTAGTATTGGCTTGTTCTTGGATGGTGCCGTCTTCGCTTGCCTCAGAGAGCATTTGGGTACTTAGAAGTAGACTGACAAATTGCTTTACCGTCTCTAAAGAAATCCCCGGAATTCCAGTTACCAACTCATGGCAACTGTAAGGTTTGGCTAGCTGACTGAACAGGGCTGTACCTTTCCAATCGAGTAATAGCACTTGTGTTTGAGATAGCGGTGACTCCAGCAGCAGTTGCCCTGAGACTTGATGGCAATAAGTAAAGCGGGAGAGCATGTACTTGGAATTAACGGCTACTTCGGTGTAAGGAAATTGATAATCTGAGGTGATGGGGACGGCAATGGCGATCGCTTTCCCTTCGGCTAAGACTGAATGACAAAGCCAGCCCAAGTTGGAAAACTTTTGTAGGTAGACATAAAACCTCAGCGCTAGAAAATTCCCGTCGTCCTGCTGCACCATTTGGTTCAGTTCTACCAAGGTTGCACCGCCATCCGCCAGCGTCTTGAGAGCTGTTTTCAATCCCGATCGCGCCTGCTTAAATGTCAAAGAACGGTTTGACGATTGGAGAACAAGTTGCTCTGTTTCTTCTGGTTCGATGAGGGAAACGTCTTTTTTGAAAGACAGGAGAAGTTGCTGCGACATATATTATTTTCCTGACCTATTTTTGGAGCAATAAAAGCAATCCAAAATCCCAAATCAAAAATCGATCTGATTTAGAAAAACATCGGTATCGGGTTGAGTTGCTCTTCTGCTAGTGGTGCTGGCAACCAGCCCATTTTTACTGGAACCTCATAAAGTCGCCCTGGAGCAAACCGACTCCAAAAGTGGCGCATTCCAGGAACAATCACCTTAACCACGTTCAGACCAATATCTGGGCGGGTTTGGTCAAGAACGAAGGTTTCCATGCCGTGTGCGGCTGCTATTTCCACACAGGTGAGTACGTCTTGCCGCAGATCGTCGTGCCAGCGCTGTTGGTAATCCGAGTAAACTTTCAAAGGAGCGTTGCGATCGCTAACCAAGTAAGGCTGATTCTCTATAGTGGCTTCCTTGAGCCAGTACTGCCAATCTGGATCGTCAGGCATGGTTTTGCCATTATCCAAATCGATGCCCAATGATTGGTTCATCTCAGTTACTGCCCTGAGAATGGCAACTTTAGCGTCGAAATGAGTACCAAAACCTAGTAATATCTCCTCTGTTGCTCCCTCTGTGCGTCGTGAAAACGCGGCAAAGCAGGGAATATTAAAGTCACTAGTGATATCTAACACCCAAAGGTCGCGGTGTTGAGTTTGGTAATAATCTTTCAGAGCCAGCAGATACGGCTCATCAAAACTGTCTAAATCCACAGCGGGTCGTTTAATCCGGTTGTACCACCACAACGCCACGCAGTCTCGTTCTACCAACTCCATAAACCCTTGGAGAATCGCCTCTTCTAGGGTATTCCCCGCTGCGTTGCCGTTGGCATCTCCGCGACAGAAGCGATGGTCGTCGGGAAGCCGATAGTTATAGTAACAGTAAGCGGTTGGCAAATACTTGAACTGTTGGTGAGTCAGCGACCAAACAGGTGTCCACTCAATTTCTTTCTCCTTGTCAAAAGGTTCGGGCACCCAGACAAAGCTGCCGTGTTGTGGGTTCCATGCTTGGCGGTTTTGGTATTGGTTGGCGCTAAACAGCATACAAGTATTGAGGTGAATAGCGGCTGACTCCAATTGGGCATAAATGCCCTTGATGCGGATTTCATCACCCGTAAAAACGCCGGAATACCGCTCAATCGCTTCACAAAGACCGCTAGCTTTGGATTGCTGGTCGGTTTTACCCTTGCCAGCACTCTTGTGAAGCAAACTGTGGCGCAGACCCGCTAAACTGTCCAGTTTTCCTCCCATCGGGTGAACGGCTCTGTAAACGTGAATCAAATCGCTTTCTATCTCCTTTTTAGGTAGAGCGCTGACGACTCCTGTAATCGGGCTGATATGATACTCATATTTCTTGAGAGTTTGCTCTGGAGTGAAACAGCGATGACCGCCGTCTGCGGTGAATAGCTTTTTCTGACTTTGGAGTATTATTGGTTTGGGCTTGTGATACTCACTGGCGGCTTTTGCGCCACAAGCCGGACATTGCGGACGTTTAACTAAAAAGTGATCCTGCATGGACAGTGAGGCTAAATTCAAGGTCAGCACCTTGCCTTCTAACTGTTCGTTTTTCCCTTGAACTATCGATTTAGCAACTTCCGCTGCTGCCAAATTTAAGCCTATCTGGAAGTGGGTTGGCAAAATTGAGCGAGAGGTGGGAAACGGTTCTGCCATTCCCTGCTGCTGCCCGACGGCAGTTTCGACTTCACGGTTACCTCGCAGACGTTGGGCGAGGCACTGCCAACAACCTGTTTGACTCGGAACAAAGATTGGTCCGACCCAGATTGTTGCGCCGACAGGTTTGACCAACATCCAAGGTTTTTGGTTGCGTAAAGCTTGGGAGTTAAATTCATCTAAACCCGGTTGTAGGTAGTCATCGGTCAATACAATGGTGAAGTCTCCCTCGCCGCTAACTTGGATGTTCAGCGATTCTAAGGTAGAGATAAACGGTTCTGTCTTTACTGTACCGAAGGCAGTTACAGAAACTTCGGTGTCTTGTAGTTTACTAACGGCTACTCCAGGATCTACGCCCTGCAAACTCCAGAAGGCAGCAATCTCAATCGGTATGTCCGCCGCTTCGCTGAGGTAGCCTTGGCTCTCCAAATTAGTTAAAGCATGGTAGATTCCAAAAAGTGATGTATGCTCTTTTAGCTGTTCGACAATTGCATCAATAGTGTACTGACCATTCAGCAGAGGAGCCAACAGGACGTAGATACGACCGCTCAGGGCAATATGTCCCTGTTCGCTCATGAGATAAACGGTATTGGGTTCTACGGCTTCAATGTGGAAATGAGGTTTAAATTGTGGTTTGTTAAACATGATTGTCTCCTTTATGTACGATCGCTACATGGCAAGCTCAGTTAGCTTTGATAGGGTTCCAGCGCCCTGGAAGTAGAGTTTATTGAACATCTCCATTCGCGTCATAAACGGAAAGACCAAGGGAGGTGACTCTAAACGCTGACGGAACATATTATTGAACTTAAATTTAGAACCTAAATGACTCCAGACGGTATCAGCATATTTCTGCAAAGCTGCGGCACTGTAATCGCTGCCACGGCATACCTCTGCTAATATCTCGCCAGCTATTTTTCCAGAAATCATTGCTGTATCAATTCCATCTCCCCAAAACGGGTCAATTAATCCAGCCGCATCACCAACTAGAATAAAGCCATTACCGTGCATGATTCGACGGACAGTTGCAAGGGGCAGATACCAAGCTTAAATATCTCCAATCGGTTCGGCTTTTTCAAACCGCTTCTTTAGCAGAGGAGATTGCGTTAATTGACGATGCAATGCTGGCAAAGAAATACCTTTGTTTTTGTAAGTACCAGCCCATATCCCAACATTTACCGTTTCACTGTCAACGGGAAACATCCATAAGTAACCAGGCAGGCATTTTTGCAGGTATTAAAACTCCATTTCATTGTCAGAAACAGGCAAGTTACGATAGTAAACCCTCGTTGCCACTGCCCCATGTTGGGGTTCAAACTTATGCAAGCCTAATTTTTTGGCGACGACGGAACCGCAACTGTCTGCCCCAGCAACAATTTTTGCAGTGTATTTATTCAAAGGATTCTCCAGTTTGGTAAGTCCCCTGCACGCCGAATACTTGTCCATCTTTCACGAGCAGATTTCCTACTTTCGCCCCCTCTCTTGTGTCAACGCAGGATTTTGCAGCCTGAAACAAGACATTATCAAAAATCTTGCGTTTTGATACTACATGAGAGTGCCAAGGAACTCGTAAATGCTCATGCTCGGTAAATATCTGAATATGCGTACCCGTCCAAGCATGGAGTTCTTGCAACAGTTTATCTGTTAGCTGAAATTCCTGCAAAATAGTCATACAGTGTACTAGTAGTGCATCCCCACAGATTTTGTCGCGGGGGAATTGTTCTTTGTCCAGGAGTAAAACCTTTAACCCGTGTTTGTGAGCAGACAAAACCATTGTTGAGCCAGCAGGCCCGCCACCCACAATAATCAGATCGTTATTGTAGTTCATAGTTTTTCTGGAAAATTTGGCTGTATTTTGTTGGGATTGCCGACTTGTTGGCAGCAACTAAGCAATTTCCATTTCAGTCTTTTCGCAATTAAGCTAACTAACTAAATTGCTATTCTCAGTTTTTTGCCACTTCTCAAGTAGGGCATTTCGCTCAAACCAGCTATGACAAAATGCTAGATACCCTTTCGCTTCCAAAGGAATACCTGATTGATAGACCAATTTTATATGGCTGATCCACCTGTAAAATAGGCTGACGGCTCTAGAACCGAGTAGGCGATCGCCAAAGCTAATATTACTGGGCCACAGGTCTGGAGCCGATGATTTCTGGGAAAATCCAGGCCAATTCAGAAGGGAATTTTTCTTGGCTGGGGCACACAGTCCCTCTTCAACTAAATAATCTAGAAATAACTCCCACCGAGGTTCTTCATAGAGCTGGTTATCTAGAAAACATTCCAAACCAATTCTAGGTAAGACCGTATCGCCCACATCTACACTCAAGAGAATGGAATCTACAAACTTAGATAGAGTAGAGGTAAGGGTAGAGAATGTATTTGTCGGATCGCTCCAGCCAATTTGCATCAGGTAATCTGATAATTGCTCTGGGGAAATTCCCCTGACATTCACCCTGACAGCGTTGGCTGGGCGAGATAGCATTGCCCCAAGATGGCTGATGGTTGCGTCAATAGGTAGAGAATCAGCACAACGCCGGATATTTGACTCAAGAAGCGGGGGAATCTGATGGTTAAACAGCCTCTGAGCCATTTGACTTAGCCCTTCGGCATCAATGACAGTTTCCTGATTAAATTGCAAAAAAATACACGGAAGCGGCACCTGCCATTGCTGTCCATCGAGATCGAATTCCATCCAAATTCGCTCCACCCCTTGGTAAAGGAAAGAGGTTGGCTCAGTCCACTCCTGGCAAAATTCCTGAAAAAATTGCCAAACCCGATGAGTCAAAAACTGCTGTGGTAAATTCAGGGTAAGACGAGGGAGACTAACTTGGAAATCTACTCTGGATTGAGTTTCCCCCAAACGACATTCCATCCCAGCAAGAGATACGGAGGGAAAAATTTGGGCGAGAGACTGGATGTGAGAAAAAGCTTCGGGAGAAACTAAGTCAGAGCGAAGGTGAGGGGTAACGATTTTCAAATAATCTTGCATTGAATAGTTCATAATCACGGTCAACTGCCGTTTGGTTGAAAAATCACCCATAAAGGTAACCAGAAATGCTCACCAGGACATTGGCATTGTCCTGGGAGCATTGTCAGGTATCGAAATGCCCTCAAGTGCTAGAGGTAGCGCAAAAGTTCATTCAGGCGAATCGAAGGGAAATGGAAGAGGCAAAAGATGAGTAAGAGCCGAGCCAACCTCCACCGAGCCTAGTAACACGAGTCGCAACAGCAACAAAGAGGAGGGGGAGTAGGGGAGCCCGATCGGCCATCTTCCAGGGAATCTCCTACCTCCATGTACTCTCCTCCCATAGCAGCTTCGATCGCCATTGCAGCTAACACCTCTTCTTTGGTAAAAGAGTAGCCCTTCTCCTTGCCCAGCTCGACGGCTAGCTCACACAGGTTTTCAGGGTCAGTTGCTGCTTTGAGCCGCTCTTGGAGCATTGGGTCTTTCAACAGCTCAGTGTAAAATTGTTCGAGAGCGGTTGTTGTGTTAGTGGTAGTTACTGTTGTCATGGATTTTCTCCTTAATTAATGTGTAAATCTACTCATTTGTGTAGAAATTGCTTTTCTAGTCCGGCCATCACTACAGCAGCGAGCATACTTACTCCGTAACTGTGATTAAGTCAAAGACTCTCTGTCTTATCTAGACTTGCAGTGCAATGAGTTCAAATGCTCAACTTCTTGCACGTTCTTACGATGATTTATTACACTCTCATGATATTACAATAGTCCGGACAGTTTTTGCAGAAGTAGAGTATGTAAATTCCTGAAACTATCAACTGGTTACGGGTTTTCTGTGAATTTGGCATGAAATATTGAATAAGAAAGTTAGATTGAGCTTTTTACGGGGCCACACAAATTGCCTCAATGTTTTCTTTGTTCATTTTCTCAATATTCCTGTTTCCAAGGCACAACAATTCTAGGTCTCTAGCAACGAAACCTCAGGAAACAGGAATGACAAGAGGATTAGCCCTGGCAGAAATGGCGGAGATTGATCATCGTGTGGACAGGGTTTTCAAGGCGTAGTGCAGTCGACTGATCCTCTCGAAGCGCATCAGCAAACGCCGAAACTTGTCTTCCCAAGCGAAGACTCGCTCGATAGTGAAGAACCGTTCCTGAAATAGAACCGGATTGAAAATAGGTTTGCGTCCCCGCTTGGGCGTCTTTCTACCCCGCGGATTCGCAGGAATATTCGGAACCATGCTGCGATGAAAGGGGCGATAACATTGCAGTTGCGGTCACAGAAGGGAACAACTTTATCGCCTTTGGGGTGTTTGTGCCCGCTGAATCCGAGATTGTCGCCGCCTTTCTTTGCCACCGTCGTCGTTTGCTTCAAACTGCTCTAAGGTAAAATGTGAGGGAATCCCTTGCCTGAATTGAGATTGAGCCATCGAAACTCCTATCGGCTGTCAAACTAATAAGACTAAAGTCTTTTTGGTTTGAGTCGATAGAATGGCAAGTCTCTAAAGGCTTTCAGACAAATTCACCCTGCTGGGAAAACCCGCAACCCGTTGTACGTTATCTTAGATAACATAATCAAAATTTTTGTTCAACAGTCCCTTCCTAACCTCTGGACTGAAAATTCCGGTCTCTGGCTTCGCTGTTAATTAAGTGTATAGCAGCCAAAGCCTCCCACTAAAGTGGGTAGTTTCGACTAGCGTGCTGGGACAATGAAATCAAAAGTCTGATGAAGCGAACTGCCCAAGATATTGTTGACATTGGGCAGAAGTTAATTGAGGTGAAGCAGCAGCTAGGGCGTGGAAACTTTGAGGACTGGTTAAAGGTTGGGTTTGACTGGGATGAATAAGCAGCTCGAAAATTCAAATCGGTGAATTTCACCGATTTGTCTACTGCCACCTCTGCTCCTTATATACTTGCCTCTTCTTCGAGAAAAAGCAGCTAGACGACTTGCCAGCTCGACATGTGGGTTCGACGGTCTTGCTATGGCGATCTGATCTTCTGGGACGGCAAAGCTGATCTCCGAGGTCATTCGACAACATTGGCTTCGAGAGCAAGTGGCTCTGAGCTTTGGGGTGGCGTAGCTGTTGGTAATAATGATCATCCTGCCTTACGTCAACGCGCACGAAGCTTGAACCAATGCCCCGCTATAGTTCACTAAATTAAGTCTCCCTAAAATATCTAGCCCTGATGAAACCAAAGCTTGACCCCCAATTGATCGACTTTCTGCAACGAGAGTTGTCCATCTCGCCGGAAGAGATCGCCCTAGTCATGCGCCGCCATCAGCCTGCAAGTGCCCAGCTCCCGATCGTTCTATGGCAGTACGGGCTGATTACCATCCAGCAACTGGACACAATCTTTGACTGGCGGGAGCAGTTTTCTAAGAAACCTGGCTCACCGACTCAACTACAATAGTGTGGTAATTGAAGAACAACCGAAGCGTGGCAAAGAAGGCAGCTGCTTTTTTTAAGAAGTCTCTCTCCATTTCAACTCGTTTTAGGTCACAACGTAACGCGATCATTTCTTTGCGGTCAGTGGAGGTCAGTTCCTATTGGGAAGCTGGCTGACGGTCAATCTGAGCTTGTTTGACCCATTTACGAAGAGCACTTTCGGCCAGACCCATTTCTTTAGCCACCTGGCTCACGGGTTTGCCAGACTGATTGACAATGCATACGGACTCAGACTTTTGCTTGTCTATACATAGCCTGCGGGGTTTTGTGTCATGTAAACATTCTCCTAAGTTATCGACTCTTCGAGAATGTCCACTTTTTCAGAGTAAGGTCATATCTCGGTAGCTCAAGAAATAGCGGCAATGCCAGCGCAAGGCTTGCAGAATTGACCTCTGGAAGGAAGTGTCTCCACTTGAAGGGTTCGGTAGCAGACATTGAGGGACAGGGTTTTCAGACAAGAGCCACTTAACTGGTTGTGTTGCAAAAATTCAACCCTTGACTTATCGCAGCGCAGCGGTACTCTTAGAGAAAGATACCTAGGGCAACACGTCTTGAGCAATTTCTTAAACCGAGTCAATCTCTATTTGGTCGGTATGATGGGGACTGGTAAATCAACCGTAGGTCGCCTATTGTCCCAGGAATTGGGGTACCGCTTTTTTGACACCGATGCGGTGATTGAACAGGCGGCGGGCCAGTCTGTAAGCGAACTTTTTGCCAGCCATGGAGAAGCGACGTTTCGTCAACTAGAAACCCAGGTTCTGGCTGAGCTCTCGGCCTACACCGACTTGATCATCGCCACTGGTGGCGGCATTGTCCTCAAGCGGGACAACTGGAGCTATCTGCACCAGGGCATTGTGGTCTGGCTCGATGTTCCGGTTCAGGAACTGCATAAGCGTCTCCAGCAGGACTGTACTCGACCCCTGCTCCAGGCGAAGCAGGCGGGAGGCCCGACTAAGGAATTGGCTGAGGAGTTTGCGGAGGAATTACTGGAGAGACTGCAAATCCTCCTGACCGAGCGGCGGCAGCTTTATTCCCAGGCTGACCTGCGGGTGTCGTTTGTAGCTGGTGAAACGCCCGAGCAGGCAGCATCCCGCATTCTGGAAACTCTGCCCCAAGTCCTCAAGCCTGTATGAATCGCAAACTGACCTTGCCCTTCAACTTGTCCATTACTGACCTCTAACGTCACTCCTGCTTTGACTGCGTCATAGTCATCCTTTATGCCTTTGGCAAAGCTCTGAAATAGTTTATAGGAGCTATTTTTTGCCTGCTCCAGCCATAGATCTAGATTTTGAGGAAGGCAACGACGTACCAAAGTTAGAAAGCTTTGAGTAAAGTTGATGGCGACTGATAAAGCTGGATGTTCACTGATATGACTAACCAAGCTGCCCGTCGAGCAGTCAACGGAGGTTGCTGAGTCATCGGGGCTGGCCCACGTCCTGGCAAGTCATTGAGAGACTCAGGTGAAAGATGAGACTCTGACTGGCACAGTTGTCGAACATAGCGTGCCACCGTCATATAGCTACCTTTGTAGCCCAAAGCTTGAATCGCTCGAAACAGTTGCGTCCCCTCCGTTTGCCCTTGATTCCACTGTTGCACTAGAACAGGCTTATACCGATCTAGTCCACTAACTCTTGCTCGTAAATTAGGCTGACGCTCAGGAAAGGTAGAAGCTGCTAGGTACTTATGGACGGTACGTTCCCAAATCCCAAGATGATGGGCAATATCCTGAATCAGATACCCCTGCCCACGTAAGGCATGGGTTTGCTGATATTTTTCTAATCGTCGGGAACGACTTTGTTCTGGGCGCGATTGCGGATCTCTACTCAACTACAATCCCGGAGGGGACATGCTCCATGAATTAAGGGCAAGAGCCGTACAAAATTAGGAGTTTCCTCATTGTGCAAACGAGTGTTTATGCAACGATCCAAATCTAACCAGAAAGATGGGCATTGTTTGTTGCATAAACATGTTGCACTAGCAAATCAATTGGCAACAGGGTTTTGAAATCCAATCTCGGATCACGCACAACTTTTAACTCGGTAAAACCAACCGTCAAGATGGCAGTGCTGTCCAAAAATACCAATGCAAAACTTGCCACAAACAATTCAAAGACCGGACTGGCACTGCCATGGCCCGACTTCGGACATCGTCTGTGATTGTTTCAGCCGCCTTCAATGTCCGCACGGAAGGATTGGGAAATCGCACTCAACCGTGATTCGTTGGGAACAACGACTGGCAAGGCAAATGCCCTAATGGTCTCCCCATGCTCCCCCTGATGCGGATATAACCCTCAAAGGGGATGAAATGTTACACACAAGGTGGTGAGAACTTTCCGCCCTGAAGTGTCTGAAGGTTGGACGATTGACGAAGAGAGGGTTTTCCTCTATCCTCCGTTAGAAGAAGCAGTACCCAGATTTGGATTTCAATCTAATTCTTTCGCTGCAAACAGCGGGAAATGTACCCTTACTAGATTCAAAATTTGGACATGTCTGAAAACAAAAAGATTGAGAAGTTTCAGCAAAAACTTCAAACGAATTTGAGCAAGCTCTCAAATACACGACGCAAACTGAAGACGTACTATAACGTACTCTTTTCAATTGCTGTGATTTCAGGAATTAGCGCCACTCTTCTAGCTGGCATAGCTACAGGTAGTAAGGGCAGAATCATTCTGGGGAAGGGTTCTGAGGGCTGGCAGCTAACCTGCGGCATTATTGGACTACTCTCATTAACTGGAACAGTAGCTAGTAGCTTTCAACAACACATTTGGGTCAAAGATAAATTTTGGCAAGTCGAGGAGAGTTATGGCATGCTGAAGTCCATGTTAATCGAGGTCGATCTTGATCCCAACCAGTATTCATCGGTCTATCGGGATTATCACCGACTTGCACAACGACATCCTGAGCTGCTCGACTGAAGCTAAATTTCCTGCTTAAGTCTGGTTCTTTCGGATTCTGTGGAGTGACCTGAAAGTCACTGTCTATAACCATTCATAAAACCTTGTTAATTGAGGTCGATCTTGATCCCAACCAGGAGTCATCAGCAAGACCATCGCTCTCAAATAACGTATTTCTGCTGCGGACTAGATTTCGATAGGCGGCTTCAGAGAACATAGCGACGCAGATTGTTTTACGTGCTGCAGTAAAGAGGTTCATGATCTCCTAGGTTTAGGGTTTCATGTACTCTATATTTAGAGAACTCTGTTGGGAAGCTGATTTCAAGCTTTTTCACCACATAAACTGAAGGAAAGTATACAACATTACAATGTTTTACAGCGTCGTAATGTATATTAATGTAAGACGTAGCTTTTAAGTTGTCTGAGGAATAGGCGTAATGTAATCGTTTACTTGGGGTCGAGGAACACTCCGATATAAGGTCGTAGAGGAAGATGGCTCAGGAACAGCACGGCAAACAGTTTAGATGGGCTATCTTCCATCAGTAGTCCGGTATCCAACATTACAGTATTTTCCAACATCGTAGCATAGGGTACTCACAGAAACGGTTTTTAGATTATCTAAGGAATGAGTGTAGCCGTTCACATGGGGTCGGAGAAATACCCTGATATAAAGTTATAAAGGAAGATGACTTGGGAACAGTGCAACAAGCAGTCTAGATCTAATTTCTTCCAGATGTTCTGCGTAATCGTAAAGTATTAGACTGGTCTTTTGGGCAAGGGGTTACATCCAAACGCCGGTAACATTAAAAAGTTTGTGCTGATGAATTAGCAAGGTTTAGGTATCTCAAGACCGGAGGCACTGACTGCTTTGTCTTAATGAGAAAGCTCTGATGATGTACCAAGTAGTCAACTAGATTGGCTAATTTTACAAGAAGACACTGTTCGATTGATGACAACTCTAGCAGGTAGAAACTAGTGATGACAAATTTACAAGAGCACTCTTTGGAAACCGCTGCTGCGAATGGTAGAGCTACTTCGCCAACTCTTGTCTTGAGATTGGATGATTTACAGAAATCTCTAAATCGCAGTCACATCGATATGTCTCTGTTGAGTACCTTTCAGAGAATTTTGCTGACGTCAGATGGAGCAATCACAAATGCTTTAGAGGCTTATCAGCTTGAAGAGATTCAAACGGTTAAGTTGTCTGATGAACTTGTACCATTGGCTCATGATATTCCAGCGATGGATGTAAAAGCGGGAGCAAAAGCCATTATTAGGAAGGTTCTGCTTCAGGGGAAAATTAGCAGAAAAAACTTCGTTTATGCTAGTTCCATCACTATCTATGAAAGGTTAAGCGAAAGATTCAGGAATGTCCTTTTGGAGACTAAGATGCCGATTGGCAAACTCTGGTTTGAGGAAGGGGTGGAAACGCTAAAGGAAGTTGTGGACTACGGCAAAGGACCTGCTGATGACCTGGCCAAATACTTTAATGTTCAGCCAGCCGATAACATGCTCTCTCGCACCTATCGCGTAGTTAACAATCGCAAGCCCGTCGTGATGGTTACCCAGATGTTTCCCGATAGCTACTTCCTGAAGAGCTGCTGATGTGGCAAATAGTCAAGTGAATTGGCTACTTCTGTATAGGAGCGCAAGCGAATTGGTGATAACCCTAGTAGGTATGTATTAGTGATGACGAATTTACAAGGGCAATCTTTGGAAACCGCTGCTGCGAGTGGTAGAGCTAGTTCGCCAACCCTTGTCCTAAGATTGGAGGATTTACAGGAATCTCTAAATCGCAATCACATAGACACATCTTTATTGAGTACCTTCCAGAGAATTTTACTGACGACGGATGGCTCAATCACAAATCTCTTAGAGGCTTATCAGTTTGAAGAGATTCGAACGGTTAAGTTGTTTGAAGAGCTTGTACCGTTGGCTCACGATATTCTAGCAATGGATGTAAAAGCGGGAACGGAAGCCATTATCAGGAAGGTTCTGCTTCAGGGGAAAACTAGCGGAAAAAACTTCATTTATGCTAGCTCCATCACTATCTATGAAAGGCTAGACGAAAGCTTTAGGACTGCCCTTTTGGAGACTAAGATGCCGATTGGCAAACTCTGGTTTGAGAAAAGGGTGGAAACGTTAAAGGAGGTTGTGGACTACAGCAAAGAACCTGCTGATGACTTGGCTGAATACTTTGATATTCCGCCAGACGGTAACTTGCTCTCTCGCACCTATCACGTAATTAATAATCGCAAGCCCGTCATGATGATTACTGAGAAGTTCCCCGATAGATGTTTCCTAACTTGCTCTCTCGTACCTACCGCGTAGTTAATCATCACGAGCTCGTCATGATGATTACTGAGAAGTTCCCCGATAGATGTTTTCTGAAGAGCTTCTAGGCTGGGAGGTGTCGCTAAGCTGATGATTTATAGATAAAGCGCTTTCGCTATCTATCTGGTTTTCAGCATGAGATTTGACGGTGTGCCGTTTCTCCTTGCCGCTCTAAAGCGAAATCTTTCCCGATCTCAAGGCTGCTTGAAAGCTGTCAGCATTTATTGAAAGGTTACCGTTTAAAGACCTTTGTTCTATGTAATGTTTGCTTGGAAAAGGAATTCTATGATCTTTTGCAGTCCATATCCTGATACTCCTACCCCTGAACTGCCACTGACAGAGTTTATACTGCAACGAGCAGTAGAGTTAGCAGATAAACCAGCACTTATTGAAGGACTTACTGATCGCGTAATAACCTATGGACAATTGGCAGGCTTCATCCGTAGGGTTGCTGCTGGTTTAGCAGCGCGGGGATTCTCAAAGGGTGATGTTTTAGCTATTTATAGCCCTAACCTTCCTGAATATGCGATTACTTTCCATGCCGTGGCATCTTTAGGTGGGATTACCACCACAGTAAACCCGTCCTACACGGTAGATGAGCTTGCGTACCAACTCAATGATGCTGGTGCAAAATTTTTGGTCACAATACCTGATCTGGTAACTCAAGCATTAGAGGCAGTCTATCAGTCAAAAGTAGAGTACGTATTTGTGTTTGGGGGGGCAGAAGAATCTACCTCATTTTCTGTGCTTTTGGAAGGTGAAGGGGAAGTTCCATTCGTACAAATCAATCCAAGAGAAGATTTGATAGCATTGCTTTACTCTAGCGGCACTACCGGTATGCCTAAAGGTGTAATGCATACCCACCATACATTTGGTTCAAGCTTATACCAATTGAAAGACTGCGAACCGGTCAGCGAGGCTGATACACTCATCGGAGTTTTACCTTTTTATCATTCCTATGGCCTGGGAATGTTGAATTACAACCTTGCTTGCGGTGCAACTATTGTGACGATGCCCAGCTTCTCACTGGAGACGTTTCTGCACCTGGTTCAAAAGCACAAGATCACCCGAACCAATATCGTACCGCCAATTTTGCTAGCGCTGGCAAAGCAGCCAATAGTAGATAAATACAATCTTTCGAGCTTGCGGGTGCTTACTTCTGCAGCAGCGCCCCTAAGCCATCAATTAATCGAAGAGTGCGAACAGCGTTTTTCGAATTGCGTTGTAAAGCAAGTGTATGGAATGACAGAAACCTCTGTGAACACTCATATGCCAGATGAACGTGACAAAATAAAGCCTGGTTCAGTAGGTCAATGTCTTAGAAATGTGGAATGTCAAATTATAGATGTTGAAACCCAACAGCCATTGAGCTTTAATCAACCAGGAGAACTGTGGATACGCGGGCCGCACATCATGAAAGGGTATTTAAATAATCATGATGCAACTGCCCACGCAATTGATCAAGACGGTTGGTTTCACACAGGTGATATTGCCTATGCTGATGAAGATAGCTACTTTTACATAGTTGATCGGATTAAAGAGTTGATTAAGTGCAATGGCTACTCCATAGCGCCAGCAGAGCTAGAGGGAGTATTGCTGAGTCATCCAGCGATTGCTGATGCCTGTGTAGTCAAGAGTCCGCATCGGAGTAGTGGAGAGGTTCCAAAAGCTTTTATTGTGCTTAAGGATACAGCTACAGCTACACCAGAGCAGATTATGAAGTTTGTCGCTGAGCAAGTTGCGTCGCATAAAATAATTCGCAGACTAGAAATTGTGGACAAAATTCCTAAATCAGCTTCTGGCAAAATTTTGCGCCGCCTACTGGCACAACAAGAGCTGAAAAATGTCCAAAAAGAATCCTCCGATCAGCAACCGTTGGAGCAACGACTTGAATTTTTGCAACAAGTAGATGATGCTTCTCCCAGTCAACGCCAAGAACTATTAGTTACTTATTTTCGAGATCAGTTTGCTAAAGTTTTGGAAATCGATCCATCTCAACTACTGGATGCAGAGGAGCCTTTGCATCTCTTAAGACTTGATTCTTTAATGACTATTGATCTTAAGAACCGCATCGATACCGAACTGGGGATAGACATACCAATAGAAAATTTTCTTGGCAACTCCAATATCAACCAATTGGTAGAATTGTTTCAGAAGCAATTAGCAGCGAAAAATACAATTTTCTCACCTCCATTAGTAGAAACAGGCGCAGCTGAATTAGTGACAGATTTGAATTCTGAGCTTGTCTTAGACTCTACGATCCTTTCAGAATATCCACTTGAGTCAAAAGTGAGCGAACCTGCTTCTATTTTTCTAACTGGAGCTACAGGCTTTTTAGGTGCCTTTTTACTCCAAGAACTCCTGTTAAAAACCAAAGCGAATATTTTCTGCCTGGTACGTTCTCCTAACCCTGACTTAGGGAAGGCAAGGATTCAAAATAACATGGAATCCTACGGAGTTTGGAATGAGAATTTCGATTCTAGAATTATTGCCATTTTAGGGGATTTATCTCAACCATTGTTAGGTCTGTCATCCGAAGATTTTCACAAAATGAGCAGCCTGTGCGATGTCATTTATCACAATGCTGCTTGGATCAACTATGTTTATCCTTATGTGGCATTAAAGCCTACGAATGTTTTGGGAACCCAGGAAATCCTTAGATTGGCAAGTTGTGTCAAAATCAAGCCAGTACATTACATTTCCACTGTTGCAGTTTTTGAGTCACCTGCTTATTGGGGAAAGATAGTAACTGAATCGGATCAACTCCCTCATAGTGCTGGAATGAAACTTGCCTACTCGCAGAGTAAATGGGTAGCAGAAAAGTTAGTTGCGATAGCCCGCGATCGCAACATTCCAGTTACTATTTACAGACCACCATTTATTACTGGGCATAGTAAAACAGGTGCTTGGTATAAAGATGACGTGATCTGCCGTACAATCAAAGGCTGTATTCAAATGGGGAGCATGACAGACGTTACTGACAGATTGGATTTGGCTCCTGTGGATTACGTTAGCCAAAGCATTGTTTATTTATCAATGCAAAAAGATTCTATAGGAAAGGCTTTCCATTTAAGTAATCCTCAACCTGGTTCCTGGAGCCAACTTGCTGATTTTATCCGCTCTTTTGGATATGCTATTGAGCATATTAATTACAAAGACTGGCAAAGAAAACTAGGTCATTCTGTACTCTCCAAGGAGAATCCTTTGTACCATCTTTTGCCTTTTTTCCAAAAGCAATTACCTGAAGAGAAACTGGCTTTTTCTGAGCAGTACAAGCAATCAACAGACCCTCAGATTAGCTGCTCTGCAACGCAAACTGCGCTGAATGGTAGTTCAATCGTCTGTCCTCCGGTGAATGCTGAGTTGCTGAATACCTATTTCTCTTATTTTATTCGTAGTGGTTGGCTCGACGTGTCGCAATCCACTAATGCTCAGTAAGGATTCCAGGAACCTGGATCAGGGGGAGGCGCTTTAAATGTTCGCAAGCGATGCAATGCTCTGCTTTCATTCCTTTTTTGGAATCCGTATTGATTGCATCTAAGATGGGTAAAGTTTTCTCGAACCTCTAGAACATTACGTTAGGGTATAAACCAATCAGGGAGTTTGTCATGCAAAACACAGCATCTAACACTAATATTGAAAGTTTATGCACTTTAATGACACCTGAGGAAATAAAATTAAAATTACCTTTAACCGATGCGGCAAGAGCAACTGTTTTGAAATCTAGAAATGAAATAGAAAATATTCTGGAATTTAAAGACAGCAGAAAATTCATAGTAGTTGGACCCTGTTCCATCCATGATCCAGAAGCAGCAGTTGAATATGCAGAAAGACTTAAAATTCTTTCTGAGCAGGTCAAGGACAACCTGCTACTTATTATGAGGGTTTACTTTGAAAAGCCAAGAACAACTGTAGGGTGGAAAGGATTGATTAATGACCCAAACATAGATGACTCTTTCAAGATAGAAAGTGGTTTATTGACCGCGCGTAGACTCCTGATAAAAATTGCGGAACTTGGATTATCCGCTGCTACAGAAGCTCTCGATCCTCTGGTACCTCAATACATTGATGAACTTATTTCCTGGTCTGCGATTGGAGCTCGCACGACCGAATCACAAACTCATCGGGAAATGGCGAGTGGACTCTCCATGAGTGTAGGTTTCAAAAACGGCACTGATGGCAGTATTCAAGCGGCTTTAAATGCCATCGAGTCAGCTAGAACATCTCATCATTTCCTAGGTATTAATCAAAATGGGCAAGTAGCTGTTTTTAAAACTAGAGGTAATGCTTATGGTCATATTGTTTTACGAGGGGGTGGTGGTCGACCCAACTTCGACGCCGCGAGTGTAAGCTTGGTGGAAAAAAAAATGAAAGAGGCCAATGTACCACCAAGAATTGTGATTGACTGTAGCCACGGCAATTCAAACAAAGATTACAAATTGCAAGCCTCTGTATTTGAAAATGTCATTCAACAAGTAGTGGATGGCAACACGTCTATAGTTGGGATGATGCTGGAATCCAATCTGTACGCAGGTAATCAACCGGTTCCCAGTCAGTTAGAACAATTAAAATATGGCGTTTCTCTGACAGACAAATGTATTGATTGGCAAGAAACAGAAAGGATCATTTTGACTGCTCATGAAAAACTCAATCGGTGGTAGTGACTGTCGCTTAACAATGTCATTGAGGAAATATTGATGAAAACTGCTGTCCTGCATAATTACCACCAACCTCTCCAGTTCCACGATCTTCCTGTGCCATCCATCGGTCCTCTAGATGTACTGATTAAGGTTCATGCTTGTGGAGTCTGCGGTTCAGATGTTCACTTGGTAGATGAAGAATTTGCTCCGCTCTCTCAACTGCCAGTTGTTCCTGGCCATGAGGTGGCTGGAGTCATTGAAGAGGTAGGTGAGCAAGTTACTTACCTCAAGTCTGGCGATCGAGTTGGTCTTCCATTGAATCAACAAACTTGTGGTAACTGCCGTTATTGTGTACGTGGTGAAACTGTTTTATGTCCTGAGCAGCGATTTACAGGTATCAACCTCAACGGAGGTTACGCAGAGTATGTGAAGGCTCCAGCTCGTGATGTCACAATCATTCCTGATGCAATCTCCTTTGAGGAGGTAGCACCTTTATTCTGTGCAGGGATTACCGTCTTTACCCCGTTTAAATACGTTAATTTCCAAGTTGGACAGAGGGTTGCAGTGTTGGGTATAGGTGGACTTGGCCATCTGGCACTCCAGTTTGCCCATGTATTAGGAGCACACACTATTGCTGTGAGCCGGGATACAGAAAAACTCCACCTAGCTAAGGAAAAACTAGGAGCGGATGAAGCCATTGACTCTAGCACTAAAGACTGGGTAAAACAGCTGCAAGACATGGGCGGTGCTGATGTGATTCTTGCAACTGCTCACTCTTCGCAGCTGATGAGTCAGTCAATCGCGGCTCTTGCCCCAGAAGGAACACTGGTAGTACTGGGTGTGGACAAAGAACCACTGATCATGCCTCCACTCGTGGATTTGATCAACAATCGTAAACGAGTAATGGGAAGTATAACCGGTTCAATAAAAGATATGCGCGAGATGCTGAATGTAGCTGCTACCCACACTATTCGCCCACTGATTGAGACTTATCCACTAGAAGATGCTCAGCTTGCTCTTGATCATGTGCGTGCAGGCAAGCCCCGGTTTCGAGCGGTTCTAACAATGACTTGAATGCTGTAAATGGTGACTTAAGCGTTCTTCAGTTCAAATCTAGGTTGGTTTTATGTGACAGTAAGATATGTCTTTGAGAAGCTGGCATTTTGGATGGTAATCAGCGTGAAATCTAGTTTGCATTTTATGTTCATTGAATTAGGACAGGGAAAACAACGATGAAAACCGTACTGAAAAAAATTTCAGAACATAAGCAAGCCTACTATAGTTTGCCGTTATTTCTGTATATGCGCGACTCTAGTCGGACTGAAGAAGAGCGACTTGCTTTCTATCCTTGTATGGCACATTTCACATTGAGCTTTGGTGACCTCAATAAGTACATACTTCGAGAGGAACCTGCTACTGATGTATGCCAACAGCGAGTCAATCTCCATACGTATGAGGACGATCATCACTGGCTCTGGTATCTTGAAGACTTCTCTAAGCTCGGTTTTGATCATCTTTGCAGTCCAACAACATGGATGCGTTTTCTTTGGAGCGAAGAGACACGCAAAACTCGTATTTTGACCTACCAACTTGTTGCGCTAATCTCAAAGGCAAGTGCAATTGAACGTCTTGCCATCATTGAAGCAATTGAGGAAACCGGAAATGTCCTCTTCAATACTATGCTTGATTTGTCAAAAGCAATTGAATCCCGCTCTGGAATTGAACTTCGCTACTGTGGAGAATTCCATTTCGGTCTGGAGTCTGGGCATTCAGTTGGCAGCGATCATATTGAAATTGCCGAAATTCCCCTAGATGAGAGCACCCAAGCAAATTGCCTCTTCCTCGTTGAGAAAGTCTTCGAATTATTTGAGGATTGGACACATGAACTACTTTCTCATGCAAAAGGAGGACATACCTTGGTTCGAATTCATCTGTAACTTGCATTGGATTTCCCGAATTTTGTAGCATCTTTGCCGAATACTTTCATTCGTTACGACTACATTGCACTTAGCCCTCAACTCCTCAACTTTTAAGTAACTCAAGAAAAATTTAGCGGCTTACTATAGTAGATTGTCTCAATCGGGAATACCACAATGCCAGATGCTATCGCAACAAAGATAATCAGTGATCATCACCACGATTTGATCATTCACAGACCCGCTAGTGGTTTATCCCTGCAAGGTCAGATAGAAGTTCCGGGGGATAAGTCAATCTCCCATCGCGCCCTAATGTTGGGCGCGCTCGCCCAAGGAGAAACCAGCATTCAGGGACTATTACTGGGGGAAGACCCCCGCAGTACGGCTGAGTGTTTCCGGGCGATAGGGTCAGAAATTTCGGAGCTGAATACTGAACTGGTGAAAGTAAAAGGAATTGGGCTGGGCAACCTGCGCGAACCAGCAGACGTTTTGAATGCTGGCAATTCAGGCACCACTCTAAGATTGATGTTGGGAATTCTGGCCTCTCAGCCAGAGCGCTTTTTTACAATAACAGGTGATAAATCTTTGTGCTCACGCCCTATGTCCCGTGTGGTGGAACCTTTACAGCAAATGGGAGCTCAGATTTGGGGACGGCAGGGAGGATCTAGAGCACCTCTAGCCATTCAAGGGCAGACATTGCGACCCATTCACTACCATTCCCCCATTGCCTCAGCCCAAGTCAAGTCCTGTGTGCTCTTGGCAGGGCTGATGGCTGAGGGACAGACCACGGTTACGGAACCAACTCTCTCCCGCGACCACAGCGAACGGATGCTAGAGGCTTTTGGGGCGGAACTCAGCATTGACCCTGAAACTCATAGCGTTACTATCACCGGGCCAGCTCGCCTACAGGGACAGACGGTTATTGTTCCCGGCGATATTAGTTCAGCCGCCTTTTGGCTGGTTGCTGGGGCCATTGTCCCAGGTTCTGATCTACGGATTGGTAATGTTGGTGTCAATCCCACCCGTACAGGTATTTTAGAAGCCCTATCTCTGATGGGAGCGGACATTGTATTGGAAAATGAACGGTTAGTTGCAGGGGAACCTGTCGCTGATCTAAGGGTGCGTCATAGTCCCCTCAAGGCTTGCAAGATTGAAGGCGACTTAATCCCCCGCCTGATTGATGAGATTCCTATTCTAGCTGTAGCATCTGTTTTTGCCGAAGGCGTCACTGTAATCCGGGACGCTGCCGATTTGCGAGTGAAGGAAAGCGATCGCATTGCTGTTATGGCTACCCAACTTAACTGCATGGGAGCTAGGGTGACTGAGTTACCTGATGGTTTGGAGATTACCGGAGGCACCCCCCTGTGTGGTACAGAGGTTGATAGTCATAACGATCACCGGGTTGCCATGAGTTTAGCGATTGCGGCTCTCAACGCCTCTGGTGTAACCACGCTACATCAGGCTGAAGCAGCTAATATCTCCTACCCCAACTTCAATACGACCCTGCAACAGATGGTGGTGTTCTAGACCTGGTGTTTAGCTCTCAATGTGAATCTGTCAGAACGGCTGTGTTGAAATTTTTGGAGCAGTTGCATAACTAATTCTATTCCTAGGAGTTTTCTGTCTTCAACAAGTTTTTGCACCACAACCAAAAAAATTACCGAGATTAGGATTAGGGGAAAGTATTTATGGTTACAGCTATTAAAGAAAACGCTTCACAGTCCTCCAAAGAGCAATCCCTAGTTCTCTGGTTCAATGAAGTTGGGATTGCTGATATTCCTCTAGTGGGCGGTAAGAATGCTTCATTAGGAGAAATGATCCAGCAGCTGGTTCCTCATGGAATCAGTGTTCCCAATGGGTTTAGTACCACGACAAAAGCTTTTCGGTACTTCACTCAGACATCTGGATTAGAAGAGAACCTACGATCGCTATTATCTGACCTAAATTTAGAGGAGGTCAAAAATCTGCGGCAACGGGGTAAGCTTGCCCGGTCGTTGATTCTGCAAACGCCATTTCCAGCGGAAATCCAAGATGCGATCGCAACTGCTTACCAAGAGTTGTGCGATCGCTACGGCTCAGATACTGATGTAGCAGTCCGCTCCAGCGCCACAGCCGAAGATCTTCCAGATGCCAGTTTTGCCGGTCAGCAGGAAACCTACCTCAACATTAACGGCATCCAAGGAGTTTTAGATGCCTGTCATAGATGCTTCGCCTCCCTATTTACCGACCGTGCCATTTCCTACCGCCAGAGCCGAGGATTTGACCATTTAAGTGTTGCCCTGTCTGTAGGTGTCCAAAAAATGGTGCGCTCCGATTTGGCCTGCTCTGGGGTGATGTTCTCGATTGACACCGAAACTGGCTTTAAGAATGCGGCATTAATTACAGCTGCCTATGGCTTGGGGGAAAACGTAGTCCAAGGAACCGTCAATCCTGATGAATACGTAGTTTTTAAACCAACTTTAAAACAAGGATTTCGCCCAATTTTAGCTAAAAGACTGGGCTCGAAAGAATTTAAAATGGTCTACGATATCGGCGGCTCTAAGTTCACGAAAAATGTGCCCGTGATACCTAAGGAACGGAGGAAACTCGCCCTTCAAGATGAAGAGATTCTGCAATTAGCGCGCTGGGCTTGCCTGATTGAGGATCACTATTCTCAGGTGTGCAGCACATACACTCCTATGGACATTGAGTGGGCTAAGGATGGTATTACTGACGAACTGTTTATTGTCCAGGCTCGCCCAGAAACCGTGCAATCTCAGCGGAGCCAGAACATCCTGCGTAGCTATCACCTCCAAGACAAAAGCGATGTGCTGGTGACGGGTCGCAGTGTAGGTGAGTCTATTGGTCGGGGGAAAGTAACGGTAATTCTGGATGCGAACAAACTAGAACATTTCCGGGATGGAGAAGTCTTGGTAACGGATAAAACTGACCCGGACTGGGAACCGATTCTGAAAAAGGCCAGCGCGATCGTCACCAATCAAGGCGGACGTACCTGCCACGCAGCAATTATTGCTCGGGAGTTGGGCATTCCAGCCATTGTAGGCAGCGGCAATGCCACAACTGTGTTGAAGGCAGGTCAAGAAGTGACGATTTCTTGTGCCGAAGGGGAAGAAGGACAGGTTTATGCAGGTCTGCTGCCCTTTGAGGTTAAAGAGGTAGGGCTGGAGAACCTACCCCGCCCTCGCACCCAAATCATGATGAATGTAGGCAAACCAGCAGAAGCATTTAGGTTGGCTGCTATTCCCAACGATGGTGTAGGGTTAACTCGGTCAGAGTTTGTTATTGCCAATCACATCCAGGTGCATCCTCTGGCTCTAATTCACTTTGATAAGCTAGAGGATGAAGCCGTCAAAGCAAAAATAACTGAGCTGACTGCACTTTATGAAGACAAGACTCAGTACTTCGTAGAGAAGTTGGCTTATGGAATAGGGATGATCGCTGGAGCCTTCTACCCTAAGCCGGTGGTTGTACGGATGAGTGACTTCAAAACTAATGAATACGCTAACCTTTTGGGTGGTAAACAGTTTGAGCCGAAGGAAGAGAACCCTATGCTCGGTTGGAGAGGAGCATCTCGCTACTACGATAAGTGTTACCGAGATGCATACGCTTTAGAATGTCAGGCTCTGAAGCGGGTGCGAGAAGAAATGGGTTTGACGAACGTTATCCCAATGATTCCATTCTGTCGGACACCCGATGAAGGCCGGCAAGTGTTGGCAGAAATGGCAAAGCATGGTTTAGAGCAGGGAAAAAATGGACTACAGGTTTATGTAATGTGTGAGTTGCCTAGCAATGTGATTATGGCTGAAGAGTTTTGTGAAGTCTTTGATGGTTTTTCCATCGGCTCAAATGACTTGACTCAACTGACACTGGGCCTAGATCGCGATTCTGCCTTAGTTGCTCATTTATTTGATGAGCGTTCCGTAGCGGTGAAGCGATTAGTGAAGATGGTAGTCGAAACAGCGAAGCGGAAAGGCTGCAAGATCGGCATTTGTGGTCAGGCTCCTAGTGACTATCCTGAGTTCGCTCAGTTTTTAGTTGGACTGGGAATTGACTCGATGAGTCTAAATCCTGATTCTGTGCTAAAGACGCTTCTAATGGTGGCTGAAGCCGAAGGGGCAAAAGCCTATTTCTAGATGGGTTGTGTTGGGATTGTCAACTATCCTGCCGAGATCATCACTCACGGTTGTGTCGCAAAAAACGAGTTCAGGAAGCTATCTGATGATAATGTGAGAGGCTATCCTCCTTTGCGTCCTCTCGTTGATGAAAACTGCCGACCTGTTCAAGTGGCGACACTTTCTGCCCGAAATCATCCTGCTCACGGTTCGGTGGTATTGGCGCTATCCCTTAAGCTATCGGGACATCGAAGAGAGGATGGCTGAGCGGAGGGGTAAAGGTCGATCATTCCACGCTGAACCGATGGGTATTGAGCTATGGAACAGAACTCAACCAACGGATTCGACGGCATTTGAACCCCACCAACGATTCCTGGCGCGTGGATGAAACGTATATCCGAATCAAGGGAGCTTGGAAATATCTCTATCGAGCCGTGGATTCAGCGGGGACACCCTGGACTTTATGCTGAGTGCAAAGCGGGATCGCAAGGCAGCAGCTCGATTGTTCCGTCAGATCTTAAACGCCGTTCACACCCAAATGCCTCGTGTGATTAACGTTGGCAAGAACGCTGCCTATCCGCCTGCGGTTGAACAATTGCATACAGATAAAACTTTATCTAAACGCACGAAACTCAGGCAGGTCAAGTATTTAAACAATATCGTCGAGCAAGACCATCGGTTTATCAAACGCCTCACGAAACCAAGCATGGGGTTTCACTCGTTCAACACGGCCCGTCGCACCATCAAAGGCTTTGAAGCGATGAATATGATCCGGAAAGGTCAGATTCAGGGTGTCGATAAGGGAGATGTTATCGGACAGATCTCATTTCTTCACCAAATCTTTGGAGTCGCTTCGTAAGCTGCTTCATCTCAAGAGGCTTTCCTGCTCCATTGAAATTTGTCGAGTAGAGAGGCTCCTCCGATGTTTAGGCTTGCTTTGTATTCTCTGTTTCTCTCACCTTTCGGTCACGAGAGTGCCACATGATTCAGCCATCCATCGTTGAGAGCCTCCCCCTC
>JAESGG010000085.1_pt1 | contig 30397 bp, 30 predicted proteins | sample 9266231 | NCBI WGS metagenome assembly JAESGG01 (sample SAMN14515337, study PRJNA621664) | algae metagenome | isolation source: Aphanocapsa sp. GSE-SYN-MK-11-07L and co-occurring heterotrophs from wet... | place: USA: Grand Staircase Escalante National Monument, Utah | collected 2006-04-16 | reverse complement strand
ACCCGATTGATTGACGATGCGGACGGCCTCCGCTTTCTGCTCGTCTGTAAATAGCCTGCGGGGTTTTTGTGTCATGTGAACTTTCTCCTGAGTTGACGACTCTTGGGAATTGTCCACTTTTTCGGGGTAAGGTCACATCAAGATCATTAATGCAAGAGGTCTTATGAACTCTCTGAAGAGATAGCGCTTGTGTTCAGGATCTTTGGATCGCCCCAGATCAACAAAGATGACTGTCTTCTCAGCTCAGCCGCAGGTAACTAGAGAGGCTTTTCAGAGCAATTCATTGGCCCCAAATACCGAATCAGATAAGGCGAGAACACCTCATAAATCATCGATAGGGGCTGTCCGTCGTGCCAGAACAAGTAATGACGCCCCCAAAACGGCCCCGGTTGTGCAAAAGCAACTGCCAACTCGGCTGAATGCCCCAAGTAGGCTCCCTGAATATCGCGGTAGAGTTCCATCCGCAGTTTGGCCAAGCTAGCCCAAATCGGCAAAGACTTATCCTGCAAATACTGATCAACCCGCTGGGCTTCCCACCAAGATGTCGCATAGGCCAAGCGTTGCCCGGAGGCGGTTCGCAACCAAACCTGACGCCGTAACCTGGGCCCAGGAATCGCTTCAATCTGGGCTGGCGCTCGATCCAAGTCCATGCCAATCGCAGACATATCGAGTACGTCTACTTCCGTTGGCTCACCCGTCAAGAGTTGCAGGTGACGAGTCGGCGAACCGTCTCCCAAAATCAAAATTTGCCAGGCTGGAGCGAGCAAACTGTGGGGTAGCCCTTGCTGGATCGCGGGTTGATCCCCCTGCCAAATTGGATCGAGCGATCGCCAAGCATCTGCAATTTCCTGCGGGCGCTCAGCCAGCTCGGTTTGGCTAAGCGGCTCGGCTGAACTCGCCGAACGCCCACCGTCAAAGCCAGCCGAGCCAGCGGCAGAGCCAATTGCAGGCGGTTTAGGAAGGTGCAGGTTGCCGGTCACAGTATTTTACAAAACTTTATACTTCTACTATACATCTACCAGATCGACCAGGCATGGCTTGGCTGGTTCTAAACTCAGGCTAGGGCGGTTGGGGTTGGTAAGTTGTGAAGGAGGCGAGCCAGTCTAGCCCTAATCTTCATTCTTATTGACTTGATTGAATCCAAAATTTGTATGGACTGTATTCATCTGCGGGGGATTCGGGGCTATGGTTATACGGGTGTTCTCCCAGCAGAAAAAGCGTTGGGGCAGTGGTTTGAAGTGGAACTCAAACTCTGGCTAGACTTATCTCAACCTGGCCAGAGCGATCGCCTGGCCGACACCCTCGACTACCGAACGGTAATTGCTAGCGTTCAACACCTGCTAAAAACCGCCCGCTTTGAGCTGCTAGAACGACTGGCAACAGCGATCGCGGATGCTGCCTTAGCCTCCGGCTCTGTCCAGCAAGTCGAGGTGCAACTGACCAAATTAGCCCCCCCGATCCCCGACTTTGCCGGGCAAATCACGATTATCCTCCACCGTCAACGGCCTTCAAATTTTACTGAATGATGAACTCGCAGTCGTGAACACAAGCCTGACCCTTGGGAGCGGCGATCGCTGGGTAGAAGCCCTGGTAGACTGCCCGGCAGCCCAAGGCTTGTTTACCTACAGTTTGCCCCCAGACTTAACCGTGCAAGCGGGAGATATTCTTTGCGTCAACTTTGGGGCGGCTCAGGTGGGGGCGATCGCCATTCGCGTGTTGGTACAGCCGCCGCCCGACCTTGATCCAGGCAAGATTCGGCCAGTTCTAGACCTGATCAGCCCCGGATTTTTCCCGGCTGAATACTGGTCGCTGTTAGAGCGGGTGGCCACGTACTACCACACGTCGCTGATCCAAGCGATTCGGGTGGCCTTGCCGCCGGGGTTGCTCCAGCGATCGCAGCGGCGAATTCGGTTGCTGCGGCGAGAGTTGTCTCCAGCCGAAATCACTCAGCTCAGCCCGATCGCTCACAAGCTGCTCCAGTTGCTGCAAGGCAACCAAAGCGGGGATTACGCCTGGAAATATTTGCAGCAAAAGCTTAAAAATGCCCCCCGTGGGCTGCGGGAACTGACGCAAACAGGCTGGGTGGAGAGCTATCTTCAGCCCGTTACGCCCGTTAAACCCAAATTGCAGCAGGCAGTGACGCTGTTGACGCTGCCCAAGCAGGAGATCAGCGATCGCCAGCGGGAAATTCTAGAAACGCTCAAACATCGCGGCGGTGAAGTGTGGCTGCAAGACCTGCTGCAAGCGTGTCATACCAGTGTTTCTACCCTCAGAACTCTAGAGAAAAAAGGCTGTGTGGCGATCGCTGCCAAACAACGCCTGCGCTTAGAAACGGGGGTTGAAGGGCTAGCCGATCAGCCGCGATCGCTCACTCCGGCCCAGCAGCAGGCGCTAGCCCAAATTAATCAACTGACTGGATTTCAGCCCGTGCTGCTGCATGGCGTGACGGGTTCTGGCAAAACTGAGGTTTACTTACAGGCGATCGCCCCAATTTTGGCTCAGCAAAAATCTGCCCTTGTCTTGGTGCCAGAGATTGGGCTGACCCCGCAGCTCACCGATCGCTTCCGGGCCCGGTTTGGCGACCAGGTTTGCGTTTATCACAGCGCCCTCTCGGAAGGCGAACGCTACGATACCTGGCGACAGTTGCTAGACGGCACGCCGCAGGTGATTATTGGTACTCGCTCAGCCGTCTTTGCGCCGCTGCGTGACTTGGGTTTAATTATTCTGGATGAAGAGCACGACACTGGCTTTAAGCAGGATCAACCCGCCCCTTGCTACCACGCCCGTACCGTCGCCCGTTGGCGAGCCGAATTGGCCAATTGTCCAATGATTCTGGGGTCAGCTACCCCTTCGCTGGAGAGCTGGGCCAGTCTGCGGGCGGCCGCTGCGACTTACCTAAGTCTGCCTGATCGCATCCACGCCCAACCCCTGCCGCCAATTAGCGTTGTCGATATGCGGGAAGAACTGAATCAGGGCAACCGCTCCATGTTCAGCCGCCCGTTGCGAACGGCTTTAGAAGAACTAGCCGCCCAAAAACAGCAGGGGATTCTGTTTATTCCCCGCCGGGGGCACAGCACGTTTGTCTCCTGCCGCAGCTGTGGCTATGTGGCGGAGTGCCCCCACTGTAGCGTCTCGCTCACCTACCACTTCACGCCGGAAACGCCCTATCCGCGCCTGCGCTGTCACTATTGCAACTACACTCGCCCCCATCCGCCCACTTGCCCAGAGTGCGAGTCGCCTTACTTTAAATACTTTGGCAGTGGCACCCAGCGGGTAATGGAAGCCCTGCGGGAAGAATTTCCCCACTTGCGGCTGCTGCGGTTTGACAGCGACACCACTCGCACCAAAGGGGCGCACCGCCAATTGCTCGATCAGTTTGCCCACGGTGAGGCTGACCTGATGGTCGGCACCCAAATGTTGACGAAGGGGATTGACTTACCCCAAGTGACGCTGGTGGGGGTGCTGTCTGCCGATAGCTTGCTGAATATGCCAGACTACCGAGCCAGTGAGCGCACGTTTCAAACCCTAACCCAAGTCGCAGGCCGAGCTGGACGCGGCAGTCAACCGGGGCAAGTGATTCTGCAAACCTACACCCCTGATCATCGCGTGATTCGGGCAGTGGCTCAGTATCAGTTTGAGGAATTTTTGAGCACAGAGCTTCAGCAGCGAGCTGAACTCCATTACCCACCCTACGGGCAGTTAATTTTGCTGCGCTTGAGCGGCTTAGACTGCGATCGCACGGAAGCAACCGCCAAGCTGCTGGCAGAGCTATTGCAAGTCCGCTTGAGCCAGTCTGAAGCAGCGGCAGAACTACTCGGCCCATCTCCAGCCAACATTTTGCGGGTGGCTCAACACTACCGCTGGCAAGTTTTGCTGAAGCTGTTACCGAGAGATCAATCAGATCTGCCCAGTTTTTTACTGCCTGTGGAAGAACTGCGATCGCTCTGCCCCAGTTCAATCCGTTTCAGCATTGATGTCGATCCGCTGACGTTACTTTGAACAGCATTGCAGCCGATTTGTCGGCATCGTTAGCCGAAAATATTGCTGAAAAAGTCGATCGCATCTTTCAGAGCGACCATAAACAAATCAATTTCGGCCCGAGTGTTGTAGAACGACAAGCTGGCTCTAGCGGTGGAAGCGAGATTTAAGTAGCGATGCAGAGGCTGAGTACAGTGATGTCCTGACCGAATCGCCACCCCAGACTGGTCTAACAACGTCGAAAGGTCGTGGGCGTGAACGTCGCCGGTCGTGAAGGCGGCCAGGGCCGCCCGTCCTTTGGCGCTCGGCGGCGGGCCGTAAATTTTGACTTCGGGAATTTGCTGCAATTGCTGAAATAGATACTCAGTCAGCTCTGACTCGTAGGCGTGGATTTTGTCCATACCGATGTTGCTCAAGTAATCGATCGCAGCACCGAGGGCGATTGCCTCGCCAATCGCGGGCGTCCCGGCTTCAAACTTGTGGGGTAAGTCAGCGTAGGTGGAATGATCGAGAAACACATCCGCGATCATCTCGCCCCCGCCCAAAAACGGCGGCATTGAGCGCAGTAAATCTAGCTTGCCGTACAAAAAGCCAATCCCGGTCGGAGCGCACATTTTATGCCCGGAAGCCACCAGCCAATCGCAGTCGATCGCCTGCACATTAACCGGCATGTGGGGCACGCTTTGGCAGGCATCAATCAGCACTTTTGCCCCATAGCTGTGAGCGATCGCGGTAATTTCGACCACCGGGTTAATGCAGCCGAGCATATTGGAAACATGCACAACTGAAACTAGCTTGGTGCGATCGGAAATAAGTGACTTGTATTGCCCTAGATCAAATTCCTGCGTCTCCGTCAGTTCGACAAACTTGAGGACTGCCCCTGTCCGCTGGACAACAAGCTGCCAGGGCACCAAATTGCTGTGGTGCTCCATCACCGTCAGGATGATTTCATCTCCGGCTTGCAGGGTGTTCATGCCCCAAGCATAGGCGACCAGGTTAATCGCTTCGCTGGCATTGCGGGTATAAACAATTTCTTGCCGAGAAGCGGCGTTGACGAAAGCAGCAATCTTATCCCGCGCCGCTTCGTAAGCATCGGTCGCTCTGGCACTGAGGGTATGCGCCCCGCGGTGGACGTTGGCATTATCCTGCTGGTAGTAGTCTTGGAGGGCGTTCAGCACCGCCAATGGTTTTTGGGAGGTCGCGGCGTTGTCCAAATAGACGAGGGGCTTGCCGTTGACCGCTTGATCCAGAATTGGGAAGTCGGCTCGAACTTGGTCAGCAAGTGTTTTTTCTTGGAGAGCAATCATAGTCAGACTGAGGGGTTGAGGATAGTTTAAGGCTAGGCTGGCTCAGTGCGAATTTGAGACAAGATCAGTTGAGATAAGGTGCGCCGTAAAGTAGCAGACGGAATTTGCTCTAGCATCTCAACGGCAAATCCTTCTACCAGCAAATTACAGGCGCTTTGATAGTCTAGTCCCCGACTTTGCAGGTAAAAAACTTCTTCTGCTTCTAATTGGCTAACGGTGGCTCCGTGGGAGCATTTGACGTTATCAGCAACAATTTCAAGCTGCGGTTTAGTGTCGATGCGGGCTTTGGGGGACAGCAATAAATTGCGATTAAGCTGAGATGCATCGGTCAATTGGGCCGCTTTCGGTACGGATACCTTACCGTTAAAGACGCCCCTGGCTCGATCGCTAACAATGCACTTGTGCAGTTGGTGGCTGGTGCAGTGGGGCTGGCTAAAGCCGATCGCCGAATGGGTATCGGCCAACTGCTCACCCGCAGCCACGGTCAGACCATTCAGGGTCGTCTCGGTTTGCTGCCCGGTCGAATGGACTTTCAGGTTGTGGCGGGAAATGCGTCCGCCCAAACTAACAGCATGGCAGGTATAGCGGCTATCACGGGCTTGGGACACTGCGGTTTTGCCAATGTGAAAATCAGTCTGGCTGTGGCGCTGAATCCGGGTGTGGTTGACCTGAGCATTCTCTTGCAGCCAAATTTCTGTCACCGCGTTGATCAAGTCTGTGCCAGTGCCGAGGGTGAGATATTCTTCGACCAAGGTAAGGCTGCTGCTGGGTTCCGCCACCACCAGACAGCGGGGGCTGACCAGTCTCGATGCTGGCACGGGGGATGAAATAAATAAGAGATGGACTGGAGATTCAATCACCTGATGGCGCTGCACCCGAATCACGGCTGCCTCAGTCAAGTGAGCCGTGTTGAGAGTAGTAAAAACTTCTTCTGCCCCTGGCTGCTGCCCTAAATAGCCAGCGATCGCCCCACCCTGTCCAGCCAAGCTACTGATCGCCAAACCAGTGGGTAAATTGGCGATCGCCGATAGCTCTGGCATGTAGCAGTTGTTAACGAACACGAGCCGCGCCACGGCTTCCGGCAGGATCAGGTTTTTAAATGCTTCGCTGTCTGGGTTGGCCAGCACTCGTTGCCGCCAGGCTGATCCCGCAAACTTAATCTGCCGCAGCGGAGCGAGGTCTGTAAAGCGCCATTCTTCCTGCCGGGTCGTCGGCAAAGTTAGCTCTTGAGCTAAGGCAGAGGCGCGATCGCGTAAGCTCTGGACCAAGGCGGCTGTTTCTGCCCCCAAAGCTAGTTGATCTAAATCTAACCGCTCGCATAAGTCACTCAAATAGACTGCATGGGCAGAGTGATCCACGCTCTGCAGGTCGAGATCGGTTGAAACCTGAATCGTCATTTTGCGATCGCCTCTTCTTCTCTGATCCAGTCGTAGCCACGGGCTTCTAGCTCTAGGGCCAGTGCCTTGGAGCCAGTCGTGACAATTTTGCCCGCTTCCATCACATGCACGTAGTCCGGCACAATGTAGTCGAGCAAGCGCTGGTAGTGGGTAATCATCAAAATCGCATTATCAGGGCGGGTTAACTGGTTGACCCCGTTGGCGACAATTTTCAGGGCATCAATATCCAAGCCAGAGTCAGTTTCATCCAGAATCGCCAGCGTCGGTTCGAGCAGCGCCATTTGGAGAATTTCATTCCGCTTTTTTTCGCCGCCAGAAAAGCCTTCATTGACGCTGCGCTCTAGAAAGCTGGGGTTCATTTTGACGATCGCTAGTCGCTCTTGCACCAGTTCATCAAAGTCAAACACATCCAGTTCATCTAAACCCTGGTGTTTGCGCTTGGAGTTGTAGGCCACCCGCAAAAAGTCCAGATTGCTGACACCAGGAATCTCCAGCGGATACTGAAAGGCCAAAAACACCCCGGATCGCGATCGCTCTTCAGGCTCTGACTCAAACAGGTTTTGCCCTTTGAATAAAACCGTTCCACCCGTGATCGTATAAGCCGGATGTCCGGCTAGAACCTTAGAAAACGTGCTTTTGCCGGAGCCGTTCGGACCCATAATCGCGTGAATTTCCCCGGCTTTAATCTCTAGGCTTAAGCCCTTCAGAATCGGGGTGCCGTCTACGTCAGCCGTCAAGTCCTGCACCGACAGAATCACTTCACTGTTTTCAACAATCACTCAATCAACCTCTTCACTGTTCATCAATTTAGGTGTATCAGAAAAGTCTGCCCGACTCTATTTCCAATCGCGCTTACCGCTTCTGAAGCTTAGGAATCTTCCTGAGTCAAAGCCTTTAAATAGTCCGTCACAGCATCATACTGGTCAGGTAGGTTGGCAAAGTCCACAAGTTGCGCCAAATTAAGATCGGGTAGAAACTGACTCTGAAAGACCTGATGATAGCTCCCGTCCCTAAGGGCATAAAGAGTCAAATTACCGAATTGCCAGAACCAGACTTCAGGAATCCTAAACCGTTTGTAGCATTCCAGCTTGTCAACGCCACCGCTGGTCAGGACAACCTCAATCACGATATCGGCCCGATCTTTTTTTGAGCCAATACTGTAGGATTCATCGGGTTGCCGACGGGCTGCATCCCCTTGACTGCCCAGCAAAGGCCCACCCCGGACATAGTAACGCATCCCTTTTTTCCGCAGATAAACCTCTAGAAGCCTACCGATCGTGGATTTAAGCTCCTCATGCTCATTGCTAATGGGCATAATCTCCATCACTCCGTCTAGGTAGGACAGACGAACTCCGGCGACATCAGTAAAGGCAGCTTCAATCCCCTCAAACTGCTCCCATCCGACCCCGTAAATCAGGCTGACCTGCTCTAAACTAGGCTGAGTTGTAATGGTTTGGATCATGCTTTTGTCTTCACGTCTACCCAATGCTTGGCGTTTAACCGACGGAGCCTTCTAGCTTTAGACTGAGCAGGCGATCGGCTTCGAGGGCAAATTCCATTGGCAGTTGATTAAAGACATCCTTGCAGAAGCCGCTAATCATCATTGAAATCGCATCTTCGCTGGAGATACCTCGCTGGGCAAAGAAGAAGAGTTGGTCTTCGCCAATTTTTGAGGTGGAAGCTTCGTGCTCTACTTTGGCCGTGTTGTTCTGGACTTGAATATAGGGGAACGTGTTCGCGCCAGCATTGTCGCCAATCAGCATTGAATCGCACTGAGAGTAGTTGCGCGCTCCCTCTGCTTTCGGGCCCATTCTGACTAAGCCCCGGTAGCTGTTGTTGGATTTTCCGGCCGAAATTCCCTTGGAAATAATTGTGCTGCGGGTATTTTTGCCGATGTGGATCATTTTGGTGCCGGTATCGGCTTGCTGGTAGTTATTGGTCAAAGCAACTGAGTAAAACTCACCGACGGAGTTATCTCCAACCAGTACGCAGCTCGGGTACTTCCAGGTAATCGCCGAACCTGTCTCCACCTGAGTCCAGGAAATTTTCGAGTTTTTGCCTTGGCACAACCCGCGCTTAGTTACAAAATTATAAATCCCACCCTTGCCGTTTTCGTCGCCAGCATACCAGTTCTGAACGGTGGAGTATTTAATTTCAGCATTCTCCAGGGCGACCAGTTCGACCACGGCAGCGTGGAGTTGGTTGGTGTCGAACATCGGGGCCGTGCAGCCTTCTAAATAGCTAACGTGGCTATTCGCTTCCGCTACGATCAGGGTGCGCTCAAACTGCCCAGAATCGCCATTGTTAATCCGAAAATAGGTGGACAGCTCCATCGGGCAATGGACACCCTTGGGAATATAGACAAAGGAACCATCGCTGAACACGGCCGAGTTAAGGGCGGCAAAGTAGTTGTCGGCGATCGGCACGACGCTGCCAATGTATTTTTCCACCAGATCGGGATAGTCTTTAAGGGCTTCTGAAATCGAGCAGAAGATCACCCCTTCTTTGGCCAGCTTTTCGCGGAAGGTAGTGGCGATCGAAACGCTGTCAAAAATTGCATCGACAGCGACATTGCCTAACCGCTTTTGCTCAGAGAGCGGAATGCCCAGCTTTTCAAAGGTTTCTAGCAGGGTCGGGTCAACTTCATCCAGGCTTTGCTTTTTTTGCTGCACCTTAGGCGCTGAGTAATAAACGATGTCCTGATAGTCGATCGCCGGATAGTGAACATTTGGCCAGTCTGGTGCGGTCATTGTTAACCAGTGGCGGTAAGCTTTGAGCCGAAACTCCAGCATGAAGGCAGGCTCGTTCTTTTTGGCTGAGATCATCCGCACCACGTCTTCGCTCAGTCCGCGCGGAATTGTTTCTGATTCAATATCAGTCACAAATCCATACTTATAGGGCTGATTAACGAGGGTCTGAACCGATGCACTCATGTGTTCTCTCCGGAGGGACAGGTGGCATGTGTATAATTAAACAACACCTATGTTGCTTAACTTTGATTTTAGGCTACTTTAGCAACATTTAGGTTGCCAAAGTTAAAAATCTGTCCAAATTTTTCTGTCCAAATTTTTTAGCCCACAAGTCGTTGGAGTTAATTTTTCTGCCGTGACGACTTTACCTTCAACCAAGCAAGATATTCTCCAACTCCTGCTCAAGCAGGGCCAAGCTTCGGCCCAAGGCTTGGCTGAGCAGCTAAGCGTGACTCCCCAGGCGATTCGCCGCCACTTGAAAGACTTAGAAGAAGAAAGCTTAATCCTCCATCAAACGATGCAAACGGGGATAGGGCGACCCCAGCACGTCTATCAACTCAGTCCAACCGGACGCGATCAGTTTCCGAATCGTCACGACGAATTTGCCCTTGACTTGCTAGACACCTTGGCAGAAACCGTTGGCAAAGACCAAATGCAGTCAATTCTGCGTAAACAGTGGCAGCGCAAGGCGATCGAGTATCAGCAGCAGCTAGGGCAGGCTTCTTTGTCAGAACGAATGGCTAACTTGGTCAAACTACGTCAGGCTGAGGGCTACATGGCAGAGTATCACCCCCTGACTGAAGATGAAGCAGCCACCCCCCAACCTGTTCATCCGCCGACTCGGTTTATTTTTACCGAGTACAACTGCGCCATTTCTCATATTGCCGAGTCTTTCCCTGGGGTTTGCGACCATGAGCTAGAAATGTTTGCGATCGCCCTGGCCGATTGCCAAGTCGAGCGTACCCATTGGCTCGTCAATGGTGAGCATCGCTGTGGTTATTTAATTCAAGCCAAGTAGGCAGAGCATTTAACCAAATCGCCACAGACAGACTATGGATAGATCAAAAATTATGGATGAGCAAGCGAATTCAGATCTGCTGTCTTCCTCCGACCAGCTTTTGACGCCAGCGGAATGTGCAGAAATTGATCAGACGCTGTTGCCCTACCGCGATCGGTTCGCGATTCGAGTTGCTGTTTACGCTTTACGATGCTTAAAGCAGATTGGTCAGGAAACTGGGCAAGCGATCGCCAGCCTTAAATCTGACCAAATTGCCGCCTGGGTCAAGCAAGATCAGCAAGTGCAGCAGTCAGAAGCTGGCAAACCTGGCTTTGCCGACTGGTATGTAGATATTCTGATTTCCGCTTTTAATCCGCTCCTGCGAACGGCTGAGAGTGCAGGCGTACAAATTGAGGATCTGAGCCTTCAGCAGATTATTGCCTGGTTCGAGCAAGCGGTTAGGGCAAGACTCTAAATCACTCGCTCTAACTTGCGAAAATCACGCTCAACCTCTGCCCACAGCGACGTATTGTGGGGGTCGGTGCGGAGCGCTTTTTTAAGATAGAGACGGGCTTTGTCAACCTGGCGCTGACCAATCAGATGCCGCCCCCAGCATTGATAGGTAATGGCCTGCCACTGCCGCACTTCTCGATCGGCTGGCAATCGCTGAGCCAACCCTTCAATCAGAGCGATCGCCCGCGGAAACCGCTGGTACTTAAGCAACTCTTGGAGTTGCCGATAGGCAGTCTGCTTCAGGTTCTGGTCAAACGCAGACACAGGCTGCGCCGGTGGTGGCGGCTTGCGACTAATCCGGGTGGCGGTCGGCGAAGACTGAGGGGCTGGCGTCTTGGCAACCACAACCACCAGCAGCTTATAGGCTTCTGTGACTTGAATGAATTTCTCCTGAGCCTGGCGATCTTCGGGGTTAACGTCAGGATGATACTGACGAGCCAGTCTGCGATAAGAGGCTTTCACCTCTGCCAAGCTAGCCTGAGAGTTTAGCTCTAGGAGTCGGTAGCAATCGGTAATGTTCATCAATGCTCGACAGGGCAGGCGATTGAGTAAGGAGAAGTGCCGTTCTCAATGTTGTAAGGGTAAGACCCCCAGCAAGTCAACTAGGAGACAGCTTTTCGGTTGCAGAAAATTGCCTAACCTGATTTCTACCTACGCTTTCAGCCGGGTGGATTATAAGGGAATGGTTGCGATTTTTGGGTCAGCTTACCTGACTGACCCAAAAACTCAGCACAACTATGGCTGAGTCGGAACATCCTCAATCACGCGATCGATTAGCCCATAGTCTTTCGCTTCTTGAGCCGACATGAAATAATCGCGATCCATGTCTTTCTCGATTTTCTCCAGCGTCTGGCCAGTCCGTTCAGCGTAGATGCCATTCAGTTGGCGCCGAATTCGGAGAATTTCTCTCGCTTCAATTTCAATATCGGAAGCTTGCCCACGGGTGCCGCCGGAAGGTTGGTGAATCATAATCCGGGAGTGGGGCAGAGCCAGCCGCTTACCAGGCGCACCCGCAGTCAGCAAGAATGACCCCATCGAAGCAGCCAAGCCAACGCAGATCGTGACAATGGGGGATTTGACGTGCTGCATAGTGTCGTAAATCGACAGCCCGGCAGTAACTGAACCACCCGGAGAGTTGATATAGATGAAGACATCCTTATTTTGGTCTTCAGAATCCATGTACAGCAGGCGGGCAATAATTGAATTGGCTAGACCATCAGTGACTTCGCCACTCAAGAAAATGATCCGCTCTAGGGAGAGGCGCTCGTAGATGTTAATCCACTGGGTGTAGGGGTCGCCAGGAAAGCGATACGGAACTCTGGGAACGCCAATTGGCATGGTGTTTCTTCCTTGTTTAGCTGGATGATCGGGGAATAATTAAGCAGAGCCAACGAGGGCTGCAATCGGGGCTGACAGTTCTTTCGGGCTGGCTAAAACGCGATCGATCAAGCCATATTCAACCGCCTCTTCCGGCTTGAGATAGAACATCCGATCCATGTCTTTGGCGATTTTTTCTATGGACTGACCCGTATTGCGGGCGAAAATATCAACGATCGCGGTTTTATTGACCAGCACCTCGCGGGCTTGAATTTGAATATCAGTCGCCTGACCGCGAAACCCAGTCCGAGCCTGGTGCAAAATAATGTTGGCATGGGGGAGGCTAGCCCGACAGCCCTTGGTGCCCGCCGACAAAATCATTGCGGCCGTACCCATTGCCTGCCCTAAACAAATCGTGTGAACCGGCGGCTTGATGTAATTAATCGTGTCGCAAATCGCGAAGGCTTCAGTTTCGTAGCCGATCGCATCGCCACCATACCAGGAGGTACCAGTCGAGTTGATGTAGATTTTGATCGGTTTTTCTGGGTCGTCGTACTGCAAGTAAAGCAGTTGAGCAATGATTAGCTCGGTAACATCGACTCCAACCTGGTTTTTAATTTCGTCTGAAGAAAATAAGGGAAGCCCCAGGTAGACAATCCGTTCCTTCAGCAGTAGGGAAGGTAAATCGGGAGGAGGAGTGCGCGAGAAGCCATCTCCACCGTAGTAACCCGCTTGAACAGCTTGAATCGGCGATCGCATATGCAGATAGTCTGGAGGAACTTGGTCTGCATCCACTTTAGCAATTTTCTGGGATCAGCAGCCTACAAAGGCAGAAGGGGAGCAGGTCAAGCAATTCTCTGTATCTCTGGATGTACTTTTGATCCTACTTCTGCTTGCTTTTCCCTTAGCTCAGCCACGACAGTTGATTTTCCGGCGGCTGATAGCCAAGGTGCTTCCAGGCCGATGCCGTAGCGACTCTGCCTCTGGGAGTGCGGCTCAGGTAGCCAATTTGCAGTAGGTAAGGCTCATAAACTTCTTCGATCGTTTCGGCATCTTCCCCCGTGGCAGCAGCGATCGTTTCTAGGCCAACCGGGCCGCCGTTGTAATGCTCAATCATCACCGTTAGCAGCCGTCGATCCGTCCAATCTAAGCCGCAGGGATCAACGTTGAAGAGTTCCAAGGCGGCTTTGGCGATCGCCTCTGTGACAATGCCGCTGTGTTTGACCTGGGCAAAGTCGCGGACTCGTTTTAGTAAGCGATTGGCAATCCGGGGCGTACCTCTGGCCCGACGGGCAATTTCGAGGGCGGCCTCCGGGGTGAGGCTGGTTTTGAGAATCGCAGCCGTCCGGACAATAATCTGGCTCAGCTCTGGAGGTTCATAAAAGCGCAGCCGCTGCACCAGACCAAAGCGATCGCGCAGGGGCGAGGTGAGGGCGCCGGCCTTGGTTGTCGCCCCGACCAACGTAAACGGCGGCAGAGAGAGGCTACGAATTTTAGCTGATTGACCCTTGCCAATCGTAATATCAAGCCGAAAGTCTTCCATGGCTGGATAGAGCAGTTCTTCCGTCATCCGCGACAGCCGATGGATTTCATCAATGAACAGAATATCGCCGGGTTGGAGACTGACCAGCAGACCCACAATGTCGCGGGGACGCTCTAGGGCAGGCGCACTCGTGACTTTGCAATTCACACCCATCTCAGAAGCGAGGATGAGGGAAATCGTTGTTTTACCCAATCCGGGTGGCCCGTAGAGCAGGAGGTGATCAAGCGATTCCTGGCGAGATTTGGCGGCCTGGATCGCAATATGCAGCACTTCTTTCAGGTCAGTCTGCCCAATGTAGTCTTCTAGGTGCTGCGGTCTAATGCTTTCTTCGTTTCGATTGTTGCCTTCGTCTGGAGTGGCTTGTGGACGCAACAACGTTTCGCCCTCAACTGATGAGACTGATGAGCGCGGCGATCGCTTAGACGGTTGCGGGTCGGCTGGCTGACTGTGGGATGAAAGAATCGTCATACTCTTTCAATCATAGAGGGCGACAAGCTGGCAAGGTCGATTTGGTCAGTTCTACTCCGGCAGTCGATAGATGAGCCGATCAATTTTCTGCGATACACTCATTGCAGAGATCAGCGCCCATTCTGGCTCAATACTTTTAGGCATTTCTGATTTAATAGATTATCCGATCGCCATGACATCATCTCCTGCTCCGTCGCTTTGGCAAACCAAACCTTGGTGGTGTCAGCCGTGGTCGATTCTGCTGACGGGGATCATCGTGCCTAGTTTGGCCTGGTGGCTGAGCCATCAGCTCTGGCTAGTTGTGCCCTTGATGATGGTCATCCTGGCCTGGTGGTTTTTGTTTCTCTACCTGGTGCCAAAGCAGTATGCCCAAGCCGTCAAAGCCAGCTCAGAACTGCCAGGAGAAAATTTACGGCAGTAAGATAAATACCTTAGCGCTACCATGCACCAACTCATCCGATCGCTTCGCTTATGAATATTCCTTCCTGGCTGCCGATCGCAGTTGTGGCAGTGCTGCTCGCCGCGCTCAGCAACCTCAGCCAAACCAAACGCGACTTTAGCTGGTTCAGGCGCTTACGCCGCCCCCGCTGGCTCAGCTTTGAATGGGCCATTCCCTTCATTTGGATTTCGATTCTGGCCTGTGCAGCTTGGTCAGCAGTGCTGGTCTGGAATACGGCAGGTGATTGGTGGCTAATGGGTTGTTACGTGCTATTAGAACTGCTGATTTTGGCCTACACCCCAGTCATGTGTAAGCTACACAGTCTGCGCGTAGGGACGCTGATTGGGGCGATCGGGTTTGGCTGGGGGTGTTTCTTGACGCTGCAAGTGTTTCAGGTGTCTAGACTGGCGGCTGGGCTATTAGTGCCCTATTTACTCTGGAGTCCGATCGGCACCTTCGTCACCTGGCAAATGATCCGTCTCAATCCAAGAGAAGCTTAATCGCTAGCCGCGTGTTGCCTAAAACGTGGCTGGTGCCAAAACTTCTGCTAGAAGGGGATATGGCTCTTTAGCGATCGCAGGGCTGCGTCCATCAACACATTCTGCGTCCCCCTGTCTGGCTCACCTTCAGCGGGGCGTTTTTGAATAAAACTGCCATCGGGCTGGAGTTCCCAAGATTGCCGATTATCCGTCAGCAGAATATCGAGGATGTCTTGGAGTTGCTGGGCGATCGCCGGTTCTTCAATTGGCGCGACGGCTTCGACGCGGCGATCGAGGTTGCGGGCCCGCCAATCGGCGCTGCCAATATACAGCCCAGGCTCACCCTGATTGTGAAAATAGAAAATCCGCGAATGCTCTAAAAAGCGCCCGATTACACTAATCACGCGGATATTTTCGCTTACCTTTGGGACGCCTGGGCGCAAACAGCACATGCCTCGAATAATCAGGTCGATTTTTACGCCTGCTTGCGAAGCCTGGTAGAGGGCGACAATCATTTCTGTGTCGGTAATCGCATTCATCTTGGCAATAATTCGACCTGTCCCGCCCTTGCGGGCATGGTCAGTTTCTCGCCGAATCAGCGCCAGCATGCCATCTCGCAGGCTGACCGGCGCCACCAGCAGCTTTCGATAGGTTCGCTGCCGAGAGTAGCCCGTCAAAAAGTTGAACAGGTCAGTCAGGTCAGCTCCTAAATCTTCTCGGCAAGTAAACAGCCCCAAATCTTCGTACAGTCCCGCCGTTTTGGGGTTGTAGTTACCTGTACCAATGTGCCCATAGCGACGAATTTTCCCGCCCTCTCGCCGCACCACCATGGTTGTTTTGGTGTGGGTTTTTAGTCCCGGCAAACCATAGACAACATGGGCCCCAACTTTTTCCAATCGACGGGCCCAGAGAATGTTATTTTCTTCGTCAAAGCGGGCTTGTAGTTCGACTAAAACTACCACCTGCTTCCCATTCTCAGCCGCCGCAATCAGAGCATGCACAATCGGCGAATCGCCAGACGTCCGGTAGAGGGTCATCTTGATCGCAACGACATGCGGATCATGGGCCGCCGCTGTAATGAATCGCAGGACTGAAGCGCTAAACGAATGGTAGGGATGATGAACCAGAATATCTTTCTGTCTAATCATCGAAAAAAAATCTGTACCTTCCCGGTGGTCGCTAGCTTGCAGGCTTTCGGGGCTAGGCAAGTCTGTTACCTGATGTAAAAAAGGGGGGTCGATCGGGTGCCAGTCTTGATCTTTAAATTCAGGAAAGGGTAAGTCCCGTAGCGCAAACAAATCGTTTAAGCACAGTAGCCCATCGGCTTCGTAAACATCGCTTACCTGCAAGTCCATTTCTTCCATCAGCATTAGTCGAATTGCTTCTGGCATTGCGGTTTGAATCTCTAGGCGCACAACAGAGCCAAATCGTCGCTTGCGAATTTCCTGCTCGATCGCAATTAGCAAGTCATCAGCCGTATCGGTTTCTAAATCAAGGTCGGCGCTGCGGGTAATCCGAAAGAAGTAGTATGCCTCAATGATCATGCTCGGAAACAGGCTCTCTAGGTTGTGAGCAATCACCTCTTCTAGGGGCACCCCGATCCAGCGAGCATTTTGGTGAGGCTCCGAAGACTTTAGCTCGCTAGATAGGGTAAGAAATCGAGGCAAGCCATTTGGCACTTTCACCCTCGCAAAGTGTTCACGTCCCGTTTCAGGATCGCGAACCAAGACGGCTAAGTTGAGGCTGAGGCTAGAAATATAGGGAAATGGGTGAGCCGGGTCAACCGCTAAGGGAGTCAGAATCGGAAAAATTTGGTCTTCGTAGTAGCGACCTAAATAGGCCTGCTGATCTGGGTGCAAATCCTTAAAGCTCAGCAGATGAATGCCATGAGTAGCCAGCAACGGACGCAGCTCTTGCTCAAAGAACTGGTGCTGTTTAATGACCGTTGGCTGGAGTTGTTCTCGCACCACCTCAAGTTGGGCCTGTGGAGTGAGACCATCAGCGCTGCATTGAGTCACACCACCTTCAATTTGCTGTTTTAAGCCAGCCACCCTTACCATAAAAAACTCATCTAAGTTTGAGCCAAAGATCGCCATAAACTTAAGCCGCTCTAGCAGCGGCGTTCGGTCGTCTAAGGCTTCTTGCAGGACTCGCTGATTAAACTCCAACCAGCTCGTGGCCCGATTGAAATAGTATTGAGGGTCGCTGAGATTAATTTTTGAGTTGGTGCGCCGGGGTGTGGGCATGGTTGAGCTGATTTGAATAGAGTGCAGAAAATGGCTGACTTTAGGATACCGAACCAGCCGCAAAGTGTGTGGTAGCCAGGATCACTATGTTGAGCTAGCCTACCGTGTTGCGGGCAGGCAGAGTAGTTCTAGACCTTGAGTCTGTATTCCTTCGAGGGAACAGAAAATTCCGGAGCTAAAGTTTTTACAGGGGTAGCCCCATTTCCTTTAACCCTTGGCGCAGACGGTTTGCTTCAGATGGGTTTGATTGATCGAGATCGAAAATTGCCTGCCGAAATGCGGCTAGGCTTTCAGCCACTTTTCCGAGTTTGAGTAAGACGACACCAAGATTTTGATGGGCTTCAGCGTAGTCGGGCTGGAGCGCTAGTGCGCTTTGATAGGCGGCGATCGCCCCTAGATAATCGCCCAAGCCTTTGAGGGTGATCCCCAAGTTGTAGTGACCGGGCGCAAAGCTGGGGTCGATCGCCAGCGATCGCTGATAGTGCTGCTTTGCCCCCGCTAAATCACCTTGGTCTTTGAGCAAGTTGCCCCAGTTGTTATATGCCGCTAGTTTCAAAATTTCCGGCACTGGCTGCTGGGTGGCGGTCTGATAGTGGCGGGCTGCCCGCTCCGGTTGCGCCGCTTGGCTGTAGCCAATGCCCAAGTGATAGTGCAACTCAAATTGCACCTGGGGTTCGCTCGGCTGTGTGGCCAAGCCCTGCTCCAGCAGAGCAATTCCCCGCTCTTGCTCTGCTTGGTAAAGATATAAAGCCCCCAACTTGCTGCAAACATAGGCATCCTGCGGCTGTTTCGCTAAACAGTCCTCCAGCAAAGTTCTTGCCCTAGCCGCTTTACGGCGCTGAGCGATCGCCTCGGCTTGATAGCCTGTATGCAGAATCGCCACCTGAGTGAATTCGCCAATTTGCCAGTTGGGTTCGCGCTTGATTAGCCGCGCCACGCTGTCATCGACCAGCTCGTGGTAGGGGCGAGCAAAGTAAATTTCAGGATGGCGACGAAACAGGCGCGAAATTAGAGAATATGGCGACTGATTGGCTCCAATTTCCTGGCGCAGCAGATTAATCAACAATAGATTGGGATTTTGGATCGCTGACTGGAGCAAGGGAATCATTGCTGGGACTAAGACCTCATCCGCGTCTAGCACCAGTACCCACTCGCCCTGTACGTACTGGAGGGCTTGATTGCGGGCGATCGCAAAATCGTTTGGCCACTTGCTCTCGTAAACCTCTGCGCCGTGGGCTTTGGCGATCGCAACGGTCTGATCGGTCGAGCCGGTATCTAGCACAACCATTTCGTCAACCAAACCCTGCACGCTGGCTAAGCAGTTAGGCAGCAGTTCTGCTTCATCTTTGACAATCATGCACAGGCTGAGGCGCATTAGGCAAAATAAGGTGGCGTTAAAATCTAATCAGCCGAGCATTCCCTAAACCAGTTTAGCGGTTAGGCGGTTGCTCAAGCAGGGCAGGAATCAGACGTTTCAACCCTTAGCTCTGATATATCGCTAGCCCAATTTAGTAGTTCTAAGTTAGTCTCTACAGGACTCACGTACTTGAAAATCCGTCGATGGTGGTTGGCTAGTTTATTACCCTGCCTTGGGTTGGCTGTGCTCTATTTCACGCCTGGACAATGGCAAACCCAAAAGCAGAGCCGTTGCGAGGTGAAAGTTTGTGTCTCTAGCACTGGAGTTCATGCCGACCTGATTTTGCCAGTCAAAGCGGGCAGTTTTGACTGGCGCAGAACCCTAGCGTTGTCTGAGCTGAGCGTTGATCGTCAGCCGCGCTACCTCAGCTTTGGTTGGGGCGATCGCGAATTTTACCGCTCAACCCCAAGTTGGTCTGATCTGAAAATTACCAGCGCACTGCGGGCGCTGTTTGGGTCTAATAATCCTTCAGTCATGCACGTTCAGGGGTATCAGACGCTGCCGACCCAGCTTGAAATGAAGTGTGTTGACATTAGCCAAGCTAACTATCTCCGCTTAGTGCAATTCATCCACCAGTCCTTTGAATTGGACACCAAAGGTCAGCCTATCCGGATCAGCAATGGCGATTTTCGGAGCGGAAGTTTTTATGAGGCAGAAGGCAATTATTCAGTCTTAAGGCACTGCAATGCTTGGATCGTGGAGGGCTTGCGAACGGCCGGTATCAATACGCCAGCCTGGGCTAGCTTACCGAGCGCGATTTTAAGTCAACTCGACAGCTGCTGTGATTGAGGCAGAAGCAAAATCCACGATTGAGAATGGTAATCGGGGGTCGTATTTATGGCGTGATTTTGCGGGAAGTCCTACAGAATCTCGACAATGCCCTGCTGGCCGTCAATCCGCACCCGCTGACCGTCTTTGAGGCGTTGGGTGGCGTGGTCAATTTCCATTACGGCTGGAATGCCATACTCGCGGGCAATAATTGCTCCGTGGGAGAGCCTGCCTCCGACTTCGGCGATCAAGCCACCTGCTCTAGCCAGGAGCGGGGCCCAGCCCGCATCGGTGTAGGGCACCACTAAGATCATTTGGGCGTTCACCTCGGCGATCGCCTGCAAATCTAGCACTATTCTCACTTCGCCTTCGGCTTGGCCAGGGCTAGCGCCAATTCCTTGCAGTCGAGTTGTGGCTGTCCACGGATGCAAATTAAAGCTAACTGGGTGAGCCGTATGACCGTAAACAATCGCCGGCACGCTGCTGATTTGGCTCTCTTGCTCAAAGTGCGATCGCTGCTGGGCAATCATTTGCGGAAACTGCTCTAAGGCTGAATCTTGAGGGTGCTCAATCGCCTGAGATATCACCGAAAACTCCAAAAAGAAAATATCTCCAGCGCTTTGCAGCCAGCCTGCTTGCAGCCAGAGTTGTTCTAGGGCGACAAACTGCCAGCGCAACTGCGCTAGGAGCTGGCTGTAGACCACCGAGACTCTGCCCTTTAGGTACATTCGCCGCTGGACTTGCCGCTCTCGCCAGTTCAATTTTTTAGGCTGAATTTTCTCTAGGGGGGTTGGCGATCGCCAATACTGATAAAACAAGTCCCAGAGCGGCTGCGGGTCTTCTTGCCAGGTGGGGACAGCAATATCGGTGCCGACGGTGCTCATGTAGCCGTAGCGGTCTAAAAACTCTGCCAATTGGTCAATCGTGGCGGCTCCGTTGCGTTCTTCGACTAATTTGGCAAACAGTTGCTGGGAGTTGGTGACGCTGAGGTTGGGCAATAAATGTCGGGTGCGAGCCGCGATCGCCTGGAGCTCCTGCAAGCTGGCAGCCTCAGCGGTTTGGCTGGTATCCAGGCTGTGGTCTTGCACCCGCAAAATCACCTGCCACAGGGCCAGCCCCAGTGGGGCCAGAATACTAAAATAAGTCGCTTGTTCCAGCGCTTGCAAAATTTTTTCAATCCGTTGCAGCAGGGTTGCTGCGTCTAGACTGGCGATCGGTTCTGCCTGCAACTGCTCTAGCAGCGGCTGAAATTGCTGCTCATCATCCCGCCGAAAATCGGCTGCGAGGCGCAACTCGCACTGACACAGCTTCAGTAAACCAGGCACGTTCTTGAGCGTAGACACCAACGACGGGCGACCCATTTTGGCCCCACGGGTCAGAAACTCCAAGCTTTCCGCCGGTAAACCCATGCGTCGAAAAATTTGCCCCAGCAAATCGACATTAAAGTAAGCCCGCCCGTAGTGCAGCGTCGCCGTGGCGTTAAAGTCTAAACCCTGCGATCGCTGCCCCAGCACCAGCCGGAACAATTTTCCCCAAACGCCGCAGGTGAGCGGCTGATTGATCGACCAAGTAAGCGGTCGAATTTGACCCGGAATTACTTCCGCCGCGATTTTGCGCGTCCAGATCGGCGACAGGGTGGTAATCGGACGGGCTTGCAGCAGCCAAAGCGTCTGACCGTCATAGCTCCACTCAATATCTTGGGGAGTGCCATGATAGCGAGCTTCTAGCTCCCTGGCCAGCAGAGCAACTTGGCGAATCAGCGATGGCGGCAAATCGCCTGGCTCACCGACGATTTCTAGCTCCTCTGGGTGACTTGGATCTGCTGCAAACATGACCTGATAGGCTTCGGGGTTTACCTGCCCTGAAACAACCCGACTGGCCGGCCCAGGCAAGGCCTCGATCGCCACCACATCCTGAGCCGACTGGAGCGGATCGCGGCTAAAAGCCACCCCCGAAAACACGCCTTTCACCTGTTCTTGCACCAGCACCGCCATGCCGTCATTGTCCAAGCTGCCGCGATCGCGGCGGTACTGTTCTGCCCCTGGCTGGTGGTAAAACTGCTGGCATTCGGTAATCGCATTCATCAACTCCAAGCGGGAAGTCACGTTCAGAATGCTCTGGTACTGGCCAGCCGCTGAAGATCGCTGCCCATCTTCGCTGAGGGCAGAAGAGCGCACAACCAGCGGCACTTCTGGGCTAGGATCGAGCGACTCAATCAGCGGTTCTGGGTCATCGCCAGGCGGTAAGACCCAGCCCTTCGGCACTGCGTAGCCCCAGCCCTTGAGCTGCGACAGAGTGGCGGCTTTGCCACCGACCTGCTGGGGGGACAGGGGTTGATCAAGGCTAAGCACGGCCCGATCGCCGCGAAAAAATTTGAACATAGTCTGAGATTTGGTTTGGGCTTGGGTGGGTTTAAGGTCAAGGTCGTCGGGGAGTTGGTGGTAAATCCAAGCCAGGAGGCTGCTGAGGGCGATCGCGGCGATTACTTGGTCAGTGTCGTGGCGCTGGAACCCAATGATCACTGGCAATAAAATCAAGACTCCAATTCGCCCCTGCTGCCGCTCTCGCAGGAGGGTAAAACTAATCCCCCCGATAATAAAAATCAGCAGGGCAACCGTCCAGTCGTAGACGACACAGCCCCAAACCACGTTGGTTGTGCCAGCGCCTTTGCCTAACCAGTAGCGCCCCGCCACTAAGGCAATCAGGGCAATCAACTGCCAGGTGGAATCAGCAAATAGCTGTCTGGCTAGCAAAACCGCCAAGATGCCCTTGCCTGCTTCGACCAAAACCGCCAGGGTGCCCGCGATCGCCCCGCCATGATAAAAAGCGGCCGACACACCGACATTGCCAGTCCCGACCTCTGCCAGCCGTCGCCCCGATACCAGACCCGTTAGCCAACCCGTTAAGGGCAAACCACCCAGACCAAAACAGAGGGCGATCAGCAGTAAGGCTGGCTGCATCAGAAACTTGCCTATCTGTTCATCCACATTCGAACGACCCGATCAAATCCCGCCGCACCCAGCCGCTAGCGCCGCTGTTGGGAAACCTAACTTTGACCCACGATAAGCCGAGTCGATCAGTGACAATCGCCAACCCGTCGGCTTTGCCTGGCATGATTAAGACGCGATCGCCGACCAGCCCGTAGTGAGGGGAAGCATATTGCCGTCCCGGCCCGGAGCGAACATTGATTTGCGCTTGCGGGTCTTCAGCCGTCAGCCAGGCGGCACAACCGCTTTGGGCTTGGTCCACGATCGGAGCAGTCAGTCCAGGTGAACTCTTGATGCCAATTAACGTTGCCAAAGCCAATAAACCGACCATGCCAAATTTCACAAACACTTTTAACCCTAAACTCGACAGCAGCAGTACTTAAGTCATCGTTGATAATTTGGAGTACCGAAGCCCACGCCACTCCAAATTATGACAAATTTAGGACAACCAACTCGACTAGAAAAACTCAGCTAACGCTATTGTCAGCGCTGGTTTAATTTTAGGGCGTTGTCAGCTAATTTTAATGATTCAGAGAATTTGACCTGCCAGTTGCATTAATTGCGGAAAATTGAGCAAATACAACTGCTGGGTTGAGTGATCAATTTCAAGCCAGCCCTTGCTGGCCAGGGTAGTCATAATCTTGGCCGTATCTTCTACACTGGTGTCGCTGACATCAGCTAAATCTTTGATCGGAATATTGAAAATCACAATGCCCAAGGTTGGGTTTTCTGCAATCTCAGGATGGCGGTGTCCATAGTTGTTGCCCAAACTAACCAGCGTATTGGCGAGTTTGGCCGCTGGCGGTTGGCGCTGGAACTCAAACCGGAGATTGGCCTGCCGAACTCTTCTGACCATCAACTGCAAGAAACGATAGTGGAGTTGCGGATCGCCAATCAGCAATTGCGTAAACTTTTGGGCTGGCACGCACAAGACTTCCATTTCCGACAGGCTAACTACGTCGGTGGATCGCGGCGCTTCATCTAGGACTGACATTTCACCAAAAAACTCACCCGGTCCCAGAATCGCTAAAGTAGAATCGTCTCCGCTAGTCTGCCGTTGGCGAACTTTCACCCAGCCGCGCAAAATAAAATAAACCGCTTTTCCCCAGGCATCTGCCCTTAAGATTGAATGCCCGGCCGGATGTTGATTTTGCCAGGATACGGCTAGTGTTGCCGTCAACGACTCCGCAGAGCCAGCATTAAACAATGGAAAATTTTTGCTAAATTCTTCTGCTTCCATCTCTCCCCCCTATGCCTAGATCATTTGGAGCGACTGCTCAAATCCAGACCATCATAGCGAATGCCTGCTCCATCCTAACCACGATCGAATCTAACTAATGCAGCCGCTTAAGTTCATTTTGGCTTCGGCCTCCCCTGCTCGTCGTCAGATGCTCACGCGTATTGGCATTGACCCTGTTGTCCAGCCCAGCCAATTTGACGAGTCGCAGGTGCAAATTCAAGACCCATCAGCGCTGGTGCAAGTTTTGGCGGAGAGTAAAGCTAAATCAGTGGCTGCCCAGCAGCAGCAGCCTGCCTTGGTGCTCGGCTGTGATTCAGTCCTGGCGCTGAAAGGCGAAATTTACGGTAAGCCGGAGAATGCTGAGGTGGCGATCGCCCGTTGGCAGCAGATGCGTGGCCAAACCGGCGACCTGTTAACTGGGCATGCTCTAATTGACCTTTACCAACAGCAAACCCTAGTGCGGGTGCAAATCACCCAGGTTGAGTTTGCTGAGATCAGCGATCGCCAAATTGCGGCCTATGTGGGCACAGGTGAGCCGCTGCAATGTGCGGGCTGCTTTGCTTTAGATGGTCGAGGCGGGCTATTTGTGGAAAGAATTATCGGCTGTCACAGCAATGTGATTGGCCTCAGCTTGCCGCTGTTGCGGCAGATGCTGACAGACTTAAACTATGACGTGACTAATTTTTGGGGGGCTTGATTTGATGGCGCTCCTGCCCCTTGAGTTAGAGCGATTTTGGTCTAAAAAGCAGTTGCCAGTATGAAACACGAGTCGTCGCGAGATGCCCTGCTCAATTTGCTATTGCCGCTCTCCCTCATTTTGGGCTTGGTGTTGCTGCTGAGTCTGAATGTGGAGCCGAACCATCAAACCACCCCGGTTGTCAGTCCACTAGAAGAATGGTTGAAAGTAATTGTTGGCTATTTTGCGGTCGGGGCAGAAATTGCCGCAGCGATCGTGATTGGTGGGGCAGTCGGGCGCGGCATCTTGAGTTACATCCGCCTCCAATTCTCCCGTAAGCAGCATTTTGATTCGACGGAGATTATTCGCCTCCAACTCGGTCGCGTGCTGGCCTTGGGGCTAGAATTCACCGTCGCAAGTGACATTCTGCGGACAGCCGTTGCTCCTACTCGCCAGGATATTTTGAATTTGGGCGCGATTGTCTTATTACGAACCCTGTTGAACTACTTCATTGAACGAGAAATTTGCCAGGGAGAGCAAAGCCGCCCCCCTGAGCAAACTATCGGGCTGGGAGAATTTGAAGAATGAAGAATAACAAGACGAATCTGACAAAAACCCTCAAGCAGGGGAAAGAATGGCGGCCCGATCGCCACTTGGCTGGTCCACTAGACGCCCATCTTCCATGTAGACAATTCGATCGGCAATGTCGAGAATCCGATTGTCGTGGGTAACGAGCAGAATTGTGCAGCCTTGCTCTTTGGCCAGCTTTTGCATGATCTCGACTACATCTCGACCGGACTGCTTGTCGAGGGCGGCTGTCGGTTCATCCGCGAGGACAAGTTTGGGGTGGCTGACCAAGGCGCGGGCGATCGCCACTCGCTGCTTTTGCCCACCAGACAGGCTTTCGGGGTAGTATTCGGCTCGATTTTCTAGACCAACCTGCTTCAAGATTGCAGTCGCGATCGCGTTCAGGTCTTGGCTCAAATAGCGATCGTGGAGTTCGAGCGACATCCGGACATTTTCTCTGGCAGTCAAAAACGACATCAAATTATGCGCCTGAAAAATATAGCCAATTTGCAGCCGCAGTTGGGCTAAACGATGCTTGCTGGCATCACAAATTTCCTGACCCAGAATTTTCAGACTGCCCTCGTGGGCCGACCGCAGTCCGCCTAGCAGCGTCAGCAGCGTGGTTTTGCCAGAGCCAGAGGGGCCGGTCATAATCACAATTTCGCCCGCTTTAATATCAAGATTGAGATCAAACAGGGTTTGCTTGCGGAGTTCGCCCTGCCCAAAGTAATGATTCAGTCCCCGCGCCATAATCACAGGCTCAGTCCTGACAGGGGATATTGCCAAGCAGCTTGAAGTTTCTAGCATGGTGGTGACAAATGGAAGATTAGAAAACATCGGCCGGGTCAGCCGATCGCAGCTTCTGGATTGAAATTGCTCCAGAGACTCCACACATAATCACAGTCAAGACAAAGATGTTGACTGCTCGTTCGATCGTCATGAAGATGGGCAGTGCTGTCGCTGCGAAGGTTAACTGATATAACCCCAGGGAAAGGAAGAAGCTGGGAATAAAGCCGAGCAACGCTAGCAGTAAGGCTTCTTGCATCAACACAAACAGCAAATAGCGATCGGTGTAACCCATGGCTTTCAGGGTGGCGTATTCCGGTAGATGATCGGAAACATCGGAGTAGAGGATTTGATAAACAATCACAATCCCGACCACAAAGCCCATAATCACGCCCAAGCCAAAGATGAACCCAATGCCGGTGCCGTCCGCCCAGTATTGCTTTTCCACGTTGGCCCATTCTGCTGGAGTGAGGACTCGCACATCATCGGGCAATCCGGCTGTCAGTTGAGCTTTTACTGCTTGCACATCTGCGCCTGGCTTGAGGTAAATCAATCCAGCCTCAATTTGGTCAGAGCGCCGATCCGGAAACAGTCGCAGAAAGGTAGAATCGCTGGCCAGCACATTGCCGTCGGCAGCAAAGGACGATCCAATCGTGAACAGACCCTTGACCTGAACAACTTTGCCATTTAACTGTGCTTCGACGGTGTTATTCTGGGTCAATTTTTCAGCGATCGCCCCGTACTCAGGGCGACCTGCTTGGTCGAACAACACTTGATTCAACGACTTAATTTGGTCAAGATTTTGCTGAACTTCTGGCATCTTTAAGCCAGGATTGCCGGGGTCAACTCCCCAAACCAAAATCGTCCGACTTTGGCGGGTGTCTGGATTTTGCCATTGTCCGGCACTGATGTAGAGCGGCGCCACGGATTGCACACCTGGATAGCCGAGGGCTTGGTAAAGTCGCTCTCTGGGAGAACTTCTGACCGCAAACAGGGTTTGAAACTGCGGATTGGCAATCATCAAATCAGCGCTGATCAGGTCTTTGTAGGGCTTCATGGCAGAGGTATAAAGCGCTCCCTCAAATCCCATTTGAATAAACATCAAAATATCGGCAAAGGCAATTCCAGACAGGGCGATCGCAAACCGAACTTTATTTCTGGTCAGTTGCTTCCAAGCCAACGGGGTTTTGCGAAGCCACTTCTGAATCATCATTACCTGACCTCAGGGCTGAAAAAAGACTTGAACTTGTAAATTGGTTAATTGAGCCACCCGCTGACTGGCGGCTGGGGCTAAGCGAACTTTTACTTCTACCACCCGCCGGTCAAGGTTTTCGCCCGGTTGCTGACTAAACACGTTTTGCTGGGTAACTTGGGGGGCAATTTCAGCTACCTGTCCCGGCAATTTGCCTGCAAAGCCTTGACCTGTAATTGTGGCGGATTGCCCAACTTTAATTTTGCCGATGTCTGTTTGGTAGACTTCAGCCACGGCATACATTTGCTGCGTCTGACCTAAATCAGCAATTCCGGCATCACTCACTTTTTCGCCGGGGCGAGTATGAACCTTCAGGATTTGACCATTGATCGGAGATCGAATGTAGGCTTTTTCTAAGTCGGTTTCGGCCCGCTGAGCGGTGGCGATCGCTCCTGCTAACTCGGCTTTAGCCGCCTGCTGATCCACCGGGCGGACGCTAACAATCCGGTCTAGATTAGCCTGAGCGGCTTGCCGTTGGGCTTGCAGCGTTGTGTCGGAGCGGGAGAGTTGAGCAGTGGCTTGCCGCAACTGAGCTGCGGCTGTTTCTAGGGTCAAGCGCTTGTCATCTAAAACCGAAGCAGAAATTGCCCCTTCTCGGTAGAGCTGCTGGAAGCGGTTAAATTCTGCCCTGGCGGTGCGAACTTCTGACTGCCAGCGATTGATTTCGGCTTGCTGAGTTGAGATTGTCCCAGCTTGTTCAGCTTGCAGGCGGGTCAGTTCGGCTCGCTGGGCCTGCACTTCCGTTGGGGTGCTGGCATTAATTTGAGCCAGTTTAGCTTCAGCTAACTTGACTTGGGCCTGGGCTTGCCGCAATTCATCCTGCAAGCGATCGCGGGAGTCTAAAACAGCGACAATTTGCCCCACTTTGACCGTTTGACCTTCCTGAATCCGCAGTTCCAACACCCGATCGCCATCCAAGGCGACAGGCACCGCCAGCCGAATCACCTCTGCGGCCGGTTCCAACCGTCCTAAAGCCGTCACTTGTTTAATCACAGGTGTGCTGACCACAGGTTGAGCGGGTGGCTGACCGATTTGAGAGAAAGCGTAGTAAGCTGAGGCCCCAGTCAGGGCGATCGCGCCTAAGCTGAAGCCAATCAGCCAGCGGTTTTTGGGTAAATAAAAGGTAGATTTCATCGCTTCTCCTTCAGGGCAATGGGCTGGCGCTTAGATGAAGGTTCGAGTTGGTTGAGGTACGCCGTTAACATGGCCAAGAACAGCTCTCCCTGCTTGGTGTAGTCAACTCTATTGCCGTAGATCTTTTGCCAAATCAGCCCGTCGATGTAGCTGATCACAAACGTGGTCAAATCTGGGTCTTGAATCCCAAACAGGTTGCTAATTTCCTGCTCGACTTGAGCGAGCGATCGCTGAAAGATCCGCTGCAACACCGAGTCTGTACCCTGATTGCTCTGCTGTTGATAGAAGTCCGCCAGAACCAAGGTCAACTTAAAATAGTTGTCCTGATTTTGCTCCATAAACTGAAAAGCAATCGCAATTTTTTCAGCTTGAGTGGTTGCACCTTGGGTCGCCTCCGTAAACTGTCGAATGTCCTGCTGGGTTAGCTCATCCATGAGTTGCTCAAACAGCAGTTCCTTACTCGGAAAGTAGTGATACAGCGTTCCAGTTGAAACCTCCAAGGCTTTGGCAATTTCCCGCATCGTGACGGTGGCATACCCTTTTTCAGCAAACAGGTGAAAGGACTTTGCCAACAGCTCTTTGCGGTACTGGTCGTGGTCAACGATTTTGGGCATAGCGGCAGAATAAGATTATTTATATCGAACAATTGTTATAAATTGTGCCACAGCAAGTTGCGATTTGTAAAGGGGATAGAGAAAATTCTATTGAGTGCTTAAAGGGCGATCGCGATCAGACGCGGCAAAGTCTTGCACTGGTCGCGTCTATCGAAGCTGAATCGAATTGATCGGTACTGCTCTAATGCTCACAGAAGCTAAGGAATTTAAAGCAGTCGATTTGGGTCTTCTCCCAATTCTTTCAGTCGGGCAATGAGTCGTTCTTTCTGTTGGCGTTCCAATTCTGCTTCGCTCAAGTAGCGATCGCCCCGCTGGTCGAACCAAGCTAGCTGCTCTTGGGGCAAATTGCCAAATATCGTCTGGCAGCGTCCAATCCCTAAGCCAATTTCTGGCATCCAAAACGGTTCGCCGATTTGGAGCTGGTACAAACCATCAACAAGCTTATAAATCTCTAACGGCAGATGGCGGTCGCGTTGCCAAAACTCTGGGTTGTAAATAACGTAGTACAGCACTCCCAACTTGGCATAAATCTGAAACTTCTCCTCATATTCCCCGCCTGGTTTGTGAGATACCATTTCCAGCGTCAAAATTGGCACGATTTCCTGCTCTTCCCAAACCACGTAGCTGCGGCGGGATTTGCCATCTTTTTTACGCGCTACCCCTAAACTCAAAAACGCATCGGGCACGACTGCAACTCGCGGATTTATGCCTGTGGTGTGATAGACCGCCATATCGACGCCAAAGTACCAATCCATCCGCTCTGCCCAGATTGTGTTGAGCAAAAATAGCAGCACGTTTGGCAGCAGGTTTTGGTCTTCGTTATCCACAGGTGTATCGTCTGAGCAGGGGAGTTGATCGCTGGTGGGCAGATTTTGCAGGTCTATCTGAAGCATGGTTAAACCTCAAGCGTCCTGGATATGATCTATTGTACGGTGAGCGATTTGTCCGCTCAGCAACGACTAATCTTTTAGCTGAGCCATCAGGGCAGCGTCATCCCAGTAGGAAGAAACTTGCTGAATTTTGCCTGACTCATCGATTTCAAAAATGCTAATGCCCTCAGCGGTGGCTTGCTTGCCGTTTTTTCCGGTTGCTTGCATTGTCCATTTGACGGCGGCCCCATTTTTAACCACGAACACAGAATCCTGAGTTAATTGCAGGGTTGCAAACGCCATTGAGAGTAAGCCAAAAAACTTGTCAGCGTCAGCGATCGCTCGGCTGGGTGGATTGCCGACTGGATCATAAATTAGCGCATCTTCGGTAAAGTTCTGGAGCCATTGCTCCTGATCCATGGTTTGTAAACTGGCGAAGTAAGCCGTAACGAGAGATGTAATAACTTCCGGTGACATTGAGGCATTCTCCATCACGATACAACCTGATTTTATAAGCCAATCCTGATATCAATACTCCGGACAGTTTTAGGCGGCAATCGTAGCGTAGTTGCAAAGGGTTGAGTAGTTGGGATGGGATTTAATTTGACTTGGTTCTAGGTCTAAGTTGCAAATAAATCGCTCCAGCAAATGGT
>JAESGG010000084.1_pt1 | contig 30449 bp, 30 predicted proteins | sample 9266231 | NCBI WGS metagenome assembly JAESGG01 (sample SAMN14515337, study PRJNA621664) | algae metagenome | isolation source: Aphanocapsa sp. GSE-SYN-MK-11-07L and co-occurring heterotrophs from wet... | place: USA: Grand Staircase Escalante National Monument, Utah | collected 2006-04-16 | reverse complement strand
CTTGCGATTGAGACCTGTTAATCCCCGAAGTAGTCGCTCATTAGAGAGCGCACGCTCAATGTCTAGCACTGTTGTTTATTAAATTAGGAGGTCTCATTACTTTACCTTATAAAGCAACAAGTCTAATCGGTGTGAGCAGGAGAGCCAAATGACAAAAGCCCAGGAACTACCATCAGCATTGGATACTGTTTGGCTCTCCCGGGCTTTTCTCCCGCCGTGTGACCGATGCCATCCTTCAAGCAAGAAGGAAAGTGAAGATCGGCTGCTTCTCTTGGACCAGACATCTGACCTAGTTGCCAGACCGGAACCCTAGAAGCGAATTCCTATTTAACTTTTACCAGACTCAGTTTTGCAGTCAATCTTCGCAGGTTTAACCCAGATCTAAATCACGCTGACAGATGCAATCTAGCAGATTAGGCTAAGCAGCGATCGCCTCCTGCCCGTGGCTGCGCATCAAGTCCATTAGCTCATCCCGGTAGTCGTGGAATCTGGCATTGCGCTTAATTGTACTCGTGCGCTCCGGCAAGTTGATCACCATTTCCTTTCTGACCGTGCCAGGACGAGCGCCTAGGGCATAAATCCGATTCGAGAGAAAAACAGCTTCCTCAACATCGTGGGTGATCATGAAAATTGTGATGTTGGTGCGCTGCCAAAGGTCAATCATGAATTCATGCATTGACTCTTTGGTGTGAATATCTAGGGCCCCAAACGGTTCATCCATCAGCAGCATTTTCGGTTCAGACGCTAGGGCACGGGCGATCGCCACCCGCTGCTTCATCCCGCCCGATAGCTCCTTGGGCAGGGATTTGGCGAACTTGGTCAAGCTGACCACACTCAAAAAGTAGCTGGCTTGTTCTCGCCGCTCCCGTTTGGGCACGCCTTGCAGCTTTAGCCCAAACTCCGTGTTTTCCTGCACCGTCATCCAGGGAAACAGCGTGTAGTGCTGGAAGACCATGCCGCGATCTGGCCCGGGCGAAGTGACGCGCTTGCCTTCAATTTTGACTTCGCCGGTGGTCGGGCTATCCAGACCAGCAATTTGGCGCAGCAGGGTAGACTTACCGGAACCCGATGCACCGACAGCACAGATAAACTCGCCTTGCTGGATGCCAATATTGATGTCTTTTAAGACGACTAACGTGCCATTCTTAGTTGAGAAATGCTTGTTCAGGTTGTCAATTTGCAAAAACATGGGCTTAAAACCTCCCGCTGGGGATAAGTAATTGTTGGCGACTCAGCAGCGATCGTGCTGTAGAACAGGTCACACTTTGCGAATAGTTTCGGGCAGACAGCTTTGGACAGCTAGTGTTTGATAAAGGTTGAGGAAATCATCGTTTTTGGCTGGCCCATTTACAGGTGACTCGCAGCAGGTATTGAAATAACAGGTCAAATGCCAAACCGATAACCCCAATTACAATCAAGCCGACAAAAATTTCGTCAGTTCTCAAAAATCGACCCGCGACGCTAATCCGTCGTCCTAAGCCTTCGGTGGCAGCAATCAGCTCTGAAACAATCACCAACTGCCAGGCGGCGGCTAAGTTAATTCGGCAAGCATCGATAATGCCGGGTAAAACATTCGGCATTATCACTTGAGTCAGCGCTTCCCAGCGGGTGCCTCCCAGCATATAGGTGGCTTCGATTAAGTCTTTGGGCACAAACTTAACCGTATCCATCACCATCAGGGAGTTAAAAAAGAACACGCCAATAAAAATCAGCGTGATTTTAGGTTCCTCGCCAATCCCTAAGTAGAGAATTAGCAGCGGAATGAAGGCGGGGGCTGGCATGTATCGCATCAGCCCAAACAGGGGTTCACACAGAGCGCGAATACTGGCAAAGCTGCCCATCAATACCCCGACTGGAATTGAAAGAGCCACCGCCAGCAAGAAACCAACTCCCACCCGCCACAGGCTGGCAACGGTGTCTTTGAGCAGTTCACGGGTACTCCAGAGCCGCCCAAAGGCTTCTAGAACCTTGCCGGGTGAGGGTAAAAATTTGGGGTCAATATTGCCAAAAGTTGTTGCCAACCACCACAAAAGCAGGGGGCCGAGAATGGAGGTGATGATCAATCCCGTGTTTAGAGAAGGCGGAATGTCTTCGGCCAGCCGCCAAAACACGGTTGGCTGGAGGGTTTTCGGCTTAATCAAAGATTGAATCGATCGCGGGTTAGAGCTTTCAGTCATGGTGTACCTCAATTTAGAACAGCGTTAGGTTCAGACAGCGTGAAAATCCAGGCTCCTGGCTTAGGACGATTTGACTTTGGCGGCGTAGGCTTTGACAAAGCGATCGTCAAACAGCTTGCTGGTATCGGGTTTCTGAGCCACCAGCCCCGCATCAACCAGGAACTTCGCCATCTCATCGGCGGCATAGACCAGGGAGGTCATATTATTGGCGGGTTGAAAGGCAGTTAAATTTTCAGCGATCGTGAAGATGCGAGTGCCCTCGGCGTACTGTTTGTATTCGTCAACCGTTACGCCAGCCCGCTTGGCCATAATCGCGTAAGCCTGATCTTTGTTGGCCTGCATAAAATCTAGGGTGGCAAACCAAGCATCGACCATCCCTTGCACCTGCTCAGGCTTCTGGTCTAAAAATTGGCGCGTCACCACCAGATGATCGGAAATAGCGCCCGGAAAGTCCTTAGAACTGAACAGTTCTTTACTGCCGGGTAGCTTCAAAGCCTGAGTTGTAAAGGGGGCAAACACAGCCACCGCATCAACCTGCCCCGCTACAAAAGCCGAGGCAGCCTTGCCGGTTTCCAGCGGCACAAACTGGACATCTTGAATGGATAAACCAGCTTTTTCAAGCCCCAAAATCAACAGAAAGTGGTCAACGGTGCCTTCTTCCGCCGCCACTTTTTTGCCCTTGAGGTCAGCAACGGAGTTAATACCAGGCTTGACAATTACTTTGTCATTGCCCGTCGAGTTATCGTTGACCAAAACAATCACTTGGTCTGCACCTCCCGATACCGAGCTAACCGTATCGCCAAGGGTTTGACTGTTGGCATCAATTTGCCCAGCCGTCAGGGTGCTAATCGATTCTAAGTAACCATCAAACCACTTGAGGTCAACATTAACTTTGTTGGCTTCAAAGATGTTTTTCTCATCCGTAATTTGCCAGGGAAGCCAACCGGGCCAAGCACTAAACCCCAAGCGGGCTGCACCAGCAACGGCTGCGCTATTGTCAGCTTCATTGGTGGTTTTAATGTAAACCGCTGGGTTAACGCAACCCACCGTTACAGACAGCGTGATCAGAAACAGAATGCAATAAGACAAAGGCGATCGCAGTTTCATGGCGTATTCCTAAGCAAACAATTGACTGCCGAAAGTAATCAAGTGGAGCAAAATCTAAGCAGCAAGCAAAAAACCCGGAAAAAACACATCAGTAGCAACTGAAAGTGTTTCTCCCGGGCTTTTATCCCGCCGTGTAGCTAATCATTACGACTATAAGCTCAGTGCTTATAGATTGATCAGCCGGTTACTCTTGGACCAGCGTTTGAAACTTCAAACCGGAACCCTAGTAACCTTTAAATTATTTAAGCTATTCGATGATTTTCGATCAGCTACTTAAGTGAAAACTTTTGAACCCAGACTAAACCGCGAACACCAAGCCAAAGAACAACACAAACGAGAGAGGAGTAAATTTACTTGCGCTTTTCTTAATGAGAAGTTAACAGTCACATTGAGTAAAAATTGTATTCTTGACTACTAAAAAACCAGATTTTTTGGTTAAATGTATGAGTTCTCTGACACACTCGCGATCGCCGCTTCAATTGAGTCAATGAATGATGATTGGACACAGCTCCCTCCGTGGCTCCACTGGCTTGAACGCTGCGATAGCACTAACATTTGGGCGATTGATCATGCCGCCCAACTCCAGCCTGGAGATGTCATATTCACGCAACAGCAAACCGCTGGGCGAGGACAACAGGGACGCCCTTGGTACGCCCCGGCTGGAGTATTGACAGCCAGCTTTATTCTTGATCAAATCCCAGTCAGTCAATTGCCTGGGCTGAGCCTAGCGGCTGGGCTAGCCGTGATTTATGCGATCGCCGATTTGATTCCAATCGGGCAAGATAGCCTGATGCTGAAGTGGCCAAACGACGTTGTCTGCGATCGCCGCAAGCTGGCCGGCATTCTCTGCGAAGCCACGTCGGGGTCAGTCAGCGCCCGCGTCGTGGTTGGGATTGGCTTAAACCGCTGCGTTGATTTTGCGGAAGCGGGGCTGGAGACAAGCCAAATTGGTGATCCAATCAGTTTGGATCAAATCACCAGCGCTGTTCCAGATCAATTGGCGCTATTGGAGCGGTTGCGCCATTACCTGCTGCAAGTTGCCGATTTGTTCATTCGCTCTGGCAATTCATCGGAAAACTCTGGACTGACGCCGCTCCTGCCAGAATTGCAGCGGCGAGATGCGCTGCGCGATCGCACAGTCACCCTCGATTTGCCCAACCAAAGCATCACGGGACAGGCAGTTGGTATAGATGCGATCGGGAGGTTGCAAATTCGCACCCCTGACGGCCAGGTGCAAGCTTTTAGCTCTGGGCGGGTGGGCTGGGCTTGAGCCAACAGAGCATGCTTGGTTTAACTCAGAAGTGATCCTGTTTGAATTTGGAATTACTGGAATCACCTACCGAAGTTTGCGAAAATTTGCATTATGTGCGCCTTCGTAGAAAACTAGTATGTGAGTATATAGAAATTGGTGCAAGATAGCTATTTCCAGCCCCATTTAGAGAGCGGTCTCTTCTAAACGCCCTGTCTACAGGTTTTTGTGCAACACCTGTGCTGCATGGGTGAAGCGCCTCACTCTTACTTTCTCTAACTCTTTAAAGTTGATTTAGCTCATTTATTGCAATACTCCTCGTCAGAGGAGGCGCAAGGAGGTATGCGTGGATTTTTGGTCCTATTTTGTAATGGACTTCGTTAAGCAGTTGCAGTCCCCAACACTCGCCTTTTTGATTGGTGGGATGATCATTGCCGCTCTCGGCAGCGAATTGGTAATTCCCGAGTCAATTTGTACGATCATCGTCTTCATGCTGCTGATCAAAATCGGTCTGACCGGTGGAATTGCCATCCGTAATTCCAACCTAGCGGACATGGTGTTACCCATGATCTGTGCAGTAGTAGTAGGGATTCTTGTTGTCTTCATCGCACGCTATACATTGGCCAAGCTGCCAAAGGTCAAAGTCGTCGATGCGATCGCGACTGGGGGATTGTTTGGAGCCGTGAGTGGCTCCACTATGGCCGCCGGACTGACGGTACTAGAAGAACAAAAAATTCCATACGAGGCATGGGCTGGCGCACTCTATCCCTTCATGGATATCCCAGCGCTCGTAACTGCGATTGTTGTGGCCAACATTTATCTCAACAAGAAGAATAAGAAGAAGCGTAGTGCAGCAGCCGACTCTATCATGCAGGAGTCTTTCAGCAAGCAGCCCGTTGCGGCAGGCGATTATCCCAGCAGCCGGCAGGAGTATCTCAGCGAGCAGCAGGGGCCTGTGAATAATCGGGTCAAGATCTGGCCGATCATCGAGGAAAGCCTTCGGGGTCCTGCCCTATCGGCAATGTTGTTAGGCCTCGCTATTGGCATCCTCACCCAACCGGAAAGTGTCTATAAAAGCTTCTACGATCCCCTCTTTCGCGGCTTGCTTTCGATCTTGATGCTGGTCATGGGGATGGAGGCTTGGTCAAGGATTGGCGAACTGCGTAAGGTGGCCCAGTGGTATGTCGTGTATAGCGTGGTGGCACCGTTTATTCATGGGCTAATCGCCTTCGGCCTCGGCATGATTGCCCACAAAACTGTGGGATTCAGCATGGGCGGCGTTGTGATTCTGGCTGTCATTGCCGCCTCTAGTTCAGACATCTCAGGCCCACCCACGTTGCGAGCCGGTATCCCGTCGGCCAATCCCTCCGCCTATATCGGCGCGTCCACAGCCGTTGGTACGCCAATTGCGATCGGCTTGTGTATCCCGTTCTTCGTTGGTCTCGCCCAGGCGATCAGCGGACTCCCTAATCCCTGACGGGGCGCTGTCTGCCGACGCTCCCTTAGCTCGGCAGACCCAGTAGATTAATAGTAAATATGTCATGAGGTAATTAACATGGCTAAGCCAGCCAAAAAGCTCGTCATCGTGACGGAAAAGATTCTGCTGAAAAAGATTGCGAAGATCATCGATGAAGCTGGGGCGACCGGTTACACGGTGGTGGACACTGGCGGTAAAGGCAGTCGCAACGTGCGCTCGACGGGACAACCCAGCGTTTCTGACACCCAGGCGAATATCAAGTTCGAGGTGCTCACCCCCGATCGGGATATGGCCGAGAATATCGCGGATCAAGTCGCAATCAAGTTTTTCCTCGATTATGCGGGCATTGCCTATATCTGTGACGCAGAGGTACTGTACGGGCACAGTTTCTGTGGACCAGACGGCTGTTGAACCGAGCCGACGTAGACCTAAAAAGCCGGGTCATGACCCCGGCTTTTTGGTGGCTGTTACTCAAAACGTTAGTCGATTTAGACTATGCCCAAGCGGAGAAGCTGATTGTGATTCAAGATCATCTCAACACCCATTTGCCCGCGTCACTCATTAACAACTAGGCTTGTCTCGATCCAGGCAACCGCATCCAAAGCCTGACCGTCTTTGATCGATTGCTTTTTTTGGTAGTCTTTTTTAATGACGGCTAGGTGCAAGCCTTTAGCACTGGGCGGGTGCGCTGGGCTGGAGCCATAAGATACGATCGCTGCATAGGAAGAGCGGAGCAACCCCATGACCAGCATCACTCGGCCCAAAATGACCTTCGAAGAGTATTTAAACTATGACGACGGCACAGACAATCGTTACCAATGGGTGGATGGAGTTTTAGTCGCAGTGCCAACTGAATCTGGATTTAATGCTTGGCTGTCAGCCGCTTTGCGATTTTATTTAATCAATACATGTTTAGTTAAACCCAGACTGACCCACCAATACAATTGTGAAATTGAAGTGCCTGTGTTGAAATCCAGGCAGGCTCGCAATCGGTTCCCTGATCTGGTGATTTTGCGTCCAGAACACATTGAACTCACGCAGAAGCGGTTGACGATTCGGTTGGAAATGCCAGAACCTGTTTTAGTGGTTGAAGTGGTCAGTCCAGGGCAAGCCAACTTTGACCGGGACTATCTGGATAAGCGATCGCAGTATCAAGCCCGTGGGATTCCTGAATACTGGCTGATTGATCCAGAACAGCAAGCCATCATGGTCTTAACCCTAGTCGATGAGGTCTATCAAGAAAAAGTTTTTCGTGGGAAAGAGCAAATTATTTCGAGAGCGTTCCCAACCCTGACCCTGACGGCTGAGCAAGTCTTAAATCCGCAAGAATAGGCGACAAATATGACCATCAGCACTCGACCTAATTTAACTTTTGAGGCGTATCTCACCTATGACGACGGCACTGACAATCGTTATCAATGGGTGGATGGAGCGCTAATCGAGATGCCCCCAGAATCGGCAGAAAATGATGAAATTGCCAGAGCATTAGGCTACCAATACCTGGTCAAACTAGCTGGTTTTTTTCAGGTGCGAACCCATAACTGCGAGATTGAGGTTCCGGTACTCCGCCCAGGATTGCCCAGAAACCGCTATCCCGATTTGGTGATTTTGCGACTAGAGCATCGTCAATTGACAAGGCAACGCTTAACAATTCGGCTAGAAATGCCGGAGCCGATTTTGGTGGTTGAAGTCGTTAGTCCAGGACAAGCCAACATTGAGCGAGACTATCAAGATAAACGGGCCCAATATCAAGCCCGTGGGATTCCTGAATATTGGCTAATTCACCCAGAACAGCAAATCGTAATGGTATTAACCCTAGTGGATGATGTCTATCAGGAAAAAAGTTTCCAAGGTAAAGAGCAAATTATTTCTAGAGCGTTTCCAACTCTGAACCTGACGGTGGAACAAGTCTTAAATCCACAAGAATAGTTGCTTGAACTGTTATGCCGGAAATTGACTCTTATAGCCTCGATTTTTCCTCTCTGTCCGAACAGTATCGAACCGGAGCAACGACACCAGCAGCCGTAATCGCTGATATTTACGATCGGATTGAGCAATATGCTGATCCAGCCGTGTGGATTTATCTCGCCCCGATCGCCGACTCTTTAGCACGGGCAAAAGCTTTAGAGGGCAAATCACCTGACGAATTGCCTCTCTATGGGTTGCCCTTCGCAATTAAAGACAACCTAGACTGGGCCGGTGTGCCGACGACGGCGGGTTGCCCAGCCTTTGCTTACACGCCAGAGCGATCAGCAACAGTTGTTGAGCGGCTGTGTGCGGCGGGGGCAATCCCAATTGGCAAAACCAACCTGGATCAGTTTGCAACGGGCCTAGTAGGAACGCGATCGCCCTATGGTGTGTGTCGAAATCCGTTTGATCCAGCCTACATTCCAGGTGGCTCTAGTTCGGGTTCGGGTGTAGCAGTTTCAGCCGGGCTGGTCAGTTTTGCCTTGGGCACCGATACGGCTGGTTCGGGGCGAGTGCCGGCTGCCTTTACCAATATTGTTGGACTCAAACCCACCAAAGGATTGATTAGTACCCGTGGGTTGGTGCCGGCCGTGCGATCGCTTGATTGTGTCTCGATATTTGCCCTCACCTGTGCTGATGCTGAGTCTGTGCTTCAGGTCGCTAGCAGCTATGATGCAGACGATATTTTTTCTCGCCAGCCAGAGGCGAAACCCGTTGCCAAGCTGGACGGATTGCGAGTCGGGATACCTGACCAGCTTGAATTTTTTGGCAACGCTGAGGCTGAACAAAACTACCGAGCGGCGATCGCCCGTTTGGAAACTTTGGGTTGTCAAATTACGGAGATTGACTTTCAACCCTTTGCTGAGACGGCTCAACTGCTCTACGGCGGGCCTTGGGTAGCAGAACGGCTGGCGGCGATCGCAGACTTTATCAACCCAGCAGTAATGAATCCGATTGTTTATCAAATTATCAATGGCGGCAAAGCCTACGATGCAGTCGCCACGTTTCAAGCTTTCTATCAGCTAGCCGGACTGCGCCAACGCGCAGATTTGGCATGGCAAGATATTGACGTGATGGCGATTCCAACCACCGGCACTATCTACACCATTGCCGAAGTTGAGGCGGAACCGATCGCACTTAACAGCAACTTAGGGCGCTACACTAACTTCGTGAATTTGCTAGATCTGTGCGCCCTGGCAATTCCGAGTGGCTGGCAAACCAATCGTTTGCCCACAGGCTTGACCCTAGTCGCCCCTGCCTGGCAAGACGCTTTCCTGGTTCGGCTTGGAGCAATGTTTCATGCTCAATTGGGTGGTAATTTGGGTGCAACTCAGCATCCGTTACCTGTACTTTCGGAACCCGCTATGTCAGCTTTAACCTTTGCTCAGCCCGGCCAGATCAAAGTTGCGGTTGTGGGCGCTCATCTGACTGGACAACCGCTCAATTATCAGTTGACTGAGCAAGGCGCAACCTTAGTACGGACATGCAAAACTAGCCCAATTTACAAGCTGTACGCTCTGAGAGAAAAAATTCCCAAGCCAGGGCTAGTCCGACAGGCTGACAACAATGGTCATGCGATCGCAGTCGAAGTTTGGCAGATGCCAGCAGCAGGATTTGGCCGGTTCATAGATTTAATCCAATCGCCAATGGGGATTGGCACCCTGGTTTTAGAAGATGGAGAATTGGTAAAAGGCTTCATTTGTGAGCCGTTTGCGATCGCAGATGCGCCAGAAATTTCTCACTTTGGCGGCTGGCGAACCTACTTGGCTAGCCTATAAGCCTTAAGCTTTTAATCTCAAAGATTACAGAGCAGCACGACTTAGAATCCAATGTTGATATTAAATCTCGGTACAATCCGCCGCCGATAAACTCTAGGCGAATTAGATCGCCAATTATTAGATTTCCAATAATTAGACCGCCAATTATTTCCTCTATTTCCTCGCCATCTACGCGGTGGATCATCGTGAAAACGCAGAGGTGGCGGGCCGCCCCGAAACCCTGGTGGCGGCCCGCCTTCAAACCCAGGGGGCGGCATTTGGGCGATCGCTGGCACGGACAGAAAACCCATTTCAGCCACAACTAAGCTAGCTGTAGCCAAAATTGGAACAACCAAAATCCGAAGAGATGGTGAGATTTTCATCAGCTTGCTCCCAAATCAAATGAGGCATCTGCTAATTATTCAAGCTATGTGAAGAGGAACTCTGGAAAATCAACTATCTTTCAAACACAGCTTTGAAACCCAATCAGCCTCATAACAAATATGACCCAGGAACAATCTTGATTGTTCCTGGATGTTTCCGGCTCAGCCATTATTGTGGAATAAGTCGCAAAGATTCTTGTCGGGGGGGGATCAAGAATCTTTGCGACAACTAGCCTTGATACACTGCTCAAGGCTGCCTGGATGGATTCTAAGTTCTAGAATCCAATGTTTATATTGAATTTGGACTCTGATTGTGAGCGGTATGGTGGGGAAGGATCTGATTGCCAATCACTACTCTGTTGCCAAGGGGGTGGCGGCGGGCCATCATTGTAGCGATCGTGTTTTTGATGTCTGGGCGGTCTTCCGTGTTGCCAAGGCGGTGGCCCATGATCATAATCGCGATTTCTTTGCAGGCGCTGAGGTCTACCTTGCTGCCAAGATTTTGGCCCATCATCGTCATCGTCATCATCGTCATCTCTCTTTTGTTGCTGGGGTTTGCCCTGCTGCCAAGACTTTGACCCATCATCATTTTTTAACTGCTTTTGTTGATTCCCATTCGGAGGATCTTTAGCAACCGCTGGAACCGCAATTAAACTGATTTCAGCCACAACCAAGCTAACTGTCACAAGGATTGGCAAAATTAAGCTGGGTCTTAAAGGCAGTGAAATTTTCATCAGCTTGCTCCAAAAAATTTATGCGCTCAAAATCCTTGAGGCTATGCGAAGAAGGTCTAAGAAAATATCTGCTATTTCTTAAACATAGCCCTAAAATCCAATAAGCCGGATGGTTGCTAATGACCACATAAAAATCTTGATTGTTCCCAAATCAATCATCATTGGTTCAAGCACGAAGCGCTACAGATGATTTAGGACAGCTACAGAAATAACTAGGGTTGGGTTGGCAGTTGGTCTTTCTGTTTACTATAAAGTCCTACTAGCCTAGCAATAAAGAGGGTCGGGTACATTACTCCAATAATTAATTCCAAGTTAGCCAAAACCTTAGCAAAAGCTATCCCAGGCGCAATGTCACCATAGCCAGTTGTGGTCATCAAAGGTGGTCTTTGCTCATTTTGACGTTGGCCCTGTGTTGGTCAATGCACACGGGTCTTTTCCTTCATTGACCATCTTCGACAGCTTGTTCTTAACTCCTCTTCTCGCAACGAAGCTGACTTCCTGCCATCGCTAAATTTTATGTTTTGTACTTAGGACTCAGTCATAAAATTCTCTGAACTTACAGATAAATATACTGATATAAAGCGCGTAGCAAATGGAGGAAAGTTAGCTGCTTAGACTATTGGCCTCTCAATCTTAAAAAACAGCAGTAGACTATCATTCACGACTCTTTCTTCAATTTGTTTCATGCCAAGTTTTGCCGCTACTTTAGATGACTCCAGGTTTGGCTGGTTGCAGCTTGCTAAGATATATTGATAGCTCAGTTGGTCAAAACAATACTCTACGATTCTGTTTGCGGCTTCAGTTGCGTAGCCTTTTTTCGTGAATTCAGGCAGTAGAGCATAAAGTAATTGCGGCTGTGGTTCTTCAAAAAAATACCACAACCCTACAAACCCAATTGTCTGATTCTGCTCTTTAGTTTCAATTAACCAAAGCCCAAACTTGTGTTGATCAAATAGCTGGCAATTTTCAATTAACATTTCTTTGATTTGGTATAAAGAAAAAACCTGATCGTCACACAAATATTTTCTGACATAGGGGTCAGCAAAAATCCTGTGTAGCGTGTGCAGATCGTTCTCTACAACTGGCTTTAATCGCAGTCTTTGAGTTTCAAACCCTAAGCTCATGATCCAGCTTCAACTAAATTTCGGCTTTGTCAAAGGAGTTCTGAGATTTAGGACTCATCAGAATCACTGTATCAATGACATGGATAATCCCGTTATCAGCCTCAATGTCGGGAGCGATCACGGTAGCATTTTTGACTTCAAAGCCATCTGAGCAGTCAATGCTAATTGGCGATCCTTCCAGCGAAGTTAGCTGATCTAAATTCTCTAAGTCAGCCTGCTTATACTTGCCAGCCACCACATGGTAGGTGAGAATACGAGCTAACTGGGGTGGATTTTGGACGAGGGTTGTAATTGTCTCTGGCGGCAATTTGGCAAAGGCATCATCGTTGGGAGCGAAGACTGTAAACGGGCCCGGACTTTTAAGGGCATCCACCAGCCCAGCCACCTGCACGGCTGTAACTAGGGTCTTGAAAGCACCAGCACCAACCGCAATGTCAACAATATCAGCCATAATCTTAGATTCTTTAGAGCGCTGCACTTATCGTACTGGTAGGGCTGTTCGCCTGACTATAATTTCTTGTCTGCATTGACTCAGGAAATCATCTATGTCTGAAATTAATCGACCTTTGTTTATATTTGCATAAGCGAATGTATGGGCTAAGGAGCTGATTGAGTTACGATGGGGCAATCGGATAATCCTCAGCGGTCAATTTCTCCCTGACCATGCGATCTCCCCTGATTGCCGGAACTTTAATTCACAACCGCTACAGCATCATTCAGTTGCTTGGGCAGGGGGGATTTGCCCGTACGTATTTAGCCCAAGACCAAGGCCGGTTTAATGAACTGTGCGTTCTTAAAGAGCTGATTCCGACTCAAAACAGCAGGATGGCAGTTGAGAAAGCCAGAGAGCTGTTTGAGCGGGAAGCAACGATTCTTTATCAAGTCCGGCATCCTCAAATCCCTCTGTTTCGGGCCAGCTTTGAATATGAAGGGACTGAAGGCCCACGCCTGTTTTTAGTTCAAGACTATGTGGCCGGAAAAACCTATCGTCAATTACTCAGCGATCGCAAGTCCAAGGGCGAAGTCTTCTCAGAAGCGGATGTTCGGTCTTTACTGGTGCAAATTTTGCCCGTGTTGGACTATTTGCACAACCAGGGGATTATTCACCGAGACGTTTCCCCCGAAAACGTAATTTTGCGGCAGAGCGATCGCCAGCCGGTTCTAATTGACTTTGGGGTGGTCAAAGAGATGGTGACTCGTTGGCAGGAGGCCAGCGGGCCCTATCCAGCCACAACCGTTGGTAAATTGGGCTTTTCGCCCATGGAACAACTGCAAACTGGGCGAGTTTATCCCAGCAGCGACCTGTATTCCCTGGCGGTAACCGTCGTGGTCTTATTGACTGGCCAAGAACCCCAGGAACTGTTGGAAGACCGCACCGCAACTTGGCGTTGGCATCGTTGGGCCGCAGTTAGTCCAGAGCTGGCGGCAATCTTAGACCGCATGCTGCTGTATCGCCCTGGCGATCGGTTTGGTTCTGCCTCAGAAGTTTTAGCAGCAATGCAGTCTTTGCCAGCACCTGTTGCTCCGGCGATCGCTCAACCGGCGGCCCTGCAATCGCAGTTTTTTGCAGAGGGAGCGACGATGGGTTGGGAAAGCTCAGTCATGCCGGTTCCCCCCACGCTTCCTTCTGAATCTCATTTGCCGATGCCAAAAGGAGCGCGCTCTTATCCTTGGCGAGTGATGGGATTAGGAGCAGTCCTGGCCTTGATGGTTGCAACCACCTCGGTATTGACCTTAATGTTTTCCGGGCGGCTTTCATCAACCAAGCCAACTGGAGACATTCAGGATACAGACCAGGGGCTTCAAGCTGCTAATCCAGATCCGAGCAGGCAGGCTCTACCTTCATTTTCATTTCCACCCAGTCTGACATCGTTTCCGGCTCCGAAGCCGAAGCTGTATACTCAAGCCCTGATGCTACGTGTACCTGAAAAGACAACGGTCAGCGGCACATTAGAACAAAATCAGGTGATTGATTATCAACTTTTGGGTGAACTCGGACAAAGTCTCAAACTCACTCTGAGCAATACACCAGATGTTGCAATGACTATTCAAACTCCTGATCAGTTAACCCTTCCTGGCCCAAAGCCTGGTTCAACCCAGAGTTTAAATTTACTCAGTGGTCAGTATATCCTTCGGCTTAAGCTCAGACCGCCAGTAAAGGAGCAAACTTACCGTTTAGGGATCGATCTGCAACCGGCCGCTGTTTCCACTGCCTCATCCATCAGTAAGCCACTGCTAGCAGCAAAGAGTCTCCCGGCTGGCAAAATCCGCAAGTTTTCCGGCTGGGTCAATCCAGGTCGGCCCAAGCGTTACCTGGTGCGAGGGCAGGCAGGACAAGTTTTAACAGCAGTGATTGTCGATGGCTCAGTCACGTTGAATTTGCGATCGCCCAGCGGTCAGCCGATTAAAAACGCCTATGGGCTTGGAGATTGGAAGGGCAAGCTGACAACAACCGGAAACTACCAGATTGAGATCATGGCCTTTGCACCCACGGCCTACAAGCTGAATCTCAGCCTGCGAAATCCACGTTGAGCCAAAGGCATGGATGCCGAAGCGACAGAGACACCAAATTCCCCAGATCCTTTAGAGACTGCGCAAGCTGAGTTTCAACGCTACTGGGGCTACACCGATTTTCGCCCCCCGCAGGCAGAAGTCATTCGGAGCCTGTTGACTCGGCAAGATGCTCTGATTGTTTTACCAACTGGGGCAGGCAAGTCGTTGTGTTTTCAGCTCCCGGCGATTTTGCAGCAGGGATTAACGCTGGTGATTTCACCCCTAATTGCCTTAATGGAAGATCAGGTGACTGACCTGCGCCAGCGGCAGCTCCCGGCGGCTAGCCTGCACGGGCAACTGTCTCGGTTTGAGAAACAGCGTTTGCTAGGGGCGATCGAGCGCCAACAGTTGCGTCTGCTTTACCTCTCACCGGAAACGTTGCTGAGCCGAGCCGTTTGGGAGCAGTTGTGCTTGCCCCAGGTGCAAATAAATGGGCTGGTGGTAGACGAAGCCCACTGCCTGGTCGAGTGGGGTAGTACCTTTCGGCCTAGCTACCGTCGTTTAGGAACTGTCCGTTCGGCCTTGTTAGGCTATAAACCGGCGGGTGCCCAAATCGCGATCGCCGCCTTTACGGCCACGGCTGACCCCGCAACCCAAGGCACGATCCAGACTGTCCTGGGTCTGCAACAGCCCAAGCTGTTCCGCTATAGCCCCTATCGAGCCAACTTGGCTCTGCAAATCCAAACCGTTTGGTCAGCGGCGCAGCGGCGTTGGCAAGTTTTGCGGCTGATTGAGGCCCAGTCAGGGTCAGGCTTGGTCTATGCTCGGACGCGCCAAGATTGTCAGCAGCTCGCCACCTGGCTGACTGAACAGGGACATCCTACCGTTGCCTACCACGGTGGACTGAGTGCAGCCGAGCGGCGACAACTGGAAAGCCAGTGGCTAGCGGGTCAGCAGAGGTTTGTTGTCTGTACCAGCGCTTTTGGGCTGGGGATTAATAAACCCAACTGCCGCTGGATTTGTCACTTTCAAGCCCCGCTCTCTTTGACGGAATACATCCAAGAAATTGGGCGGGCCGGGCGAGATGGGCAACCCGCGATCGCCGTGACCTTAGTTAGTGAGCCGACCGGCTGGCTAGAACCGAGCGATCGCGATCAGCGGCGCTTTTTTGCCCAGCAGCTCAAATCACAGCAGCAAGCTGCCCAAAAGCTAATCCCACAGCTTCCTCAGCAGGGAGATGCGCGCAGCCTCAATCAACCAGAATCAGCGATTGCCTTAGCCCTTTTGCACCAAGCGGGACAGTTAACCTGGCAAGACCCGTTTCACTATGTCATTCACTCTGGTTGGAATCAGCAGGCGATCGTTGGGGCTAAAAAGCCTGAGCAAATGTTGCCCTACCTGAAAACAACTGGCTGCCGTTGGGGGTTTCTGTTAAGGGCTTTTGGGTTTGGAACAGAGAGCAGAAATTTGCGCTGTCAGCACTGCGATAATTGTCGCAACAGGCCTTAGTCGTCTGATTAGTCAGCCCTGAACAGATCGCAAGGGTAAGCTAATTCTTCCTTCTGCCCTCCGCCTTTCAACCTCTGCCTTTCCCCACTTCCCTCAACCGCAACAACGATGGGGACAGAAATCTACTAGAGTAAGAAATGGCAGTCTTTTGCTGAAAACTTGCCGACTTCACTCAGCGTTTCAAATCCTTTTTAAGCAGGTTATTGATGTCCGTTTCTAGCCCCAGTCGTCCGATTCGCATTGGCTCTCGTAAAAGTCAGCTTGCCTTAGTTCAAACTTACTGGGTGCAAGAGACACTGCAAAAACACTTTCCTGATCGCAGCTTTGAAGTCCATACAATGAGCACTCAGGGCGACAAAATCTTGGATGTGGCGCTGGCCAAAATTGGCGACAAGGGGCTATTCACCAAAGAATTAGAGTTGGGCATGCTCAACCAGGAAACAGACTTTGCTGTTCATTCCCTCAAGGACTTGCCGACTAATCTGCCAGAGGGGTTGATGCTGGGCTGCATCACCGAGCGCGAAAATCCGGCTGATGCTCTAGTCGTGCACAGTAACCACCAAGACAAGCAGCTAGATACACTGCCAGCCGGGGCGGTGATCGGAACTTCTTCGCTGCGACGCTTGGCTCAACTGCGCCATCACTTCCCCCATTTGGCGTTTAAAGATGTGCGCGGCAACCTGAATACTCGCTTGGCCAAGCTGGATGCCGGCGAATACGATGCTTTGATTTTGGCCGCCGCTGGATTGCAGCGGTTAGGATTTAGCGATCGCATCCACCAAGTGATTCCAACCGAAATTTCGCTTTATGCCGTTGGTCAAGGAGCGCTGGGAATTGAGTGCCGCGAGGGGGATACCGAAGTTCTAAGCCTGCTGAAAGTGCTAGAGCATAGGCCAACTGCTCAACGCTGTTTGGCAGAGCGGGCCTTTTTGCGGGAGTTAGAAGGCGGCTGTCAGGTGCCGATTGGCGTCAATACTCGATTTGAAGCTGACCAACTTGTGATCACAGGGCTAGTGGCGAGCTTAGACGGGCAAAAGCTGATTAAAGATACCGTGAGTGGCTTACCCGCAACGGCGGAACAACTGGGACTAGAATTGGCGCAGCGACTGCGGCAACAGGGCGCACAGGAAATTTTGGAGGCGATTTTTGCTGAGGTACGTCAGGGATAATTTTGCTAAAGTTTGGGCAGGCTTGAAGTTGAGCCTTCAGACAGGGCTGGTTTTAGCAGTGCTGCTGTCTGGATTGTTTTGGAGCAGTGTCAGTTGGGCTGCCAGTGAGCAGCCTGCCCCGGCTGAGATGGTGGTTGAACCCGCTAATCGCAGCGCCAGCGACATTTCTTCCGAAAAAGTTAGCCAATTTGTGAATGCTTACCTGCAAGTTTTGCGCTTAATTGAGCAACGAGAAGGAATTTTGCAAGGGGCAGAAACTCAGTCAGAAGCTCAACAGCTAGAGCAGGAGGTGGAAACTGAAGCGCTGGGAATCATTGAAGCGGCGGGCTTAACTTGGCAAGAATATCTGCAATTGCTGGGCCTGGCTAATATTGACGCTGAATTTGGCGAGCGGATTGCGGCCCAGCTTCAGGAAAGTGACACGAGAGGTGAGGTGAAGGCGATCGCTGGCGCATCTAGCCGATAAGCGCTCAAACTTCCAGCCAGAGGACAATCCGCACGTTGTTGGGAGTGCCGTAGGTTTGCAGCAAAGGCAGGACTTGGTTCATAAATCTGCTGCCGACTTTCTCAGCGTAGGTTTCAATCCATGACACCTGAGCATAGCCAGGTTGAGGTTGACCCGTGGGACGGAAAGACTGATTTTTCCAGACTCCACCTGTCAAGTCAGCCGGAAAGTGTTGCTGTCCATCCCCAAATCGGGAAGCATCCTCTGCTTTGACCTCGCCGTAGTGCTGCTGTTGCTGACCGTACCAGTCGAAACTCAACAACTCACTCAGCAAGAACCAGGTTTGGTCAAAATTCAGATTTCTGGCCTGCTGGCGAAGCAGCAACCAGTCCTGTGGTTCTTTCCACCAGTCCTGGAGCCAGGTGCGGGCAAAATGATCGATTAATTCCCCGGAAATATCTTCAGGAAATCCTCGTGCTTGACTGACAATTTGGGTTAGGTCATTGAAGGGTTGACGCATCCCTAAAATTTCTGACAGTTGATCATTTCTATCGTAGTAAATTGCCTGCGGCTCCAGCCACGATTCGCCCGTTTGATGATCAAACAGTTCCTCAACATACAATTGTGTTGGTTCAGCGAACCACTCATTGCCGTTGAACTTCTCTGCGTAGACTGCAATGTTGATGCCCATGTATTAGCAAATCTACCTCAACAGATTGAGCAAGGCTATTTAATCAGGTAAACCCCCAGCTTGACAGTTGCGGCAGTCTAGGAAAGAGTTTCTGCAACGGGAGCGAATCTGAGCTGACGGTCAGGAGACTGCATGAAATATACCGGCAGTTTGATCAAGAAGTTTAGGGTTTGGCTTTTTGCTGTTGCCGAAGGTGCTGCTGAATTCGATCGCGGAGTGCTTTATCGGTTTGGGCTTGCTTTGTAATCGCATCAAATTGACCGGGCGTTAAATCATTGGCTTCGATAATTGCCGTTGATTCTTGCATATAGCTATTGCAGATATCTTCCAGCCCGTTAGGTATATTGGCTTTCTGATTGCCTAAGCAAAGGTCTTGGGGCATTTTCCCTGCCATTTGCTGGCGAGCTAAGTCGTAATACTTGAGGCGGATTGGTTCAATCGCCAATACCACCGCCGCATAGCTACGGACATCTTGATTACTAATATTAGTGATATCAGTTTTGATTTCCGGCTGATTCGTCGCTGGTTGAGCCAGAGCCACACCAGAGGAGAAGCTAGCATTTCCGACATTGCCCAACAGGAGCATGATGACTGTCAGCAACAAGTTGCACGGCCAGAAAAATTGCGATCGCACAGGGATAAGCATGAATACAAGCACCCAAATGACAAAGGAAACGAGGAATTAACCTCTACATTTACTTTGAAACATTTTACAAACCGGAGGTTCCACAGATCGTTTTTTTGCCAATACTCCGCTGCTTAATCCATCACCCGCCATTTATTTGGTCACTTCACTACGCTCCTTAGTGAATGCCGCATTCTGTGCGTTCTGAGCCACGCCAACGCCCAGCTCGTTCATCCTCAAGCGTATGGGTGGGGGTAGTGGTCGGCTGATCGCCAATACTGGTGTAGCCTTGGTCGTAGAGGGGATTGTAGATTACATTATGTTCAAACACATAGGCCCAAACATCGCGATTTGTCCAGGTAGCCAAAGGATTGATCTTGAGTCGCTGGTGCTGATCTAGCTCAAAAATCGGAATGCTGGCCCGGACAGCAGACTGATCGCGCCTGCGCCCGTTAATCCAGGCGATCGCCCCCAGCTCCGTTAGCCCCCGCTGGAGCGGCTCGACCTTAGTGAGTTGATAAAATTGACTAGTATCGGTCTGCCAGAGGGCTTCGCCATAGCGGGCGGCAAAAGCCTCTTTGCTAGCCACATCTGAGCTTTTGTAGATCCTTAGGTCTAAGTTGTAGATTTCAGCAGCTTTCTGGACAAGCGCCAGCGTTTCAGGGAAATGATGCAGGGTGTCTAGGAACAAAACTGGCACCGGGGGCTGCGGCTTTAGCTCTCGATAGAGCAGGTCCATAATTACCATACCGCTGATACTAAAAGCACTGCTTTGGACTAGTCCTTGGGGAATATTCTCTAGACACCAAGCCAGGACTGACTTGGGATCAGCCTCAGAAAATTTAAAGTTAAGGGCTTCCAAATCAAATCCGGATTGTTCGTCTGCAAGACCGTGATTCATAGCTACTGTCGTTGTCCAAAAGAGTTGATTCGCACTCGCCCTAATCCAGTTTATTCGTAGGGTTAGTGTAGTATTAGCTACCATATTACCGCTAAAAATAGCGGCTTGGTTTTACGCGATCGCTAGGTTAAAGCGGAGGTTAATCTGACTGGTTTGACTGAAGGCAGAAGGATGGTTAAGGCACATATTTTGGGAGATTAAGAGTGGGCGTAGGGTTTAACTTTGCGGACAACTTGGTCATAAAACTTTTCTAGGCAATCGATATTGCGACTGAGGCTGTAGCGTTCAACCACCCGCTGGCGAGCTTTTTGACCCAAAATCGTCACTATTTCTGGGTGTTGTTCAAATAGTGGCAGCAGGGTACGCAGTTGACTCTGGACGTATTGAGGATGGAGGGCGATTCCGGCTCCGGCTTCTAGCACCTCACCATCAGCTCCGACATCTGTGGCCAGGCAGGCTAAGCCGCAGCCCATTGCTTCCAGCAAAGAAAGAGACAGCCCCTCAACAAAAGAGGGCAAAATAAACACATCTGCCCCGCGTAAAATTTCAATCCGCCGCTGTTCGTCAGCAATCATCCCCAACCAAAGAATATTTTGTTCTGGGCCGTAGGTAGACATCAGCGAACTCATCAGCGCCCCTTCTCCAACCAGCACTAGCTTGCAGCCGGGCGGCATTTTGGCTTTCCGCCAGCCGCGCAGGAGAGCTTCGACGTTTTTTTCGATCGCAATTCGCCCTTGGTAAACAAACAGGCGATCGCAGTTGAATTCGGCTTTGACCTGGGAGGGCCCAGGGGAATACTTGTCAACATCAACCCCATTTGGAATTACCACCAACCGTTCAGCCGGCACCCCCAGCCGAATTAATACCTCTTGCTGAGCCTGGGAAAAAATAATCACATGGTCGTAGTTAGCCAAAAAAGGAGCATAAAGCTGATACATGAAATGCTGCGTCCCTGAGGATAAATTCCGATGTTTATCGCTAAAGGCTGGATGGAATGTTGCCACCAGCGGGATTGCCAGTTCTTCACAAATTTCTGGCAGCAGAAAGTCAAGCGGGGATAGCGTCAGCGAAGCGTGAACCAAATCTGGTTTCAGGGTTTGCAGCGATTCAATCAGCACTTTACTGGCCCGAAAGCTCGGAATTGTATAAACCTGAGATTTATAGAGGAAGGGCAGCGACACTTCTTCAACATCTAGCGGTTGAGACTGCCCTTGCTCTTGGGCAAAATGCAAAAAACTGACTCGATAACCACGGTCTAGTAAAGCGTTGGTAATTTCTCGACTGTAGGTAACGTTACCGCAGGGAGGTGATTTTTTTCCCAGCCAGGCAATATGCATTCGGACAATCAGTAATAAAGAGTACGATCAGCTACTCTCGATTGTAGATGAGCCGGAACCGGAAATATACCAGGTAAAAATTCCCCCCAAAGTGACGACACTTGCGAGCACAAGCAGCACGGTTGGTAAGCCCAAAAAAGTTTCTGCCACCCCTGCCAGAACTAAAGGCAGGCTGAGGGCAATATTGACAGCATTATTTTGCAGCCCAAAAATTTTGCCCCGCATTTCTTCGGGCGTTTCGGCTTGAATGGTGGTTTGCATCGGCACACCGACCAGGGCGGCAAAGGTGCCTAAACAGCAGAGCAGCAGCAAGCTTGGCCACAGGTAGAGCGTAAACAGCGATAGACCAGATAGGGAGGCGGCCATGCCGATCGCCCCGACCAAGCTGAGTTGCCGATGGGTGAGCTGATCACCCCAATGACCCAAGATAAACACTCCGATCGCCATCCCCACGCCCCCCGCCGCTAGCAAAAAGCCAAACTGGGAAGATTTAATCTCTGGCAGAATCTCTGCCATCCGCACCACGAGCACCGCTAAAGCAGCAAAAACCGAGAATAAAATCACCAGTTGAATTAGGGCGGCTCGAACAGTTTTTTGCTGATTGAGATAATTTAAGCCGTCCCGAATATCTTGCCAGATCTGAGGCGGGTCGGGGTTGAGGGCGGCCGTATTTTCACCCGTCTTCAGAAAAAGCAGCAGCAGTCCGGCGATCGCGTAGCATCCCCCCAGCACTAGCTCTCGCCCCCAAGTGATGCCCAAACCAGACACCAGCATGTCTGCCAAAGAGAGCAGCGGCTCACCTGCGGCAAAACCAACCACAACTGCCACCATCATCGTTAGCGTGTAGAGCGAGTTAGCGCTCAGCAACTGCGATCGCTCGACAATGAGCGGAATTGCTGCTTGTTCAGCCGGCGCAAAAAACTGGGTGAGGGTAGAGACGCAAAACGTCACCCCCAGCAGTCCCCAAAACCCAACCGGAATTGCCCCAATTGATCCCCAGCCTGCCAGCAACCAGAGCAAGGTAGGGAGCACTAGCACCAGTCCACCCCGCAGCAAATTGGTCAGCACCAAGACCGTTTTTTTCGGCCAGCGATCAACATACACTCCAGCCACCGAGCCAAACAAGACAGCCGGAATCGTAAAGGCGACCATAATTGCAGATACCCAACCGCTGACGGTTTGATCTGCGCTCTGAAACCGAGTCGTAATCAGGGCAATCATCAGTACCAGGTAAACCTTGTCGGCGAGCTGAGAAAACACTTGCCCAGCCCAAAGCCGGAGAAAGTTTCGATTGTGCAAAACTGCCCAAACTCCCTGGACAGGAATTTCCACCACTTCAGTCAAATCAACGTCCAAATCAACTTCAGGCGAATCCGCCCCTGGGGAGGCAGATTCGCCTGAATTGGAAGGGCTAGAATTGCTAGCCAGGGGGACGGCAAACTCTGGCTCTCGCCCTAATTTTGAACTCAATAGCGAGGCAGACCAGTCGATCGCCACTTCATCTAATTCACTTGGCAAATTGTCCATCGATTTTTCAGGCGCACCAAAGCGGCCAGGGGGCGCTGTGTCAAAGTCAGAATCAGACAGTCGAGACATGGAGCCACAAGGTGATTATAGGACGCTGGGGAGAGGAGAAAAGCAGGAATCCATCAGAGCAGCAGAGCGAATTGGGCGATCAAAATAATATTGGGCGTATTGGCGCAACAGTCGCTCAACTGAAATCCAAACCGCAGCCGGATACTGGCTGTTGGGATCAGAACCGGAATTAGAAATCTGCTGCAAGAGAGCAAGCTCAATTGCCGTCAGAGCCAAGGGTTTGGGGGCAGGTTTACGGGATTGGGTAGACGGTTCAGCAGCTCTGGGCGATCGCTCTAGTAATTCTGGAGCATCTAAACTCACCGTACCACCCGCAGCTAGGCTAAAACCAATTCGCCAATCGGGATTTTTTAAATCTGGCCGCAAAGAGCGCTGAGTTAGACAGCAAGCTTGCACTTGCGGGGCCACACCTCCCCAATCTAAAAGATCAAACACCGATTGGGTCAGCAGCGGTAAAACCTGATCAGGTGTGGCTGTTTCCAAACTGGCTAGGCGCTCGCACAGCAAGCAAAACAGGTCGTCTTGGGGCTGGTCGCTGAGGGCTTGGTAGAGGACAAGTTCCGCCAGATATTGGCTAGCGGCCAGGGTGGCCAAGTGTTTACTCAAGCCAGGGTAAGACGCTAGGGTTTCTGCCTGCGAGAGCTTATCGAGCGATCGCCCCTTGGCAATTAGTAACTCATTCACGACAAATAGTCCTGTGCGTCCGCCCAGTTGCGATCGGGTTTTACGAGCACCAGGGGCAACCACCCGCACCAGCCCATATTCACGGGTCAAAATGGTCAACAAGCGATCGGCCTCGCCCAGCGGCATCGCCTTGAGATTGATTCCCGTCGCTTTGTAAGTCCGACTCATTAGTGTGGGGTAAAGTGCTTGTCCTGTCGATTTTTTAAGCGGGGTTGGGGGATCTAATTCCGTAACTCCTGCGCTCAATATCCTGCATCTCCACCCTCCCCTGCTTCTCGCTGCTGAATGAGGGCGATACCGTGGGAGGTTCCTAAGCGGGTTGCCCCAGCTAGGACTAAATTTAAGGCTTGCTCAGCGGTGCGAATCCCGCCAGAGGCTTTTACCCCCACCCGATCGCGGGCAACTGCCTTCAGGAGTTTGACATCGGCCACGGTGGCTCCTCCGTGCCAACCCGTGCTGGTCTTCAAAAAGCTGACGCCAGCCTCTAAGCAAACCTCTGCTGCCAGTTGCTTTTCGGCATCGGTTAATAGCGTCGTTTCTAAAATTGCTTTTACCGTTAAGCCGGTGGATGAGCAAATTTCTGCCAGCTCTCGGTGCAGAGCTTCGGTTTGACCGCTTTTGAGCCAACTCAGATTAATGACAACATCCAGTTCCATCGCCCCATTTTCGGCCGCTTCTTCGGCTTCGTAGCGTTTGACGGCGCTGGTGTGAGCCCCGGTCGGAAAGCCAATCACAGTGCAAACTTGGGGATGTTTTTGATGCAGTAGCTCTACCGCCTGCCGAACGTGAATCGGAAACACGCAAACGGTCGGAAAGCGATAGCGGTCTGCCTCTTGGCAAAGCTGGGCGATCGCCTCTGGGCTGGCCAGCGGATCGAGCAGGGTATGGTCAATATATTCAGCTAGATCAATCTCTGGGTGGAAAGCCGCCACAACTGACCTCTCAGAAATTCACAGTTTCGCTTTCATTGTAAGGTGGTTAGGCAATTCGGGCGGCGCAAAATTCTCTGCCTCGAAGCAGGGTTGAGCAATTGCGGTATGGTGGAATCTGGGCTGGCCTATCGCCCCTTGTTTTTTTGCGTTTATATCCTCAAATTCCATGCTGAGAGCCGGTATTGTCGGACTGCCAAATGTCGGTAAATCGACCCTATTTAACGCCCTGGTTGCTAACGCCAAAGCGGATGCAGCCAACTTTCCCTTTTGTACGATTGAGCCAAATGTTGGAGTGGTGGCTGTCCCCGATCAGCGCTTGCAGGTTTTATCGGAGCTGTCTAGCTCGGCAGAGATTGTGCCGACGCGAGTTGAATTTGTTGATATTGCTGGCTTGGTGAAAGGAGCCAGCCAGGGCGAAGGCTTAGGCAATCAGTTTTTAGCCAATATTCGGGAAGTTGATGCGATCGTCCATGTTGTCCGCTGCTTTGAAGATGACGATATTATTCATGTCGCAGGCTCCGTTGACCCAATTCGAGACATTGAAATCATTAATTTAGAGCTAGCCCTGTCTGACCTAGGACAAATCGATCGCCGGATTGAACGCACCCGTAAAGCGGCTCGCACCAGCAAAGAAGCCCAAATTGAACTGAATGCGCTCGAAAAACTATCAGCGCTGCTGAACGAGGGCAAACCAGCTCGCCAGGCTGATTTAGACCAAGAAGAAGCCGAAGCCACTAAGTTTCTGGGGCTGCTGACAAGCAAGCCCGTCATTTACGCCGCCAATGTGGCCGAAACTGATTTAGCAACCGGCAATGCCTGGGTAGAGCAGGTGCGGCAGTGGGCTGCCCCAGAGCAAGCCCAAGTCGTGGTGGTTTCGGCCCAAGTCGAGTCGGAACTGGTAGAACTACCGGAGGGCGATCGGCAAGAATTCTTGGACTCGCTTGGCGTTTCAGAGGGGGGACTCAAGTCTCTGATTCGCGCTACTTACACGCTGTTGGGCCTACGCACATTTTTTACCTCCGGCCCGAAAGAAACCCGCGCTTGGACAATCTCAACTGGTGCTAAAGCCCCGCAAGCGGCTGGCACGATCCACACTGATTTTGAGCGCGGATTTATTCGGGCTGAAACCGTTGCCTATGCTGACTTAGTCACAACAGGATCAATGACGGCCGCCAAAGAAAAAGGGTTGGTTCGCAGTGAAGGTAAAGAATATGTCGTGCAGGAAGGCGATGTGATGTTATTTCGCTTTAACGTTTAAAGATCTAAAGTTCAGCTTTTTTTGTTCCAGATTGCGAAACTTTAGATTGAATAGTGGAGTCTAGCTTAGAGAATTAGCCATCGCCAACGGTTAAGAAATCAGCGCCAAGCAGCACATTCTTGCCGGCTGGATTCTAATCTGTGGTTGAAAGCTCATGGTGATGGTCAATCCTATGTTTATCGATGATTTGCAGCTATGTCAAACGGTCAACGGTCTTCAAGTGGCTGGGTTATTGGGCTTGCAGCGCTTATTTTAATTGTCGGTGGGACAGCAGCCTGGCTGACCTGGAAGAGTACGGCTCCTACTCCCACTCCTGTGGTTAGCCCCACTTCATCCGTAGTCACGGCTGAAAAACTAGAAATCTACTGGTTGCAGGCCAATCAAGGAAGTCTCAAATTTTCTCCCACACTGATCAAACTGTCAGACTTAGACCCAGGCGATCGCACCCCAGCCTCGGTTTTAAAAGCAGGTCTTGAAAGATTACTGGCTGGCCCAGCTAATCCCAATTTGACAACGACGATTCCGATCGGCACCCAGCTCAATTCCCTTAAGGTTGAGTCAGATGGCGTCCACCTCGACTTGTCGAAAGAATTTTTGTCCGGCGGTGGCAGTGTCTCCATGCAGGGCCGGTTGGGGCAAATCATTTACACCGCTTCCAGCCTTGACCCCAAAGCCAAGGTTTGGGTTTCGATTGCTGGCGAACCACTAAAAGTTCTGGGTGGAGAAGGACTAGAAGTCCAGCAACCGATGACCCGCCAACTGTTTGAGCAAGATTTTCAGATCGGCAGCTAGGGCTTGCTTAAAAACTTCTCAATCCCGGGCTAAGTAGTAGCGATTGGGAACCCTATTGCCAGTGGTACGCTCAGCTAGCTGAAGAATCACCCAGATTTACGAATCACCTATGATGAGAACATCGAATCTGGATCGACAGGTGGCATGAGCAGTGTCAATAATCTGAATTTTCAATCTTACCTAAAGTCAATCTGTAGCAATGAAGATTTGCCGCGCTGGCAAGAATTTTACACGCCTACCGATGCCTTAAATCGTCAATCTCTGCAAGGATTAAATCCAAAAAAGCCTCCTCTGCTGGATTTGAGAGTACAGCGAGTTGAGATCAAAGATGCCGAAAATAGCCAGCAAGAACCACAAGAGAAAATTGAGCGGTTGCCCATCTTAGAAGGGATTTGCAAATACGCCAGTGAACATGTTCTGCTTGTGGGACGACCTGGCTCAGGTAAGTCGACTGCTTTAGAACGATTGCTGCTGGAAAAAGCGGAGCAAGCTCTCATAGGGCATTCCAGTCAAATCCCTGTACTTGTGAAGCTTCGGAGCACAGGAACAATCTTTGAGCTGATTGAAGCTTTTCTGAAAAAACATGACACAGAAGAACTATTAGATCTCAATCAAGAAACTCTAGATTTGCTTTTACATCAAGGAAAGCTATTCTTACTGATTGATGGCTTAAACGAACTTCCCTCAGCACTCGCACAGCAGACAGAAAGCGCACAGCAGAAACTCAAGAAATTTCAAGGCCACTACTCTAAAACTCCCATGATTGTTACCACCCGAGATTTAGGGTGGAGCAACGATATGGGCATTAAAAAAAAGCTGGAGATGCTCCCGCTGACAGAAGCTCAAATGCGACAATTTGTAGGCACCTACCTGGGAGAAAAAAACGGCAGCAGCTTGCTAAGGCAGCTCGATCAGCGTCTCAGAAAATTTGGTGAAACACCTTTGTTACTGTGGATGTTATGTAGCGTTTACCAGTCAGAAGGCAGAGTTCCATCCAATTTGGGAGCGATGTTTCAGAAATTCGCTGACATTTACGCCAACAAACTTAAGGGTGATGTGCAAGTGCATAAAGCTTCAAAATCCTTGTGGTTAAGGCTGTTGCAGCAGATTGCATTTGCAATGATGCCACAGGATGACCCTCATGGGCTGCGATTAAGCATTTCCCGCCATGAGGCCGAAGACCTGCTAACTGAATATCTAAAGAAGAACGATTGGAGTGATCCGCGTAATCTTGCAAGAACCTGCCTAGAAGATTTGCTCAAACATCATTTGATTACACCCAAAAATCACGATGAGATTGAGTTTTGCCACCAATTAATTCAGGAGTACTATTCGGCAGAGTATTTGCTCGCGGAACTGCGACACAGCATGATTAATCTAGAACTATTTCAGTGCTATCTTAATTATTGGGATTGGACAGAATCCATAGCATTACTGATAAAACTAGTTGATGATGAACAACAGGCAATACAGATAGTGAAGCTGGCTCTAAATGTTGACTTAATGTTGGGGTCAAGGCTGGCAGGTGAAGCAAAATTAGAATTTCAAGAAAGAACTGTTGATTTAGTGGTTGAACGAGATATCCCTACTCGGATCAAAATTCAACTTCTCAGCTCAACACGCTCCGAATTTGCAATACCTGTGTTATGCCAGTTCCTGAGTGATAGTAATCATTGGATTCGCCAAGATGCTGCTTCCGCACTTGGCAAAATTAATAGTGAAATTTCTATTAAAATTCTCACCAAGACGATGTACGATGAAAGTGACGATGAATCTTTAGTTGGTTTTAGAGCTGCTTTAGCATTAGCAACGATAAATAGTGAAACTGCAATTAGAGCTTTGGTTAATGCATTGAGTAGCGAGAAATTTGACATTCGACTAAGCGCTGCTCAGGTCTTAGGGGAGACCGGCAGAGATGATGTTGTGGAAGACCTAATTCAAACTTTAGAAGATGAAGATGACAGAGTTGGTTGGTGTGCTGCCTCTTCTTTGTGGAGAATTGGTATAGATGGTAGTGAATTAGCTGTTGAGGCTCTTAATCGTATTCTGAGTAGCAATAATCCAGACGTGTACTCCAAAGCTACGTACGCGCTAGATGAAATTGCTTATTTCCCTACTCTAGTGGTTGCTAATCAAGCCAAAGAAGACAAGCAGATGGAGATTACAGGCTCTAATCTCTACGAAAGGATTAATCAAGAAACTGATGTTAAAGTTATTTTAAAAATCTTACAAGACAGCGGAGACGTGTTTTCTACCTCAACTCTAGGAAGAGTTGGTAGGCCTCAACTTTTATCTTGTCTTTCTAAATTTTTATTAGAAAATAAAAACGTTGAAATATTTGAGACTATTGCTGCTATCCAATCACGATGCAAGTTCTATAACTACGAAGTCTTTCAGGCAGCGCAAAAGGAAGTGGAAGTTAGGAATCAAACATCAGAAGAGCAGATAGCAACACAAGTTTATATTGGCATTGTCATCAACGGGCCGGTTCATAATCAAACCGGGCAAGTTGGAATTCAAAACTTACCTGAACCCATTCAATCTCAGGAACATCATCTATGATTCAAAACTGTACTGATTACGAGTCGATTATTGATACTTTCTGTAAAGTGCTTCTCAACGATGCAAGCCCAGCAGTTCGAGCGAGGGCAGCAGCATTTCTGGCCAAGTTTACGGATGCTTATGCGGTGCCAACGCTCCTGAAAGCGCTTTTTGATGCAGATTCTAATGTTCGCACGGCAGTTGCAGAAACTTTAGGCAAAGTCAGGGCTGAAGCCGCTATTCCTGGCTTACTTAAAACTTTAGAAGATTCTAATCCCAATGTCCGCAGCCAAGCCGTACAGGCACTTGGGCAAATCGGTAGTGTTGCCGCTGCTGAAGGCTTACTCAAAATCCTCCAAGCTGATCCGGTATTTCAGGTTCGCGCTGTAGCCGCTGAAGCACTCGGAAAGCTGAGCCACAGTTCAGCTATCACTGGCTTACTTAAAGCTTTGCATGAAGATCAGGACGCACAAGTACGAGTCAACGCTGCATTTGCCTTGGGGCACTTTGATGATGGAACTGCGATTTCTGGTTTATTGTTAGCCCTGGAAGATCCAGACTCCAATGTCCGCGAACAAACAGCTTCAGTGATTGGCAACCTCAAATCTCCAGCTTCAGTTCCAGGTTTATTGGAAACCCTCGAACACATGAACCCAGAAGTCAGTTATGGTGCCGCGATCGCCCTAAGTCAAATTCCATCAGACTTGACAATTTCAGGGTTACGACGTGCGCTACATCATCTTATTCCCCATGTTCGAGAACATGCAGCAATGGCGCTCGGAAAGCTAGGAGATACAGCTTCACTGCCGACTCTAATGGAATTGCTTGAAGACCCGGATAACCTGGTTCGCTACAGTGCTATCAAGGCTCTTGGTGATGTTGTGATGACGAGTCGTTCTGTTGCCTAGGAGTTATGAATGTCCCTGAATCCTCAACAGCAGGATGCTTATGTTGAGATCCTTAACAAACTGCTGCGAGAATCCAGAGATCCATTGCTCCGAGCTAGAGCTGCTCAATCATTGGGTAAACAGGATAACCCCAAAGCAGTTGCAACCCTGCTTGAAGTCCTACTGACTGATCCAGATAGTCAAGTACGCCTTGCCATCATCGAAGCCTTGGATCAAATGATCACTTTAATCCCACCAAATCCTATGAATGACTCATCGAGTAAGCAACCCATCTTTCATGTTCAGCAAGTCGGCACTATTATTACAGGTCAGGTTACTAACCAAGGCGATCAGATTGGCATTCAGTACAATACTGAGCAAAACGATCAACTCACTCAAGCTCTGCAAGCAATCAAACAAGTTCTCGAAGATTTGAAGTCTAAATACCCTCAATCTGCCCAAACTCCAGATATTATTGAGGTCGAGTTGGCTTTGTTGCATAATTCACTAAAGAAGAAAGGTTGGCTTATCGCAGGGTGTTGTTAGCAAGCGACGGGATAACTCTCCGGCTTCGCGATCTGAATCATTCGGTTGAGTGCAGCACATTTGATGA
>JAESGG010000030.1_pt1 | contig 30823 bp, 38 predicted proteins | sample 9266231 | NCBI WGS metagenome assembly JAESGG01 (sample SAMN14515337, study PRJNA621664) | algae metagenome | isolation source: Aphanocapsa sp. GSE-SYN-MK-11-07L and co-occurring heterotrophs from wet... | place: USA: Grand Staircase Escalante National Monument, Utah | collected 2006-04-16 | reverse complement strand
CTTACAGGAACACAGTGTTGTTCTGATCCGTGGCGGCCGGGTAAAAGACCTTCCAGGTGTGCGTTATCACACCGTACGCGGCACTTTAGACTGTGCAGGCGTTAAAGATCGTAAGCAAGGCCGTTCTAAATACGGCGCTAAACGGCCGAAGAACAAATAACTTAACTCCGTTAAGTAAGGCCAAACTAAGTAACTTTTTTCATTAAAAGTTTTGGAATCCCCTGAAGCAATCGGAGTTTCGAATGCCAAGAAGACGCGTCATAGGTCAACGTAAAATCCTTCCAGATCCTAAGTTCGGAAGTGAATTACTTGCCAAGTTCGTAAACGTCGTAATGATCGACGGTAAAAAATCTACAGCTGAATCAATTGTATACGGCGCATTAGACATCGCTGCGACAAAATCTAAAAAACCAGAGCTGGATCTGTTCGAAGTTGCATTAGACAACATTCGTCCTACTGTTGAAGTTAAATCACGCCGTGTGGGTGGTTCTACTTACCAGGTTCCATGTGAAGTTCGTCAGGTTCGTCGTAACGCTTTAGCTATGCGTTGGTTGGTTGAAGCTGCCCGTAAACGTGGCGAGAAATCAATGGCCCAGCGTTTAGCTGGTGAAATGCTGGATGCCGTTGAGAATAAAGGTTCTGCTGTTAAGAAACGTGAAGACGTTCACCGTATGGCTGAAGCGAACAAAGCTTTCGCGCATTTCCGCTGGTAAGACAGACCTTTTTAAGAGGATTCGATTGTGGCACGTACAACTCCTATTGAGCTTTACCGGAACATTGGTATTTGTGCTCACGTTGACGCGGGTAAAACCACGACAACTGAACGAGTTTTGTTCTATACCGGCTTGTCTCACAAGATCGGTGAAGTTCATGACGGCGCCGCCACGATGGATTGGATGGAACAGGAGCAGGAACGTGGTATCACTATCACGTCCGCTGCTACTACGACCTTTTGGCGTGGTATGCAGGGCCAGTTCCCTCAACATCGTGTAAACATCATCGATACACCGGGGCACGTTGACTTCACTATTGAAGTAGAACGTTCCCTGCGTGTTCTGGATGGTGCTGTTGTCGTACTGTGTGGTTCTTCAGGCGTACAGCCTCAGACCGAAACAGTATGGCGTCAGGCAAATAAATACGAAGTTCCACGTTTGATCTTTGTTAACAAGATGGACCGCACTGGCGCTAACTTCCTGCGTGTTGTGAAGCAAGCCCGTGACCGTCTGAATCACACCATAGTGCCTATTCAGTTACCTATTGGTTCTGAAGAGAACTTCCGTGGCGTGGTTGACTTGTTAAAAATGAAAGCAATCAACTGGAACGAAGCTGACCAGGGTATGACCTTCACGTACGAAGACATTCCTGCGGATATGCTTGCTGAGTGTGAAGAGTGGCGTGCAAACATGGTAGAAGCAGCTGCTGAAGCTAATGAAGAGCTGATGGAACGTTATTTGGAAGGCGGTGAGCTGACTGAAGACGAAATTCGCTCTGCCTTGCGTCAACGTACTCTTTCTAACGAAGTGGTTCTTGTGCTTTGTGGTTCTGCATTCAAAAACAAAGGCGTTCAGGCGATGCTTGATGCTGTGATTGAATACTTACCATCACCGACTGAAGTTAAAGCGATCAAGGGTATTAACGAAGATGAGTCAGAAGGCTTACGCCATGCTGATGACGATGCGCCATTTGCGGCACTTGCGTTCAAAATCGCAACTGACCCATTTGTTGGCACATTGACTTTCTTCCGTTGCTACTCTGGCGTGATTAACTCTGGTGACAGCGTTTATAACCCGGTAAAACACAAGAAAGAGCGTATTGGCCGTATCGTTCAGATGCACGCCAATGACCGTCAGGAAATCAAAGAAGTTCGTGCTGGTGATATTGCTGCCGGTATAGGTTTTAAAGATGTGACTACAGGTGACACTTTATGTGACCCTGACCACATCATTACGCTGGAACGTATGGAATTCCCGGAGCCGGTAATTTCTGTTGCAGTGGAACCAAAAACCAAAGCTGACCAGGAACGTATGGGTATCGCTCTGAGCAAACTTGCTGCAGAAGATCCATCTTTCCGTGTTCACACCGACGAAGAAACCAGCCAGACTATTATTTCTGGTATGGGTGAGCTGCACTTAGAAATCATCGTGGATCGTATGAAACGCGAATTCAAAGTGGAAGCAAACGTTGGTAAACCTCAGGTCGCTTATCGCGAAACTATTCGCGCCAGCACTGAAGTTGAAGGTAAATTTGTTCGTCAATCTGGTGGTCGCGGTCAATTTGGTCATTGCTGGCTGAAAATCGAACCTCAGGAAGAAGGCAAAGGCTATGAGTTCGTTAACGCCGTCGTGGGTGGTGTGATACCAAAAGAATACATTCCTGCTATCGACAAAGGCATTATCGAACAGATGAAAAACGGTATCCTTGCTGGTTACCCGGTCATTGACGTGAAAGTTACCGTATTCGATGGTTCGTACCACGATGTGGACTCTAACGAAATGGCGTTCAAAGTGGCCGCCTCTATGGGCTTCAGAAAAGGCGCACTGCAAGCTAAGCCAGTGATCCTTGAACCCGTCATGAAAGTTGAAGTGGTAACACCGGAAGACTTTATGGGTGACATCGTCGGTGACTTAAACCGTCGTCGCGGTATCATCAACGGTATGGAAGATGCTCCTGGTGGTATCAAGATCGTTGACGCTCAGGTTCCTTTGTCCGAGATGTTTGGTTATGCAACCAGCATGCGTTCATTGACCCAGGGCCGTGCTTCTTATTCAATGGAACCATTGAAGTATATGGAAGCGCCAAACAACGTGACTGAAGCAATTATTGCAGCTCGTAGCAGTACTGGTAGTAACGATTAATCACTTAATTTGGTCCACTTTAAGTTGGATCTATTTAACAGAAGGTAATTAAAATGGCTAAGGCTAAATTCGAACGTAATAAACCGCACGTTAACGTAGGCACCATCGGTCACGTTGACCACGGCAAAACTACTTTAACTGCTGCTATCACTAACGTACTGGCTAAGCACTACGGTGGTCAGGCATTCGCTTTCGATCAAATCGACAAAGCGCCAGAAGAGAAAGCTCGTGGTATCACGATCAACACGTCTCACGTTGAATACGATACACCAACTCGTCACTACGCTCACGTAGACTGCCCAGGCCACGCTGACTATGTGAAGAACATGATCACTGGTGCTGCTCAGATGGACGGCGCAATCCTGGTTGTTGCTGCAACTGACGGCCCAATGCCACAGACGCGCGAGCACATCCTGTTATCTCGTCAGGTAGGTGTACCTTTCATCGTTGTATTCATGAACAAATGTGACATGGTAGACGACGAAGAGCTGTTAGAGCTGGTGGAGATGGAAGTTCGTGAACTTCTGTCAGACTACGACTTCCCAGGTGATGACCTGCCGGTAATTCGTGGTTCAGCTTTAAAAGGTCTGGAAGGCGATGCAACGTGGGAACCAAAAATCCTTGAGCTGGCAGCAGCTTTAGATTCTTACATCCCAGAACCAGTACGTGCGATTGATAAGCCATTCATCATGCCAATCGAAGACGTATTCTCAATTGCTGGTCGTGGTACTGTAGTAACAGGCCGTGTAGAGCAAGGTATCGTAAAAGTAGGCGAGTCAGTAGAAATCGTGGGTCTGAAAGACACAGTGACGACTACTTGTACTGGTGTAGAAATGTTCCGTAAACTGTTAGACGAAGGTCGAGCAGGCGAGAACATCGGCGCGCTGTTACGTGGTACTAAACGTGAAGACGTAGAACGTGGTCAAGTATTAGCAAAACCAGGTTCAATCAAGCCACACACCAAGTTCGAAGGTGAAGTGTACGTGTTATCAAAAGAAGAAGGTGGTCGTCATACTCCATTCTTCAAAGGTTACCGTCCACAGTTCTACTTCCGTACTACAGACGTGACTGGTTCAGTAGAACTGCCAGAAGGCGTAGAGATGGTAATGCCAGGCGACAACCTGAAGTTTGTTGTTGAACTGATCAACCCAATCGCGATGGACGAAGGTTTACGCTTCGCCATCCGTGAAGGTGGCCGCACAGTAGGTGCTGGTGTAGTATCTAAAGTACTGGTTTAATTATCAGAACTTGAAAAGGGCCCTTCGGGGCCTTTTTTTATACCTCAAACAAATTAGTCTGACCGCAGCTTTGCTTTATGACAATAAATTCAAACGTATGTTTGAATTTGCCTGTCGAACATGCTAGAACTAACTCATCCGACCATTAAGGTTTTTTAAGGAGAGTTATTGTGAGTCACTACCAGGCGCCGCTGGCCGATATGTCCTTTCAACTATTTGATGTCTGGCAAGTTCAACAGTTCTGGCAACAACAAACTGAGTTAGCTGAACTGATTGACGCCGACACAGCAACAGCCATTCTGGATGAAGCTGCAAAAATTACCGCCGAAAAAATCGCGCCTTTGGCAGCAGCTGCAGATGAGCAAGGTGTGTCTTGTGTTGCTGGTGAAGTAACGACTCCCTCTCATTATAAAGAATGCTATCAGTTGTTGTGTGAAGGGGGTTGGACTGGCTTGTCCGGCGATCCTGAATATGGCGGCATGGGCATGCCAAAAAGTTTGTCTGGTTTATACGACGAGATGATGTGTAGCGCTGATATAGCCTTCTCTCTATACCCGGGCCTGACATCAGGGGCTTGTGTTGCTTTATTACAGCATGCTGACGAAGCAACCAAAGCTTTGTATTTGCCAAAGTTATACAGCGGCGAATGGTCCGGCACTATGTGTCTGACAGAATCTCATGCTGGCTCGGACTTGGGTATTATGCGCACTAAAGCCGAACCTAAGGGCGATGGCAGTTATCGTATCAGCGGGGAAAAAATCTTTATCACAGCAGGTGAGCACGACCTGACGGAAAACATCATTCATCTGGTACTGGCTAAGTTGCCGGATGCGCCAGCTGGCAGCCGCGGAATTTCTTTATTCTTGGTGCCTAAGTTTAAAGTGGACGCCAATGGCAACTTGGCTGAGCGAAATAGCCTGATTTGTAGTTCAGTCGAACATAAGATGGGCATTCATGGCTCTGCTACCTGCGTGATGAACTTTGACGGCGCTGAAGGTTACCTGATTGGTGAGCCGCATAAAGGCCTGGCTTGTATGTTCACCATGATGAACTACGAACGTCTGGCCATGGGCAGTCAGGGCTTAGGTGCTGCGGAACGCGCTTATCAGAATGCTCTTGCCTATGCCAATGATCGTCTACAAGGCAGGACGTTAACAAAAGATGGCAATAAAGCTGATCCTATTATTGGTCATGCGGATGTGAAACGCATGTTGCTGAATATCAGTAGTATTAATGAAGCGGGCAGGGCCTTTAGTGTGTATGTAGGTCATCTGCTTGATCAGGCCAAGTTTGGTTTGGATGCCAAGGCGCAGGCGAGAGCTAATTTGCTGACACCAGTGACTAAAGCTTTTATGACAGACAGAGGGCTAGATGCTTGTGTTACAGCACAGCAGGTATTTGGTGGTCATGGTTATATCCGTGAATGGGGTATGGAGCAGTTGGTCCGTGATGTCCGTATCGCGCAAATTTATGAAGGGACCAACGGTATTCAGGCGGCTGACTTTATGTTACGTAAAGTAGCATCGGATCAAGGCGCAGTGTTGTTAGACCTGATACGTGAATTAGCAGCAGGCCTATCTGGTTCAGCGAGCAAACAAATCACTTTAGCTGCAGAGCGTTTTGAATCGGCAACACTAGCCTTATTAGAGCGAGCTAAGGCTCAACCAGAACTCCTATCCTGGGTAGCGAATGACTATCTGGATTTAACTGGCTATGTACTCTACGGCTTTATGTGGGACAAGATGGAAGCTGCGTTAGATGCCGCAAAACACAGTGAAGATTTTATCCAGTCCAAACAACTTAAAGCTAAGTTTTACTACAGCAGAGTATTGCCTCGCATTGAAAGCCTGTTCAGCCTGATTGAACAGTTCCCTGCCGAGTTATCATCCGCAGAACCGAAGCTGTTCTGATCGCCTTCTGATCATAAAGCACGCCCCTGCTGTTTAATTATTCAGCAGGGGTTGTCTTTCTCAATCAGTTGAGTATAATGCGCGGCCAGCCATAATTTTGGCAGGCGGTTAACCAGCAATTGAATTGGTTAACGACAACAGTGCTCCCGATTGGGGAGCAAACGTTACATTGGTGCAGGGGCATTCTTCCATCTATTGGTGGGTCAGAAAGCTTCTGTTTTATTTTGCTCTTTTTGCTCTTTGAGGCTTTGGTTTATGAGTAATCAAAGGATTCGCATCCGTCTGAAAGCGTTCGATCACCGTTTGATCGATCAGTCAACTATGGAAATCGTTGACACAGCTAAGCGTACGGGCGCGCAGGTTCGTGGTCCTATCCCACTTCCGACTCGCCAGGAACGTTTCACTGTATTGATTTCTCCTCACGTGAATAAAGATGCACGTGACCAGTACGAAATCCGTACCCACAAGCGTTTAATCGACATCGTTGAACCAACAGAAAAGACTGTTGATGCTCTGATGCGTTTAGATCTGCCTGCTGGCGTTGACGTTCAAATCAGCCTGGGCTAATCAGACAGGTTTTTAGAGAGGTTTAGGATATGGCTATCGGTCTAATCGGTCGTAAAGTGGGCATGACTCGCATCTTCACTGAAGATGGCGTATCAATCCCAGTAACCGTAATCGAAGCAACACCAAACCGCGTTACTGCCATTAAAACGCAAGACGTTCATGGCTATAGCGCATTGCAAGTGACTGCTGGCACAGTGAAGGCTTCTCGCCTGAACAAACCAGACGCTGGTCAGTTTGCAAAAGCTGGTGTTGAAGCTGGTCGTGGTCTGTGGGAATTCCGCCTGCAAGATAACGAAGGTGCTGACATCACTGTTGGTAGCGAGATTACTGTTGAAGTTTTCGCAGAGACGAAAAAAGTTGATGTCGTCGGTACATCAAAAGGTAAAGGTTTTGCCGGTACTGTAAAGCGCTGGAATTTCCGTACTCAGGATATGACTCACGGTAACTCTTTATCTCACCGTGCACCAGGTTCGATTGGTCAAAACCAATCACCAGGTAAAGTATTCAAAGGTAAAAAAATGGCCGGACACATGGGTGCCGAGCGTGTAACAGTCCAGTCTCTGGAAGTTGTACGTGTAGACGCAGCACGCAACATCCTGTTAGTGAAGGGCGCTGTCCCTGGTGCTATCGGTGGTGATGTGATTGTTAAACCTGCTGTCAAAGGCTAACGTCTGGAGGAGATGAGTGATGGAATTAGCATTAAGAGACGCTAAAGGCGTTCTTGAAGTTTCCGAAGCTACCTTTGGACGTGAGTTCAACGAAGCATTGGTACACCAGGTAGTAGTTGCGTATGCAGCTGGTGCCCGTCAAGGTACACGTGCTCAACTGACACGTTCAGAAGTACGCGGTGGCGGTAAGAAGCCATGGCGCCAGAAGGGTACAGGTCGTGCCCGTGCTGGTACAATCCGTAGCCCAATATGGCGTGGCGGTGGTGTGACGTTTGCGGCTAAGCCACAAGATCACAGCCAAAAAGTAAACAGAAAAATGTATCGTGGCGCGATCATGAGCATTTTGTCTGAATTAGTTCGTCAAGAACGTTTAATCGTGGTTGAAAACTTTGTTGTTGAAACTCCGAAAACGAAAGAACTAACAGCTAAGTTAAAAGCGATGGAACTGAAAGACGTTTTAATCGTGACTGACGAAGTTGACGAAAACCTGTTCTTATCTGCACGCAACCTGTACAAGGTTGACGTACGTGATGTTCACGGTATCGACCCAGTCAGCTTAATCGCCTTCGACAAAGTTGTAATGACTGCTGCTGCAGTTAAACAAATCGAGGAGATGCTAGCATGATCCGTGAAGAACGTTTACTGAAAGTGATTCTGGCTCCGCACGTGTCTGAAAAGAGCACCATTGCGGCAGAAACCAACAACACTATCGTGTTCAAAGTAGCTACTACTGCTACTAAAGCTGACATCAAAGCTGCTGTTCAAAAATTATTTGAAGTAGAAGTTGTTGGTGTTCGCACTGTTAACGTTAAGGGTAAGACTAAGCGCACTGGTATGCGTACTGGTCAACGTAGCGATTGGAAAAAAGCTTACGTTACTCTTAAGGAAGGCAGCGAACTTGATTTTGTTGGCGGCGCTGAGTAATTAGAGGAGTTAGGAAATGGCACTTGTAAAGTGTAAACCTACGTCACCTGGTCGTCGTCACGTCTTAAAAGTCGTGAACCCTGACCTGCACAAAGGCAAGCCTTACGCTCCTTTGTTAGAGAAGAATACTAAAACTGGTGGTCGTAACAACCACGGTCGTATTACTACTCGCCATATCGGTGGTGGTCATAAGCAACACTACCGTCTGGTTGATTTTAAACGTAATAAAGATGGTATCCCTGCTAAAGTTGAGCGTCTGGAATACGATCCAAACCGTACTGCTAACATCGCTCTGGTGTTGTATGCAGACGGCGAGCGTCGTTACATCCTGGCACCAAAAGGCTTAAAAGCGGGTGATACAGTACAGTCAGGCTTAGATTCACCAATTAAATCTGGTAATACTATGCCACTGCGCAACATCCCAGTGGGCCAAATCGTCCACAACGTCGAATTGAAGCCTGGTAAAGGCGGCCAATTAATGCGTTCAGCTGGTGCATTTGCCCAGATCCTGGCGCGTGACGGCGCGTACGTTACTCTGCGTTTACGCAGTGGTGAAATGCGCAAAGTTCTGGCTGACTGCCGTGCAACTATCGGCGAGATCGGCAACGCCGAACACATGCTGCGTCAATACGGTAAAGCCGGTGCGATGCGTTGGCGCGGTGTCCGCCCAACAGTGCGTGGTGTGGTAATGAACCCGGTTGACCACCCTCACGGTGGTGGTGAAGGTAAAACTTCAGGTGGACGTCACCCTGTTACTCCATGGGGCGTTCCGACCAAAGGTTACAAAACCCGTTCGAACAAGCGTACTGACAAGTTCATTGTCCGTCGTCGTGACAAATAATTTAATGTGAGGAATTGCCATGCCACGTTCTCTCAAGAAAGGTCCATTTATCGACCTTCACTTGTTGAAGAAGGTAGAGAAAGCGTTGGAAAGCGGTGACAAGAAGCCAATTAAGACTTGGAGCCGTCGTTCAATGATCATTCCACAAATGATCGGTTTGACCATCGCTGTCCATAATGGTCGTCAGCATGTACCAGTACTTGTCTCAGAAGAGATGGTTGGTCACAAGTTAGGTGAGTTCTCACCTACTCGTACTTACCGTGGTCACGCAGCCGACAAAAAGGCCAAGAAGCGCTAAGGGGTAAATAATGGAAGCATTAGCTAAACACAAATTTGCCCGTTCTTCTGCACAGAAAGCCCGTTTGGTCGCTGACCAAATCCGCGGTCTGTCAGTTGATAAGGCGTTGAATGTTTTAACTTACAGCCCTAAAAAAGCGGCTGAGTTAGTTAAAAAGGTTCTTTTATCAGCCATTGCGAACGCAGAACACAACGAAGGTGCCGATATCGACACTTTAAAAGTGAAAACTGTGTTTGTTGACGAAGGTCCGTCAATGAAGCGGATTAAGCCACGTGCCAAAGGCCGTGCTGACCGTATCGTCAAGCGTACCAGCCACATTACTGTGGTTGTAGCTGATAACTAGGAGTGAGAAATGGGACAGAAAGTACATCCTACTGGTATTCGCCTAGGTATCACTAAGCCTTGGAGCTCAACCTGGTACGCGAATACAAAAGACTTCCCGGACTTCCTGGTTGGTGACTTTAAAGTTCGTCAGTATCTGACAAAAGAACTGAAAGCCGCTTCAGTAAGCCGGATCGATATTGAACGTCCTGCGAAAAGCATCCGTGTGACTATTCACACTGCTCGTCCAGGCGTGATCATCGGTAAAAAAGGTGAAGACGTTGAGAAACTGCGCAAAGCCGTAGCGACTATCGCTGGTGTGCCTGCTCAGATCAATATTTCTGAAATCCGTAAGCCGGAATTAGATGCCAAATTAGTTGCTGATTCAATCAGCAGCCAGCTGGAACGCCGTGTAATGTTCCGTCGCGCTATGAAGCGTGCGGTACAGAACGCTATGCGTTTAGGCGCTAAAGGTATCAAAGTTCAGGTCAGCGGCCGTTTAGGCGGTGCTGAGATTGCTCGTGATGAATGGTATCGTGAAGGCCGTGTGCCACTGCACACTCTGCGTGCTGATATCGATTACTCAACATCAGAAGCTTTAACTACTTACGGTATCATTGGTGTGAAAGTTTGGATTTTCAAAGGCGAGATCTTAGGAGCTATGCCATTGAACAACAACGCGAACGCCAACAACGACAAACAGCCTAAGGCGCCGAAAAAACCGGCTCCTCGCAAGGCTAAGTAGGAGTATTGAGCGATGTTGCAACCAAAACGTACTAAATTTCGTAAAGTGCACAAAGGACGTAACCGTGGCTTAGCGCTGGTAGGCGATAAAGTCAGCTTCGGTACTTATGCACTTAAAGCAGTTGAACGTGGTCAAATGACTTCACGTCAAATCGAATCTGCACGTCGTGCCATGACTCGTGCCGTTAAACGTGTTGGTAAAATCTGGATCCGCGTGTTCCCGGACAAGCCAATGACGGAAAAACCACTCGAAGTTCGTATGGGTAGTGGTAAAGGTAGCGTGGAATATTGGGTTTGCCAGATTAAACCTGGCAAAGTCCTGTATGAAATGGACGGTGTGTCGGAAGAACTGGCTCGTCATGCGTTTGCATTGGCTTCAGCCAAACTTCCATTTAAGACAACCTTTGTAACGCGGACGGTATTGTAATGAAAGCAAGCGAACTGAAAGTAAAAAGCGTTGAAGAGTTAAACGCTGAATTACTGGGCTTATTACGTGAGCAGTTCAACCTGCGCATGCAAGCAGCTACAGGTCAGCTGGCTCAGACTCATTTGTTAAAGCAAGTGCGTCGCGATATCGCGCGTGTTAAGACTATCTTAACCGAGAAGGCAGGTGCCTAATGAGCGAAAAAAACACCCGTACCCTGCAAGGTAAAGTGATCAGCAACAAAATGGACAAGTCTATTACTGTTGCTATCGAACGTCACGTGAAGCACCCAATCTATGGGAAATTCATCACACGTACTACCAAACTGCACGTACATGACGAAGCAAACCAGTGTAAAGAAGGTGACATCGTGACTATTCGCGAATGTCGTCCTCTGTCCAAGACTAAGTCATGGACTCTGGTTTCCGTTGTCGAATCTGCATCTTAATGATTAAGATGTAAGCGAAAACGGCCCTTCGGGGCCGTTTTTTTCTCGTTCGACTAAAGGCTACCATTTGTACAAAAGTGCTGTTATAATCACGCGCCCTTTTGTTGGGGGTAGTTTATAGTCGAAAGCAGCGTAACCCGAGAGGGTTATAGTAGTGGAATAGCGGAGCACTAAGATGATCCAGATGCAATCTATGCTGGAAGTCGCAGACAACAGCGGCGCGCGCAGCGTAATGTGTATTAAGGTCTTAGGTGGTTCGCATCGCCGTTATGCAGCAATTGGTGACGTTATCAAGATCACCGTTAAGGAAGCAATTCCTCGCGGTAAGGTCAAAAAAGGTGACGTTCTGAATGCTGTGGTGGTGCGTACACGCAAAGGCGTACGCCGTCAGGACGGGTCAGTAATCCGTTTTGATCGCAATGCAGCAGTGTTGTTAAACAACAAGCTGGAACCGATCGGTACACGTATTTTTGGACCGGTAACGCGCGAACTTCGTGGCGATAAGTTCATGAAGATCGTTTCCCTGGCCCCAGAAGTACTGTAAGGAGTCACAATGGCTAATAAAATCCGTCGTGATGATGAGGTTGTTGTTCTTACTGGTAAGGACAAAGGCAAAACTGGCAAGGTTCTGAAAGTGTTAGTTGCTGAAGACCGTGTGTATGTTTCTGGCATTAATTTTGTTAAGAAACACCAGAAGCCAATCCCAGCGTTGAACACCCCAGGTGGCATCGTTGAGAAAGAAGCCTCAATTCACGTTTCAAATGTAGCGATCTTCAATCCAAAAACTGGAAAGGCTGATCGTGTAGGTTTCCGTTTTGAAGATGGCAAGAAAGTTCGCTTCTTCAAATCGAATAACGAAGTAATTTAATTGCTATTGGAGTAATACGATGGCGAAACTGCATGAAATTTATAAAGACACCGTAGTTCCAGAACTGTTTAAACAGTTCGGCTACACGAGCGTCATGCAAGTCCCTCGGATTGTTAAAATCACACTGAACATGGGTGTGGGTGAAGCAGTAGCTGATAAGAAGATCCTTGATAACGCAGTAGCAGATTTAACTGCTATCTCTGGCCAAAAGCCATTGGTTACTAAGGCTCGTAAATCAGTAGCTGGTTTCAAAATCCGTGAAGGCTACCCTATTGGTGCAAAAGTTACACTGCGTGGCGAACGTATGTGGGATTTCTTAGAGCGTTTAGTATCTATTGCTATTCCTCGTATCCGCGATTTCCGCGGTGTGAATCCTAAGTCGTTTGACGGCCGTGGTAACTACAGCATGGGCGTTCGTGAGCAAATCATATTCCCTGAAATCGATTACGACAAAGTAGATGCGGTACGTGGTTTAGATATCACTATCACTACTACGGCTCGTACTGATGATGAAGGGCGTGCATTACTTGCCGCGTTTAACTTCCCATTCAAGAAATAAGGTGTAGGGTCATGGCAAAACAATCAATGAAAGCGCGCGAAGCAAAGCGTGCAGTACTGGTAGCCAAATACGCTGAGCAACGTCATGCACTGAGAGATCTGATTGCAAATCCGACGACTTCTGACGAAGACCGTTGGGCAGCAGTTCTGAAGTTGCAGTCGTTACCGCGTGATTCAAGCCCTTCGCGTCAACGTAATCGTTGTCGTGTAACAGGTCGTCCTCACGGTTATCTTCGTAAATTCGGCATGAGCCGGATCAAGGTACGTGAAGCAGCGATGCGCGGTGAAATTCCTGGCCTTCGTAAGGCTAGCTGGTAAGAATCACGGGAGTAACAGCTATGAGCATGCAAGATCCAGTAGCGGATATGTTTACTCGCATCCGCAACGGCCAAGCTGCCAAAAAGTTTGCGGTTAAGATGCCATCTTCAAAAATGAAGGTTGCCATCGCGAAAGTATTAAAAGACGAAGGTTACATCGAAGATTTCGTTGTATCTGCTGATGTTAAGGCAGAGTTGGAAGTTACATTAAAGTATTTCCAGGGCAAATCAGTAATTGAAACTATCGATCGTGTTAGCCGTCCAGGTCTGCGTATCTATAAGAAACGTGGCGAGTTACCAAAAGTAATGGGTGGTTTAGGTGTAGCTATTATTTCTACGTCTAAAGGGCTAATGACTGACCGTGCCGCGCGCAAGGTTGGAATCGGTGGTGAAATCATCGGCTATGTAGCGTAACGGAGGGTAACTATGTCTCGTGTTGCTAAGGCCCCCGTCACGGTTCCTGCAGGTGTAACAATTACACTGAATGGCCAAAACCTGACAGTAAAGGGTAAAAATGGCGAGTTAACGTTGAACGTTAACCCTGCAGTCGAAGTTGTTATTGAAGGTAACGTACTGCGTACGAATCCTCGTGACGGCATCGCAAACGCTGACGCACAAGCGGGTACCGCTCGCGCGTTGATCAACAATTTAGTGACTGGCGTAACCGAAGGTTACACTCAGAAGCTGGAATTGGTTGGTGTTGGTTACCGTGCAAAAGCAGAAGGCAAGGTTTTAAACCTGAGCTTAGGCTTTTCTCACCCGGTTGCTTTTGAGGTACCAGCTGGTATCACGATCGAAACCCCTTCTCAAACAGAAGTGTTGGTGAAAGGTTCTGACAAGCAATTAGTTGGTCAAGTTGCTGCAAACATCCGCGCGTACCGCAAACCAGAGCCTTATAAAGGTAAAGGTGTTCGCTACGCTAACGAAAACGTGCGTCGTAAAGAAGCGAAGAAAAAGTAGGGTAGGACGATGGATAAGAAACTTGCTCGTCTGCGCCGCGCTAAACGCGTTCGCAGAACAATTATCGAACAAGGTGCGAACCGCCTGGTTGTACATCGTACACCACGTCACATTTACGCCCAGCTTATCGCACCAAATGCTGAAGTGATTGTTGCTGCTTCCACTGTTGAAGCTTCAATCCGTGAATCATTGAAGTACACCGGTAATATCGACGCTGCTAAAGCTGTAGGTAAAGCGATTGCTGAACGTGCAGTGGCTAAAGGCATCAGTAAATGTGCTTTTGACCGTAGCGGTTTCCAGTATCACGGTCGTGTACAGGCATTAGCTGATGCGGCGCGTGAAGCCGGTCTTCAATTCTAGGAGTAGATCATGGCTAACGTAGAAGCTAAACAACAATCTGATTTACAAGAGAAGCTGGTTGCTGTTAACCGTGTTTCCAAAGTTGTTAAAGGTGGCCGGATTTTCTCCTTCACCGCTTTAACAGTAGTTGGTGACGGTAATGGTCGTATCGGTTTCGGTTACGGTAAAGCGCGCGAAGTACCAGCTGCTATTCAAAAAGCAATGGAAAAAGCTCGTCGTAACATGACTCAAGTTGAGTTAAACGGTAACACTCTTCATCACCCGGTAAAAGGTGTGCACGCTGGTTCCAACGTGTATATGCAACCGGCGTCTGAAGGTACTGGTATTATCGCCGGTGGTGCAATGCGCGCAGTGTTAGAAGTAGCAGGTGTACAGAACGTTCTGTCTAAATGCTACGGCTCAACCAACCCAATCAACGTAGTTCGCGCTACTATCAACGCCCTGTCAGCGATCAAATCGCCTGCTCAGGTTGCTGCGAAGCGTGGCTTACGCGTTGACGACATTCTGGGGTAATTCGCCATGTCTAAAAAGACTGTAACAGTAACCCAAATTAAGTCAGGCATCGGTCGTTTACCGAAGCACAAAGCGACTTTAGTTGGTTTAGGCTTACGCCGTATCGGTCACACTGTAACACTGGAAGATACACCTTCAGTGCGCGGTATGATCAACACTGTGTATTACATGGTTAAAGTGGAGGAGTAATAAATGTTTTTAAATACGTTATCTCCTGCACCAGGTGCTAAAAAAGAGAAACGCCGTTTAGGTCGTGGTATCGGTTCTGGCTTAGGCAAGACTGGTGGCCGTGGTCACAAAGGTTTGAAATCTCGCTCAGGCGGTAAAGTACGTCCAGGTTTCGAAGGCGGTCAAATGCCTCTGAAACAACGTCTGCCTAAGTTCGGTTTTACATCACGTAAAGGCTTAGTATCTGCTGAAGTTCGTTTACACGAGCTGACTGCCGTAGCTGGTGATGTAGCTGATTTAGCAAGCCTGATGGAAGCTAATATCATCTCTCGTATCGTTAAGTTCGCTAAAGTCGTGTTATCTGGCGAGATCACTCGTCCAATAACTGTTAAAGGCTTAAGCGTGACTAAAGGTGCGCGTGCTGCGATTGAAGCCGCTGGCGGCAAAGTCGAAGAATAATAAGGATAGTACGCGATGGCAAAACCAGGTTCGGATACAAAAAGTGCAAAAGGCGGCTTCAGCGAGCTGAAATCCCGTCTGTTGTTCGTGCTTTTGGCCATAATCGTGTTTCGGTTAGGGTCATTTGTGCCAATTCCTGGAATTGACGCCACCGTGCTAGCTCAATTATTCGAGCAACAAAAAGGCACCATCGTTGAGATGTTTAACATGTTCAGCGGTGGCGCCCTTGAGCGTGCATCTGTATTTGCACTTGGTATTATGCCTTACATTTCTGCTTCTATTATTGTTCAGCTGTTAACCGTGGTTCATCCCACGCTGGCCGAGCTGAAGAAAGAAGGTGAGTCAGGCAAGCGCAAAATAAATCAGTATACACGTTACGGTACCTTAGGATTGGCAATAGTCCAGGCAATCGGTATTTCTACCGGTTTGCCAAATCTGATGCCGGGTCTAGTATCAGACCCAGGCTTAGGTTTTACAATCACTGCTGTGATCAGTTTGGTTACCGGTACCATGTTTTTAATGTGGTTAGGTGAGCAAATTACTGAACGTGGTATTGGTAATGGTATTTCGTTGCTGATTTTCACCGGTATTGTTGCTGGCTTCCCGTCTGCCATTGGCCAGACGATTGAGCAGGCACGTCAAGGCGATTTGCACTTTTTGCTTTTATTAGCGATTGGAGCCATTGTTGTTGCGGTTACCTGGTTCGTAGTTTTCTTCGAACGTGGTCAACGTCGCATTGTGGTTAATTACGCCAAACGCCAACAAGGCCGTCAGGTATTTGCTGCCCAAAGCAGTCACTTACCTCTGAAGGTCAACATGGCTGGTGTAATACCACCAATCTTTGCTTCAAGCATAATCCTGTTCCCTGGTACAATTGCCAGTTGGTTTGGGTCTGGCGAAGGTATGGTTGCTAACTTCCTGCAGGAATTAGCGTTAACCCTATCTCCGGGTCAGCCGCTGTATATGGTTTTATATGCTGCAGCGATCATCTTTTTCTGTTTCTTCTATACTGCGTTGGTATTTAACCCACGTGATACAGCAGATAACCTGAAAAAGTCTGGTGCCTTCATCCCTGGTATTCGTCCTGGTGAGCAGACATCTAAATACATTGATAAAGTAATGACACGTTTAACCTTAGCTGGCGCGGCGTATATCACCTTTATCTGTTTGGTTCCTGAGTTCATGATGGTTGCATGGAATGTGCAATTCTACTTCGGCGGTACATCTTTACTGATTATCGTAGTGGTTATTATGGACTTTATGGCACAGGTACAAACCCATCTGATGTCTCATCAGTATGAGTCGGTACTTAAAAAGGCAAATCTTAAGGGCTACGGCCGTTAAGGTAATTTTGCGGAGTTAAGTCATGAAAGTACGAGCTTCCGTTAAGAAGATCTGCCGTAACTGCAAAGTTATCAAGCGCAACAATGTTGTGCGTGTAATTTGTGTAGAGCCTAAGCACAAGCAACGTCAAGGCTAACAGCAGAAAAAAATTATAGGTCAGGGCTAGACTTTTTTGTCTAGCCCCGACTTATTGTTGCAATATGGCCGCCGTTTGAGTATCCTTACGGGCTTTTCAAATCGGCACCCTTTTAATCTTTTATAGGAGAACGTTAGTGGCCCGTATCGCTGGCATTAACATCCCCGATAATAAACATGCTGTCATCTCTTTGACGTATGTTTTTGGTATCGGTAAAACCCGCTCTAAAGCTATCTTAGCTGCAGTGGGTATTGAAGAAACTCGCAAAATCTCTTCTTTGTCTGACGCAGAGCTTGACTCTCTTCGTGACGAAGTAGGTAAGTACACTGTTGAAGGTGACTTACGTCGTGAGATTACATTAAACATTAAACGTTTGATGGACCTGGGTTGTTACCGTGGTTTACGCCACCGTCGTAGTCTGCCTGTTCGTGGTCAGCGCACTAAAACTAATGCGCGTACCCGCAAGGGCCCACGCAAAGCTATTAAGAAATAGGACGGGGTAAAACATGGCTAAAGCACCAGTTCGTACTCGTAAAAGAGTAAAAAAGCAAGTTTCTGACGGTATGGCTCATATCCATGCCTCTTTCAACAACACCATCGTCACGATCACTGATCGCCAGGGTAACGCTCTTTGCTGGGCAACTGCTGGTGGTTCTGGTTTCCGTGGTTCGCGTAAGTCTACGCCGTTTGCTGCACAGGTTGCTGCTGAACGTGCTGGTACTGCCGCGTTAGAATATGGTCTGAAGAACCTTGAAGTGTTTGTAAACGGCCCAGGCCCAGGCCGCGAATCAGCGATTCGTGCTCTGAACGCAGCTGGCTACCGCATTACAAATATCACCGACGTGACGCCAATTCCACACAATGGTTGCCGTCCACCGAAAAAACGTCGCGTGTAACAAGCGCTTCTAGGATTATTGGAGAAAGAAGATGGCAAGATATTTGGGTCCTAAGCTCAAGTTAAGTCGTCGCGAAGGAACAGATTTGTTCCTGAAAAGCGGCGTTAGAGCAATTGATTCAAAGTGTAATTTAACTACTGCTCCTGGTCAGCACGGCGCTCGTCGCGGTCGTTTATCAGACTACGGTTTACAATTACGCGAAAAACAAAAAGTACGTCGTATTTATGGCGTATTAGAGAAGCAGTTCCGTAACTATTACAAAGAAGCTGCTCGTTTGAAAGGTAACACTGGCGAAAACTTACTTCAGTTACTTGAAGGCCGTTTAGACAACGTGGTTTATCGCATGGGTCTGGCTAGCACGCGTGCAGAAGCACGTCAGTTAGTTAGCCACAAAGCTATTATGATTAATGGCGCTGTGGTAAACATCCCATCTTACGCTGTGTCACCTGATCAAGTCATCGCTGTTCGTGAGAAAGCGAAGAAGCAAGCGCGTATCGTTGCTGCTTTAGAGATTTCTGAACAACGCGAAAAACCAACTTGGATCGAAATCGATACCAAGAAAATGGAAGGCGTTTTCAAACGTGTTCCAGAGCGTTCAGACTTGTCTGCAGACATCAACGAACAGTTAATCGTCGAGCTTTACTCTAAGTAGTAGGGCGTTTTCTTAAGAGAGGATAAAATGCAGGGTTCTGTCACCGAATTCCTTAAGCCGAGATTAGTTGGTATCGAAAAAATCAACCCAACTCGTGCCAAAGTTACTTTGGAACCACTTGAGCGCGGTTTCGGGCATACCTTGGGCAACGCGTTGCGTCGTATTTTACTTTCGTCTATGCCAGGTTGTGCAGTGACTGAAGTAGAGATCGACGGCGTTCTTCATGAGTACAGCGCCAAAGAAGGTGTTCAGGAAGATATCATTGATATTTTACTGAACCTGAAAGGTTTAGCCGTCCGCTTGGAAGACAAAGACGAAGTCACTCTGACTTTAACTAAGAAAGGTGCTGGCCCTGTAACTGCTGGTGATATCCAGCGTGGTGACGGTGTAGTGATCGTTAACCCAGAGCACGTAATATGCAACCTGACTGGCGAAACTGAATTCAGTATGCGCCTGAAAGTTGAACGTGGTCGTGGTTATGTTCCTGCTTCGGCCCGCGTATCCTCAGAGGATGACGAACGTCCAATCGGTCGTCTGTTACTGGACGCGTCTTTCAGCCCGGTAGAGCGTATTGCCTACTCAGTTGAAGCGGCTCGTGTAGAACAACGTACTGACCTGGACAAGCTAGTTATCGACATGGAAACCAATGGCACAGTAGAGCCAGAGGAAGCGATTCGTCGTGCTGCGACTATTTTAGCTGAACAGCTGGAATTCTTCGTAGAATTACGCGACAAGAGCGAGCCAGAAAAACGTGAAGAGAAGCCGGAGTTTGATCCGATTCTGTTACGTCCAGTCGATGATTTAGAATTAACAGTTCGTTCTGCTAACTGCTTAAAAGCAGAGCAGATACAGTACATCGGTGATCTGGTACAACGTACTGAGGTTGAGTTGCTGAAAACGCCAAACCTTGGTAAAAAGTCGCTTACCGAAATCAAAGACGTGTTGGCTTCACGCGGTTTATCCTTAGGCATGCGCCTGGAAAACTGGCCTCCAGCAAGTTTGGTAAATAAAGACTAACCAGATTCCAGTTCCTGGTTTAGTAAGAAGGAATAGATCATGCGCCATCGCAAGAGTGGTCGTCAGTTAAACCGGAACAGCAGTCACCGTACTGCAATGTTCCGCAACATGGCTAGCTCGTTGGTGAAGCACGAAATCATCAAAACGACTCTGCCAAAAGCAAAAGAGTTACGTCGCGTAATCGAACCTCTGATTACACTGGCGAAAAATGATAGCGTTGCAAACCGCCGTTTAGCTTTTGCTCGTACACGTGATAAAGAAGTAGTTGGTTTGTTATTTAACGTGTTAGGTCCACGTTATAACGCCCGTCCAGGTGGTTACACTCGTATTCTGAAGTGTGGCTTCCGTGCTGGCGACAACGCACCAATGGCTTACATCGAGTTAGTAGATCGTCCAGAAGTGGCCGGTGCTGCATTACCAGCTGAAGAAACAGCAGCTGAGTAAGTAAGACTCCAAGTAAAAAGGCCAGCGCAAGCTGGCCTTTTTTTTGTCTGAATTTCAGGGCAAATACCGCAATATTATTGAGCTTATAGCTGACTTTTCGCTTCACAAGAAGCTGGATCCAAGTCGCACGCATTTCCCTCTGCCGGCTCAAATCACCGAAACAGTTGGTTTGACATTATCAGCCTCTAAGGTTTTGGCTGATGGAATGATGTTTTAATCTTTGTAGAGGTAACCAGTGTGCAAATACGCCACAGCTCATCACCACCAACAAGGTCAACAAGTACAAAGGCAAAGTTTGCCACTGCACTACTGGGGTTTGTAGCACTACAGCGCCAGACTGCTGAACACCAGCTAACCATGAAGAAAATAGTGCGTCACACATTACAATAACCAAGCTTGCCAGTAGCACGCTACTGAGTAGCAGCCTAAGGTAATCCTGACCTGAGTCCAGCACTATGCGTTTATACTCTGCACCCAAAGCCAATTTGATACTAAACTCCGTTTGCCGTAGTTGCAGATTGTAGTGCATTACGCCTATTAGCCCGATACAAGACAATAACACTGTAAAAGCTGCAAGACTGATGGCACCAAGTAGTATAATTTTTTGCGGCAAATACAGCCGTGTTACTTCATCTTTTAATTGGCTGAAATGTGTCAGAGCAAACTGACTGTCCGCGTGTTGCAGCACTTTTATCATATTTTCTTTGCTGAAGGTCGCACCGGGTTCTAATTTGATCAGCAGCCATAACGCAGTACCGAGGTTAGTGATATAAAAACGCGGTGGCGTCGTCTCATAACCAGGCAACTGGATATCTTCAGTGACACCAACAATGCTAAAGGGCAATTGCTCGATATCCAGCTGGATGCGTTTGCCTAATATCTGCTGAAAGTCTTCCGTCTGAATGATGTTCCCCAGCAACTGCCGGGCAAAAGTACGGTTCACTACCATTTTTGGTGAATGCCCCGCTTTAATGTCTTCTGCAACAAAACCCTGACCAGAGAGCAGAGCTTGTTCTGTCAGATTAAAATAATGTTGATCGACATTACGATGAAAAGGGTAAAAACGTCTGCCGCTGCCTATCTCTGTTGCCGACATCTGAAATCTGTCCACCAGAGGGCTGTAAGTAAAACTGACCTCCGCCACACCGGGTTGTTGGCGCAGATGTTCTGCCATCTCTGCTACTTTAGGTGCGTATGAGTTCCAGCCCTTCCAGTCGAGTGTGGTAACCGAAAACTCGACCTGCAACAAAGGATCAGCGTTAAAACCTAAAGGCCGTTGCAATTTGTGTAGTGCATCCTGCACCAGTAAACAGCTTAAAAACACCAGTAAAATGGCGCTGCTGATCTGCAGCAAAATAAAGCTCTGGCGAAATACTTTCGGTATTTGCACACCAGCGCCTTTGCCATTACTTTGTAAAGCACGGCTTAGTTGTTGATAACGCACAGTTCGTACCGACAAGGACGCTATGATAAAAGCCAATACAATGGCCAGCAGCAAAGCACAACCAATACTAAATGCAGTGATCCCCAACTCGCTACTACGGGGGATTTCAGTGCCAAACCAGTGGACCAGCGCATGAAAACCGCCACTTGCCAACATTAGCCCGATCAGTACAGACATCAGCATCAAAAACAATGCTTCAGCAAAGAGTTGTTGCCAAAGCTGGCTGCGGCGAGCCCCTAAAGCCGCACGTATCGCCAGTTGCTTTTGCAGCAGCATCAGGCGCGACAAAAACAAATTAAGAATATTGGTGGTCGCAATCAACAACAAAGCTGCAGCTGCCAGTATCAACAAAAAGATCAGATTGCCACTGTCGGCAGTCAGAGCCGATTTCAAGGATTGCAACTGCAGTTGCACCTGCCAGCCTGCGAAGTTTTTTTCACCAGCCAGTTGTTCGGCAAATTCGTGCTGTGCCAGTGGTGTCAGTGCTGCAAGCTGCAATTCCAGAGTGGATGCATCACCCTTTAGCAATAGAAAGCTGTGTTCATCGGCCAGATGCCAGCTCCCCTTAAAATCAGTATTGTTATAATCCCATGGCAACCAAAGATCGACTGGCGGCAGTTTTTGATGAAACTGGGGCGGTACAAAAGAAGCTGCCAATACGCCCAACACTGGATGAGACACACCATTAATACTGAGTTTTTGACTCAGTACATCGGGTCTTTGTTCAAATAACAGCTGCCAGGCCTGATAACTGATGATCACGCCTGGGTTCATTGCTCCTGGCCGCTGCGCTTCGCTAAACCCCTGTCCCAGCAGCAATGGCATGCCAAGCATCTGTGGCAGTTCAGCTGTGGCATAGCCAGTGCTTAGTCTTGGCTGGCGTGGATCAGACATTACAGTTTCCTGTGCCAGATGCAGCAAGGCCTGTTGGAATGTCGCAGTTTCAGCTGTTCTTTGGCCTGGTTGTTGCCATTGGTGCAGTTGCTTGTATAGCTTTTCCGCTGCAGGGTGTAGTACTGCGGAGGATTGCAGTACAGCATTGGCATCCAGCCGCTGGTACTGCATTAACTGTAGCTGCTCTGCTTGTGGGTAAGGCAAAGGTTTCATCAGCAGCACATAAGCAAAAGTGAACACCAGCAAAAACAGGCCGCTGGCAATGCCCATGGTGCCTGTGACTGTAGCCAGAAAACTTTTATCGCGTAGCACCGAAGCGGCACTGCTGCGAAACCAATAATACAGCGGCATGGGTTACTACTCCCGGGGATTGTTCTTAGCCAAGGGTCTGGCCGCGCAACGCTTGAACTACAGGTCTGCTTAATAAAGGACGGATGCAGCCAAGGACAATAAGTACAGTGAGTGTCAGTACCGTCAGTAAGGCCATAGCGGCATTTAATGGTGCTATCTGTAACTGCTGCGCAAAGCGGAATGACAAACCAAAGCTTTGACTGAGCTGCAAAGCGCTATAAGCAACGGTCAGCAACAGCACAGCCCACAGTAGTGGTTTCAAACTATCGGTCAAGGTCAGTTGCAGCAAATGTTGCGGCCGTGCGCCCAGCGATTGGCGTACTGCCAGTTCATACTGGCGTAGCTGAATTTGCGTACGAATAACGGCGAAAATGCCCAGGCCAGCTAATGCCAGAGCCAGTAACGACAATGCAGCAGTGACGATGGTCGCCACTTTTGCATCCTGGGTATGTTCGGCGAAAATCTCGGCACTGGTATGGAAACGGAAGACTTTGAGTTGCAGATGCACTTGTGCCAGAGCCTGATTCACCAGATCACGGCTGAGGCTTTGGCCATCCGGCAGCCTCACCAGTAAATGCGGGAACGCCGGAGGTGTCGCTGGAGTGTAGACAGCTGCACTATCGGATTGACCGGGCAGTGTCAGATCGCTGACCACTCCAATGATCCGACTCGGCGTTGTTGCTCCTCGCAGGTACAGCACTTTGTCGATCAGTGAGCCGTCTGTCGCAAAATCGGCGGCAAGTCGATGGGCCAGGCTGGAGCTTATCACGACCACATTGTCCTGATTCAGCACTTGTTGAGGGCTAAACATCTCGCCACTTTGCAGTTGAAGCCCCAGCGCCTTCAGATACTCTGCGTCGCCGCTATAACGATAGCTAGGATAAAGCGTCGTAGCATCGGCTTGCTGGCTAACCGATGACATGGCAAATCCGGCCTGCCAAAAGGAAATCGGCGGGTAACCACCCACGCCGACAAGCCTGGCGTTGCTTTGTTGTTTGACCGCTTCGGCGGCTTGCACAAACAGTTGCCGACGTTCTTCATTTTGTGAGGTCGCCAGTAATGCTCCCTGCGTCAGGGCCACCTGATAAGTGTGTAAATCAAGCCCGGACGGCTGGCGTAGTTTGGCAAGTGCTTGCACAAAAATCTGGCTGCAGTAAATCAATGTGACTAAACAAAACAGAGTTTGCGACATCAACAGCAGTTGGCGGGTACGTCCCGACACTTGCACAGCTGCACCTTTACCACTTTGTTGCAGGCTCTGCTGCAACTGACGGTAGTTCAGCTGCCGGGTGAGCCAGGCGGAAAGCGTCAGGCAAAGCACGATCAAAAGACCGATCGCAAAGAGTACACTCAAAGCTCCACTGCCAAGCTCCTGCAAACGGGGTAACGGACCGGCGTAACCTGCTTGTAGACTTTGATAACAAGCCTCTGCCACCCCCAGACATAACAGCAATGCTGGAATGGCCAATAGTGAAAACTCGGTCAGATATTGGCGAAACAGATGGGCAGGACGCGCACCCAGCGCAATCCGAATGGTTAAGGATCGTTGTTGTGCCATGGCGTGGCCGAGTACCAGATTGGCTATATTGGCGATGGCAATTGCGCAAAGCAGCATGCTACCTGCCAATAAACTCAGGCTAAGACCAGCTGCGTCCCCCAGAATACGGCTACGTACAGGCTCCAAACGCCAGCGCACTGAACTGTTTTTCAAAAACGCATTGCTCTGGTTGGCTGCAGTAAATTCCGGCGCAGCCCATTGTTCAAAACTATGGGCTAATTGTGCTGGATTGCTGCCAGGTTTAAGCTTTAGCAGCAGATGCATTTGATTGCTGTTAAAACTCCAGTTTGGCGTGCCCATATCATGAAAATCGTAACTGAGCCAAAGATCAGTCGACCAACCAGGCGCTGCCAGTACTGGCTCGACAAAATGTGCTGCCAATACACCAACCACCGTAAATGACACACCGCGAAATTGCAGTGTTTTGCCAAGCACCGCAGGGTCGCCGGCAAAATGCTGCTGCCAAACCTGATAGCTCAGCACCGTCACAGGTACCTGGCTATCGAGTCCTTCCGCCGGACTCAGATGGCGGCCCAGCGCCAGAGGCGCGTCAAACATCGGCAAAAATTCCGGCGTGACATAGCCCAGATTAAAGGAAGGGTTGCCGGGCAGATTTTGTGCCACATCAATACTGATATTGTGCAACGCTTTGCTCTCTGTTTCTGGCCAGTTTTGCCGGTAGATATCCAACTGTGCTTGCGCCGGTAACCACTCCTTCGCTACTTGCTTGTCTTGTTGCCACTGGCTACCGCGCACTAATTGCAGCCGGTCGGCATCCGGGTAGGGCAGAGGTGCCATAAATAGCTGATAATTCAGATTAAAAGTAGCGACCAAAGCACCCAGCGTCAGGCCAAGTGTCAGAATAATGGTCAGGGCGTAAAGCTGTTGACGGCGCAGCAGGAGTGACGCCGTCTGAAACCAGGAATGAAGTGAAAAGTGCAGCATATTATTGTCCTTGTACCGGAGATATCAGACCGGTATTGATTTGTCCTTGGTTGTTTTCCAACATTGAAACAAGCAGCGCAAAAACCAGCAGACATAATAATTGCAATAAGCCGAATACCAACAACAGCCAACTGCTTTGCAATGGCCAGATGTTGTGTAAGGTTGGCAGCAAATTCAGTAAGCTGATCAATAGGCTTAAGCTAATACCGTATGTAAAAAGTCGGCTGAGTAGCATCTTTCACTCCTTGTTTGGCAGCCTGTGCTGCTATATATCGTGGCTTGCCGCTAGTCACACTGTTACTGAGCTACGACCTGACGTAAAACTGTGCTGTGTTGTTGCATAGGTGTGCCGTCACTATCCAGAATACGCCCATCCAATAAATGCAGTTTGCGACTGGCCATATCGGCATAACGTGGGTCGTGCGTTACCATGCACAGGGTGGTGCCGTTGTTATTCAGCTCGCACAACATATCCATCACGGCGTCGCCATTTCTGGAGTCCAGGTTACCTGTAGGTTCATCCACCAGCAGCAAAGCCGGGCTACCCACTAAAGCGCGGGCTATCGCAATACGTTGCTGCTGACCACCGGATAACTGGTTAGGTCTGTGACCCGCTCTGTGGGTCATATCTACGGTTTTCAGGCAGGCCATCACACGGTCTTCAATCTCTGATTTAGCAACAGTAGTGCGGCGATAGCGCAGCGGCAGGGCTATGTTGTCGAATACAGTCAGCTCATCTATTAAATTAAACGACTGAAAGATAAAACCGATCTTTTCATTACGGATAAAGGCGGCTTCACTCAGGCTTAAGCCACTGACTTCTTTGCCTTCAATCTGATAACTGCCGCCACTTGGCATATCCAATAAACCCAGCAAAGATAACAAAGTCGACTTACCGCAACCGGACGGGCCACAAATTGAGACAAAGTCGCCTGAGGAAATCTGTAAATCGATACCCCGTAACGCATGGGTTTCCATTTCGTCTGTGGCAAAAATTTTGGTGATGCCCTGCATCAGAATAGTTGGGTGTTGCATAAAAGTTCCTTTGCTTACTGTTCTTTAACGCACAACGCTGACTGTGTCTGCGTCCTGAAATCCCGCCATGTCGGATAACACAAATTGTTCACCCTCTGTGGCACCTTGGTGTAGTTGTAAAAAACGCCCGGCTTCGTCGCCAAACTGCACTGCTGTGGCGGCTAAGGTATTGCTTTGTGGATCCAGTTTAAACAGCCGTGTCTGGCTATGGCTTTGGCTATTTACCGGACGCTCCAGATACAAGGTATCGGTCAGCTCTGCAGTAAAAATTTGCGCATCTATATTCAGTTCTGGCCGGGCAGAGGCGGGCACAGCGTCAACAAAAGTGAGTTCCACTTCTATAGTGCCTTCCACCACTTGCGGCGTCACCCTGCTGACCACTGCGTTAGCCTGTTCACGTCTGGTATTAATACGGGCTTTTTGGCCGGGTTGAATTTGTTCTGCTTTGCTTTGGGATACCCGCACCAGTGCCAATAAATCCTTATCGCTGCCGACCAACGCTAGTTCCTGACCAGCGGTCACACTTTGGCCTAGTTCAACCGGAACCCGTTGCAGCACTCCTTCAATACCAGAGCGTACTGTTAACTGGTCCAGTCGTTGTTTTAAACGTTGTTCGCGGGCTATGGCCTGATTCAGTTGCTCTTGTGAAATAGTCAAAGCTTCCTGATTGACCAGCTTAAGTTGGTCCAATCGCTTCAGCTGTAATTGAAGCTGCTGCGCCAACTGAGATTTTTCCAGCACTGTGGTCTGAAAACTTAGTTGTGAAACTATACCTTTAGCCGCCATTTCAGCTTCTGCGCTGTGACGCAACACCAGCATTTGGTAACGGGCGTCTAATTCGGCAAACCGGCCTTCTTCGGTCAAGATGTCACGCTGGTTGTTTAAATGCTGACGGCGAAAATTGGCATGTTCCTGCGCTGTGGCCATACTGGCCGTTTCAATCTGTTGCATCAGATCCGGATCGCTTAAACGCAGAATCACTGAATCTGCTTGCACTACAGCACCGGCTTTTAATACCACTTCTTCCACTGTGGCAGGTGCTAAGGCGCTGATCAGCTTTTGTTTATCTGAACGCAATACGCCATAACCATCCACTGTCACCTGCAGATCGCCACGTTTCACAGTACCCAGCAATAAACTGGATTGTTCAACTTTATATTGATAAGAAGGGGACGCAAACAAAGTGCCTACCAGAACTAAGGCTGCCAGAGCGGTAAGAACTAAAAGCGGTTTCCTCCAGAGAGCGGTCGCTTTTTCTTTTTTAATATCCATGCCGATTTTTCCACCTTGCTTCTGATCGTTGAAACCAAGCATTGCTGCGTCAAAATGTTGCAGGGAGACACTTCAAACCAGCGCAGCTATGCCTCGCTAATAAAAGCAAAGGGTGTGCCAATGATTAAGTGTATGATTTTTTAATAAATTTATTAGTGTGGTGTTGATGTTGATTTAACGCAGCGTCCGAAATCGGACGCTCTAAATCCGGAACCGGACGCTTTAACGGGAAAATCAGTTCTGTGGCAGGTATAAAGTGGCGCAGGATCCTGTTACGCCGTCGGTTCTGTTTAGTAGTGTCAGCTCGCCTCCCAGCTGTTCAATAATTTGTCGGCACAACGATAAACCTATGCCTTGGCCTTGCGGCTTGGTGCTATAGAAAGGCACAAACAGATCCTGCTGGTTGCTAAGGCCAGAGCCTTGATCTAGCAGCTGAATTTCAAGGTTGTGGCTTTGCAGGCGGAAATTAAGTTGCACTGTGCCTTGTGGACTGTCTGCTTCTATAGCGTTTTTAATTAGATTAATCAGCACCTGTTGCAACAACATCAGATCACTTTTAAATACCAGATCCGTACCGCTAGCTTTTAGCTGATGCTGTTGAAATAATAGTTGCAAAGAGTGAAACAATTGCCCTGAGTTAATTTGCTGGTGCTGGATCCGCAGCTCTTTATTCAGCTCTGCATAACGGCTGACAAAATCCTGTAAATGCTGACTACGTTCGCGGATCAAGGCGAGCGCCTCCTGATCCCTGCCATGTGGCAATTTCTGCTGCAAGTACTCGGATAAACTTTGTACTGGTGTCAGCGAATTGCGGATCTCATGACTCAGAACCCGGATCAACTGTTGCCAGGCTTGTAGCTGGGTTTCCCGTAAAGCAGCCTGAATATTAATAAAAACCAGCAGTTGGTGATTTTGGCCTTGATCCAAAAAACGACTCTGGCGGATTTGCCACTGTTTTGCTTTTTCTTTATTGACAAAGTTCCAGTGTGGTAATGCACTCAGGCCAAGACTTTCAGCTGTGGCATGGCGCATACTCTGCCAGGGCCTACCAAATAATTGAGTGAACTCATTATTGGCATAACTCAATTGCTGTTTATGATCAAACACCAGAATAGGAGTGTTTAACTGATCAATCAGCCTATACAGCAAAAACTGTTGTTCATCAAAATAGCTTTTTCGCTGCTGTAACTGCTGGCTAAGTTGTTGCAACTGGTGTTGTAGTTGCGCTGCTATGCCAGCACGAAAAACAGCTTTAGCCTGTAAACTATAATCCTGATTTTGCATCGCTTCTAACTGCACACTGCTGCGACGAAAAGCAGCAATAGTTTGCTGTCTGCTGAAGTGTTGCCACCTGTTGATCGACACAAACACACAGCAAGCGCTAAGCCAAACCCACCAATAGGGCCAGAGCCAACAGCTTAGCATCGTCAGCAGCAAACTCAGCAAAGCAATCAGCAGTGACTGCTTGCGGCTTTGCACTTCTATACTGTCAGAGTTCCAGGCCATGTTTTTCCAGTCTGCGGTATAAAGACGACTTGGTAATACCAAGCTTTTCAGCAGTTTTTTGCTTATTGCCCTGACAAAGTTGTAATGCCTGACGGATCAAGGTCAGCTCAGCTTGTTCCAGTGTCATCAAAGGTAAAACTGCTGCTTGTGTTGCTACAGACTGCGGTTCATCCGGTAGTGCCAACTCTTTGAGTGAAATCTCTTTGCTTTGGGTTAACAACACGGCGCGCTCAAGCAGATGACTCAGTTCTCTGATATTGCCAGGCCAGTGATACTGTTGTAACCGGCTTAATGCATTATGATGCAAAGTCAGGCCAGTCTTGTGGTAACGCTGGCCATGCTTGTGCAGGAAAAACTGGCAAAGTGGAGCTATATCTGCAGGTCTTTCCCTTAAAGGAGGTATACGGAATTCCAGAGTATTAAGGCGGTAATACAAATCCTGTCGAAACTCTCCGTTTTGGATCAATGCAGCAAAATCAGCATTGGTTGCTGCAATCAGTCGTAGATCGCTGTGTTCAGTCTGACTGGATCCTACAGCTTCATACTGGCCTGACTCCAGTACACGCAGCAACTTGGCTTGTTGCGCCAAGGGTAAACTGGCAATTTCATCCAGAAACAATGTGCCACCTTTGGCTAAGCTAAAACGCCCGGCTCGCGCTTCTTTAGCATCGGTAAAAGCGCCCTTTTTATGGCCAAAGAGTTCGCTTTCAAATAATGCTTCAGGAATAGCTGCCATATTGACTGAAATCAAGGGCCCGGCAGATCGACCTGAATGCTGGTGCAGCCATTGTGCCAGCTGGCTCTTACCAGTGCCATTTTCGCCTGTCAGCAGAATATTGGCTTCTGTCGCCGCCACAGTTTGTAGTTGCTGCATCAGTGTCAGCATCTGTGGGCTTTGCCAGATCAGATCCTGAGGGGGCGATACGAGTTGCTGGTGCAGGGCTTTATTCTGTCGTGTCAGGTTGGACAACTTGAGCTGCTGCTGCAAAATTTGCTGTAGGCGCTGGTTATTCCATGGTTTTTCAACAAAGTCTCCTGCTCCGGCTTGCATTGCCTGCACAACTAAAGTGGTGTTGGACCATGCTGTCATCGCTACGACAGGGATATCGTACCCTTGGTGTTGCAGGTAGCGTAAGAAACGCAGTCCTTCTTCACCTGAAGTGGTATCAAGTTGAAAGTTCATATCCAGCAAGATGAGATCCGGCAACTGCTGTTGCAACCAGTCGCGGGCTTGCACAGGGTTTTCCAGTTCTTCAATCTTGTAGCCCAGATCTTCCAGCACAAAACGGGCTGCAAGTCTGACTTCGCGGTTATCCTCTATAAGCAGGATCAGGGGCTGATAATCCGGGCGCTTCTGCACCATCAGTAGTTCTCCATGTTCTTCTATATATAGAGCACGTCTATATAGCTTGTTTAAGCGGATTGCTTCATTGCATATGCGGCACTATAGCAAAAGCCTGTGCAAAATAGATGCCGAAGCAAAAACCGGATCGTTTTGTGATTTAACTGCCAGGCTTGATCGTCAGGATCCTGAGGAGGATCCGTTTTTTAAGCAGATTTTGTACGTGAAATAAGCATAAAAACCGGATCCGGTTAAAAACTAGGCGGTCGAACAGCTTTTATTAAAAAAGATCTTGCGGCTTACTCTCAGATCTCTATAATGCGCTCCATCGACAGCGAAGACGGTTTCCAAAGCGAAATAGTTTGTAGCGAAAGATTCTGAAAGACGTTGATTATAAACGACTTTCGCTTCAGAAATGAAGCACTGCTCTTTAACAATAAGCAATCAATCATCTGTGTGGGCACTCACGGTTTAGATTCTGCAGCGAGCAATCGCACAAAGAATATATATCAGTGAAGTGACTAACAGATACTCTGTCCGAAAGGA
>JAESGG010000083.1_pt1 | contig 30934 bp, 25 predicted proteins | sample 9266231 | NCBI WGS metagenome assembly JAESGG01 (sample SAMN14515337, study PRJNA621664) | algae metagenome | isolation source: Aphanocapsa sp. GSE-SYN-MK-11-07L and co-occurring heterotrophs from wet... | place: USA: Grand Staircase Escalante National Monument, Utah | collected 2006-04-16 | reverse complement strand
TACTGCCAATCGAGGGAGTGTAAATCCAAAGGGTTCTGGACGTAAAAAATCCACTAACTCAGAGGTTCCTCCCGTTGAAATTGGAAGCCCGCGCTCTATGCAAAGCATGAGCGTCGGGTAATTCACAACGGGTCTAGTCGAAAACTGTGGGGTAGCAACTCGGTCATCGATACACTGATTTCACCTTCGGCAGTGCTAAAAATGACTTCAGCATCGGGGCCAAATTCGGCAATCACTTGCCGACAGGCACCACAGGGAGAGAGGGGGAGGCGGTTGGCGTGGACAACGGCGATCGCCCGGATTTGAAAATTGGCTCCGCCTTCTTGAGCGATCGCGGCAAAAATCGCCGCTCGTTCGGCGCAAATGGCCAAACCGTAGGAAGCATTTTCAACGTTACAGCCGCCAAAAATTTGGCCGGTTTCGGTCAATACAGCCGCCCCAACCTGAAAGTGAGAATAAGGGGCGTAGGCACGGTTGGCCACAGACTGGGCAGCTTGCACAAGTTGCGATCGCTGCTGTTTTGAAAGAGGCGCTAAGTGTGAATACTCACTCATTTTTGACTGTTTCTTCGCCTTGAATGACCGATTTGGTGGTCATTAAAGCGGTGAGGCCAATGACACCGCGAGAGTAGCCTTTCTGGTTAGACATCCCTAACGAGATGCCACCGGGCAGATTGCCAATGCTGCGATAAAACCGGGGCGAAGCATTGATGTAAGTTGAGGCACTGTCCACTTCCCGGATGAAGGCGCGGCTTTCTTGGTAGGACTCGGTGACAATGCAGTCGGCATGGCAACTGCTGTGGGTGTTGATCCAGGCGATCGCTGCCTCTAGCCCTGGAACTTTCCGAAAGGCAACAATTTTCTTTAAGTAGGGCTGTTTCCACTCCGTTTCACTCGCGACCTGTAACTCAGGAAATTCTGCGGCTAATTCTGCTTCTGCCCGTAGCCCAAATCCTTTGGCTTTCAGAGAGTTAAACAACACCACCAATAAAGAGCGATTTAAGTTGGCATGGAGCAGCACCTTTTCAATCGCATTGACGGGATCAGGATCACCCTGATGGCTATCGATAATCATCGATTTAGCCACTTCGGCGCTGCCGGTGGCCGACCAAAACAGATAGCAATTGCCTCGTACAGATTTTAAGACCGGCACAGCCGATTGCCTCACCACCTGCTGGACTAAATTTGGGCGACCGTAGGGAATGACAAGATCAATGTCTTGCTCTTGAGCAATCAGATCTCTCACCAAAATGCTGCCGTCGCTAGCCAAAGCCTGCACGCAGCCAGTTGGCAACCCAGCCCTCTCAACCCCTGTCTGCAATAGGTCAGCAATGACTTGATTCGATTGACTGCCTTCGCTGCTGCCTTTGAGGACAATGCTGTTGGCTGTTTTAATGCACATGGCGGCCGCGATAATTGCCAAGACTGGAAACGCCTCATAGACAAAAGCCACGACTCCCAACGGTGCGAGTTGCGTATAGGTTTGTGACTGCTCCGTTCGATAGGCGCTGCTAATCATCCGCTCTAGAGGATCGGGCAGGGCAATCAACTGTTGCAGGAGGCGAGTTGTGGTTTGGAGTTGCTCTGGCGTGAGTTTAAGCCAGCCTAAAACCACCTCTGAAGCTGCCATCTCGCGGCTGGTTTCCAGATCAAGGGTATTGGCTTCTAGAATTTCGTTTTGCTTGTCTTTGAGTAAATTTAAGATTGCTTGCAGGGCGGCATTTCTTTGCAGCGTCCGACTGCGGGCGAGCTTGGCAGCGGCGGCGTTCGCCTGGTATAAGCTGGTCGTCAGATCAATGGGCAAAGGTTCTAGAGTCATCCGGCTAGCGACGATAGGGGGCAAGCAAAGCCACTATTAATGGAACCACAGCGAGCAGAAGCGTCGCAATCACCCAGAGCGCGACATGGACATGACTTAACATCCGCCAGGCGATCGAAAGCCACAGCACGAGGGGCAGCAATACAAACAGCGATAGCCCGACCATTAAGTACCAGTAGCTGGCTCCCAACCCCCGCCGCAGCAAATTCCACTGATAGCCTGTCCAGTACCAGGCTCGTTTATAGGGGTAGCTGACAGAGAGCTGTTCAATCACTTGGGCATCAGGCTTAAGCACAAAAATCTGCTGGCAGAGTTGGCAGCCAAACGCTTCCGTTAAGGTAATTGGCACCAGTTCACCTTCCCGACGACAGGGACAGGGATAGCTAGCGTTAATGTCAATCTTCTCAGCTTTGGGAGGAGCCACAGGAGTGAGAAAAACTTAGTTGATTAGGGAGAAAATATGCTGGTATGTATGTTGTAGCAAAGATTGCGATCGCCTGGTCAATTTACAAGCACGATGACTTTTTCAATTCTCCTCTCTCAACTGGTTGATCTGGTAGCTGCAACCCCCGTCAACCTGACGGCAGAGCTGTTGGCGACAACGGCAACTGGCATTTCTACGGATACTCGCAGCCTCAAACCAGGGCAAATTTTCCTGGCGTTGCGAGGAGAAAATTTTGATGGTCATCGATTTGTGACATCAGCCTTGGCTCAAGGGGCGATCGCTGCCATTACTGACCATCCCCTGGCAGAGGAGCAGCCGCAGCTAGTCGTGGCTGACACGCTGGTGGCCTACCAACAACTGGGACGCTGGTGGCGCGATCAGCTCACGATTCCGGTGATTGCGGTAACGGGTTCGGTCGGTAAAACCACCACTAAAGAGCTGATTGCGGGCGTGCTAGGGCAATTTGGGTCGGTGCTCAAAACCCAAGCCAACTACAACAATGAAATTGGCGTCCCGAAAACGCTGCTGGAGCTGACCCGCGACCATGCATATGCCGTGATTGAGATGGGGATGCGCGGCCAGGGTGAAATTGCCTGCCTGGCCCAAATTGCTCGCCCCGACATTGCCGTGATTACGAATGTTGGGACAGCCCATATTGGCCGCTTAGGATCAAGAGCAGCGATCGCCGCCGCCAAGTGCGAACTGTTGGCTGAACTGCCCCTGACCAGTGCGGCTGTTCTAAATGCCGATAATCCGCTTTTGCTGGCGACTGCGGCGACGGTCTGGCAAGGGCCAACCCTCACCTATGGCTTAGAAGCAGGCGATTTGCAGGGGCATTATTTAGATGATCAAACTATAGAAGTGGCTGGGATTCGCTTGCCGCTGCCCCTGCCCGGCCAGCACAATGCCCTCAATTACCTGGCGGCGATCGGTGTGGCTAAATTGCTCAACCTTGATTGGGCACCGCTGCAACAGGGACTCCAAATCACCTTGCCGGATGGGCGGGCCCGCCGCTACGAGGTCGGGGCAGATCTTGTCTTGCTGGATGAAACCTACAATGCTGGCCCAGAATCGATGACGGCTGCCCTGCGTCTGTTGGCCAATACGCCTGGTCAGCGCCGAATCGCCGTTCTAGGAGCAATGAAAGAACTCGGTAATTATGCTTTAGAACTGCATCAGCAACTTGGACAAACCGCCCAGCAGCTTGGGCTAGATGCGCTGTTTATTTTGGATGCCGGCCCAGAAGGAGAGGCGATCGCCAAGGGCGCGCTGCCTTTATCGGCTCAGCTATTTGACACCCATCAAGCCTTGAGTGAGGCTCTGCAAGCCTTTGTCCAACCGGGCGATCGTCTATTGTTCAAAGCTTCCCACTCCGTTGGTTTGCAGCAGGTTGTGGTCAGCCTCAGAGCAGCTTTAGCAAAAGAGTGATCAGCTCTGTTGCCTTAGCTCTACTCAAACCAAGTTATCGAGGTCTTCGCCAATCGTTTGCTGTGAAGGATGGCGGATGTGGAGAATCCGAACCGTTGGTATATTTTCCTCTTCTAGAATAGTAAAAAAGGACTCGGTAGGAATTACGCCCTCGACCCTAGAGTAGCTGGCGAATTTCTTGGCTAAAATACTTGTTTTCTGGCGCTAAAGGACAACGTTTAGGCATTTGAGACAAAAACTCAATCGCTTGTAATAGCCCTGAATATCATTGACTTGCCTTTACGAAAGTGATGACTTGGGATAGCTGTAGAAATGCATGATCTGCCTCAGCTTCTGCCACGCTTGAAATTTCGATCTGGTACTTCATGCATTGGCTGGCAGATCGTTTTTGCCGCGTTGTTCTTCGGCAAAATCTTGAAAAGACCGGAATCGACCTGCTTCAAAGTCATCTAGCCCTTGCTGAATGCTTTTAATCGCTTCTTTTGTATCTTGTTTTTCCCACTCTAAAGCACTTGCCAACAGCTCAGAGGCAACAATGTTGACATCTTGGCCTGTCTGGGTTGCTCTGTCCCGTAGCAATGCATCTAGTTCGGGACTGAGGGTAATCGTGATTGTCATTGAACACCATTCTGTAGGATGAAGCCTGCGGACTGATTTCAAGAGTTTAAGTTGCTCGAAATCTCAACAGGAATATTCTGAATAGCTTTCCAGCAAGACTCTTTCTTGCACCACTCTGTAACATTACGTCCATCAGGCGGATTTGTGATTACTTGGTGAATTTCCCTGGAAATGCCTTGAATTGCCTGTTGAAGGGATGATGTAAGGCTTTGCTGCTTCCATATCCTATCTAAATTAATGTCTTTCTGAGTACTATAGCTTAGGTATGCAAGTGTATAGGTGACAATGTTGGCGCGATAACCCCCAAATTTCTCATTTTGGATGATCTTTTCTGCGCTTTTAAATAAAATGGCTTTGCCAATGAGGTGAGCAAAGTAGGTTTCGTCCGGCTCAGGACGGCTTATTTCAGCTAAACCAAGTGTGAATTTAGCAAAGTTTTTCTGAGCGCCCAAACTGACTATATGCGGCAGTTGATCCCAAGTATGTTCAAATTTTGCAAGGTCGGTTTTAGTAAACTTTTGAACAGTTGGATGAGTAATGGTAAAAGTTTTTTGCTTGGCAGGAGTCGACTCACGATTTTTAGCATCAGCATATTGTCCTCGTGCTCGTTCATAAAACCAGCGAGTTTGGCGTTGAGTGCCATCAACGGCAGGTGCCCAAATAGTACGAGAGAGTTCTTCGACACGGATATGAAATGGATCGTTGGCTGAGAAATCAGCTTCACTAACTTTGTTTTGATTATTGGCATAGCGAGATATTAGTGGCACGATTTCATCTATGCGATCGCGATCTACCACCGTCAATTTGGTCTGAACGTAAATTCCCGAAATATCTGCTTTGTCTTTGCGAACTGCTTGATATAGAGAAGCTGTAGTCTGTCCACCGTTGACGATCTGAAGATCACGAATTTCGGCAATCCCTTGTCCACCGTTAGGTAAATCGACAAGTTTTACAGCCTCAGCGGTTGCAGAGATCCCATTGTTATAAGCAAGGAAACGATAGGGTTCTTTCAGGATTGTTTGGCGAATCCCTTTGTTGACATTGCCCTTTGCCTGCAAGAAGGAACGGACGTTGCGTTCCAATAGTCTTGAGCTATACTCAGCGTAGATTTTGCAGAGAATTTCACCGGGAATGATGGCGACATAGGCACTGTAATCTGCCTGAGACTCTGGCATAGCAAGGCAGGGAATGACAGAATCATACTGGGTTTGAAAGTTAATTTCGATCGCTTCTCGTTTTTGTCCTGATGTAACACAGCGATAAGTTCGACGGAGATCCCAAATATTAAAAGAGTAAATTATGTTGCTAATAACTTGCTCTGGCTTCATTTGAACTGTTGTCAATCCATCAGTAAAGAGAAATAATCGAACACGACTTAATTGATCTTTCTGGCTGTAGATGAGTTGAGCCATATCGAAAGTCGGAGATGCTTCTTCGATCGATTGGTGATATCCCTTATAGACTTTGCTCAGAAAATTAATTAGTTGCTTAAAAGCACTTTCAACCACATCCTTGCGAACAGTAGTGGGGCTAGAATTTTGGGTGTAAATGGAGATGAATAAATCCAGCCGCCCCTCTTCTTCTTGGAGATTGTAGCCATTGATTTTGATGCCACGGGCACTGTGATAGCAAACGTGCCCATCTTCGAGTTCGCCTGCTTCGGTCAGATATTCGATCATGAGACGGGTAAAGGCTTCCTCTCGAAAGGCACCGCCATCTTCTTCGGTCTGATTACCCTCCGCACTGATAATGACTTCCTGGTGGAGGTTTTCGGCAAATCGGGAGAGTTCCAAGTCATCATTACTCATGGCTGATCTCCTATTAGCGCAATAACTTCAGATTCTAGTATGGAAAAGCGTTTGCACTCGGCAACGCCAATTGTATAGCGCACATCTCCTACTCCATTGCGGAGATCAGATTCAATAATTTTGGGAAAATCTGTCCCAACTTTGAAGTAGTTATGCTCTCGAATCGTATAGCCGATATTCTCATAGCGAGTTGCATGAATATCGAGGTAGCCGATTTCAAATAGAAGATTCTCTAATTCGTCTCTGGCGATCGCATCACCTGCAACAAGAGATCGCACGCTAGCAACTATTTCAGGTAAAGTTTCACCCTGCCCTTGACGTACATCTAGCGATAGATGGAGTAGTACGATCGTCCCGGCTCCCGTATCATCAAGTTGCCGTTCGCTGGCGATCGCTAATTTCTGATGTTGTTTTGCACTGGTTGTTTTCACTTCAATCGCACAACGAGGAAATTGGAAATCTTGTTGAGTCCCTTTTGGACCAGTCCAGCACCGAAGTCCATTGAGCAGACCCAAATGCGGCAAAACTACTTGCCTCAAAAACCACAGTTCCCCATAAAGTCCCTGTTGAGCAATCTCACTTAATCCTTCTGGTTGATTTACCCTCAAAAATGCTTGCCATCGTCGTAGGCGCACAACAAATTGTTCTAGTCCAGTCTCCTCAGTTATTTTTTCAGCAACTCCCGCGATCACATCATCAACTAGCGCAGTAAAAATGTCAGAGTAGCGTCTCTGAGCCAAGGCAAGTTGGAGAGTCACATAATTCGGGCTATCGTCGGATAATTGTACTAACTGTATTTGAAAACCTTCAGATTTTGGGTATTCCCGAATAAGTTCGGCGACTGTACGTCTTACCCTCAGTAGTAATGCTCGTGTCCCTTGCGGTTCTATTACAGCAATACGCAAATCGCACAGGGAGTTTGGTCTTACTCGTCGAGTTACATACCCGGATCTGTCCTGTTGAATATTACGCTCAAGCTCACTCCAAAGTTCAGAAATGCTCATTCTTCATCTTCATCCCCAAATTCTTCTGAGTAGTACACGTTATTTACCCGATACTCCACGCTGCTTGCATTTGTGCTGCCTGGAAAGCTAATTGCAAATCCTAAAATGGGTGGTTCTGACAACCATCCCGCATCCTTCGGATCAAGAGGATAGATGAGAAGGAGTCCCTTATCGGGAGAGCGTTCCCTTCTAAAAGGATTACTTGGCTCACCATCTACAGCCTGATTTTGTGCTGAACTATCTTGCTCCATTTCTTCTCGTATTCGTCGCCTGACATCTTCTGGCAGATCAATGCTTTCATCGGCTGGACTGACCAATCTTTTAATCGAATACCGATCTGCGCTACTAGCTGTTGATTCTTTGCGCTCGTATAAACCGACTCTAAATCCACTAATATCTGCATATTTCGGTGTCTCATCTGCCTTGAAATTTCTTTTTGATTTCAGTACAACCGTCCATCTTCTCAGTTCATTTTTTGCAAGTTGGGCACTGATGTAATCAGCTAAAAGCTTACTATTTGCTCTCAAAGAATCGCGATGAGTTTCTACGCTTCTCAAGAGTCTTACAACATCACTTCCAGAAATATCAGTCCATATATAGGCATCTCCTGATTTTGCAGTTGGGGTAACAGCAGGCCTGCCACAATCTGTGAGAAACTGTGCAAACTTTTCAAGGTTCTTTTGGTTCCGCATAGGGTCTTTATAAAAGGCAACAGTCTCACTGATTGAGCCAGCATAAGATACTTGTAAAGTTTTGCCGTCTCTTATTTTACCCACACTAGAAATAGTGAGTCCCGCAGGATGTGTTCTTACCTTTAATCCAAATTCGGCGGGGGTTTTATCCAACATTGCCATATAGTCAAATTCTTGCCGCAACTCCTCGCTGGCAATAGTAATATGCTCATACCACTCCACTAATTCATTCGTTGTATATAGTCGGCAAAGATCGAGGTACTTTGGTCGATACCCGAACCATCGTCCCATTTGCATCAGCGTGTCATACATCTTTGAAGCTCGAAGGTAGTAGCTGACGGTTAAGCCGTTAAGAGTTAGTCCACGAGATAATTTGTCGCCACCGATTGCGATAACATTAAGACCATCAGGATTGTCTACATAATCCAAAAGCTCTTTAGCCTTACCATTGATGACTCTAACCTGAATTTTTTGAGCGGCTGCCTCTAGACAGGCTTTAACTTCCTGCCAATTAACTTTCGGAGTATCAGGGTCGTCAATAGCTTCAGAAGTTGGCACAAAATCATCATTCCAGAGCCTTTCAAGTTCTGATAAAAGTTGCTCAGAAGATTCACCATCGCCATAGCGTAAGCGACGCTGTAAGTGCTGTACTTCGCGATTAATCTGTGTTTTAACTTTGTTCTGGATTTCTGTGAAGCGAGTAACATGAACCAGCATTGAGTTATGTTCTCGTTCCTGTCCTCGCGCTATTCTCGTAGCACAGGAAATGATAAAAGATTTGAGAGCTTTCTTTAGAGAAAATGGTAATGATCCAGGTACATAGTCTTTCTTATGTTTATCAGCTACCCAATCTTCGTAATCTTCGATGTAGCGGATCACAGGTAAGCTTTCTTGCGCTTCCAGTCCAGCTTCAGGATCAGCAGCAAGACCAAAAAAGCGTACTGGACCAACGTAGTTATCTGGAGCAGGAAGATTTACAATAAAGTCTCGTGGAAAAAGCTCATCACCATGTTGATCTGTGCTGGTGTTTAGATTGATAAAAATATTTGCAAAAGGTGTAGCTGTATAGCCAACGTAAGAACTTTGAGCAAAGCTATGTAGTAGTTCTCGAATTCTTGCATTGATGGTCGTTGGATTTACATCTTCATCTCTTGTGTTGATGGAAGCGTTATCACATTCATCATCAATTAATAATAAGGGAGTCTCATGAATAACTACACGACCCGTTTGTGGGTCTTTCTCCCCATATCTCCCCGTCAACCAACGGTTAAGGTGCCCGAGAACTGACCCATGCTTCTTTACTACTAACAGTAGTGGCACTGAACTTAGATCAATACTGGAGTGCTTTGCAATCGTAAGCTTGAAATCTCCCTTTTCTTCACTAGTCGTTAATGTCTGAATAGGATGTAGCTTTTCTCCTTTGAGAGCACCTACTCCAACTCTAAGATTACTCGGATCAAATGCCATCCGATGCCGGGTGCTATAACCAAGGAACCCTTCGTCTAGCCGAATTTGAGTTTGGCTCCGCAAGTCATTGTGCATTCCTGCCAAAACAACGATCAATCGATAGCCCGCATCTGCTGCTTTGCAAATCAAGCCAGTATAGTTCGCCGTCTTTCCTGATTGAACTTGACCAGCTACCATACCACGCCGATCCCAGCTACCATTACGAGTTGGATTTTCAAGCCGTTCAAGAACTTTATCTGTAAGTTCATCAACTCGCCGAATAATTCGGGGCGACCAATTTTCCTCTTCAAGTAAATAGCGTTCATATCGTTTCCAGAAGCGCCACTCAATGCTGTCACGTTGCTCCGGCAACCAATCCCTACGATCCTTACTCTCCAGGATGGTACCTGTTCCAATCCTGACATTAAATCTGCTTTGGAGATCCCAGACAAGCCCTTCGATATCTATATTTTCAGGATTACCCTGAAGAGCCACCATCTTAATCGCAAGCTCAACTGTTGACCGAATTAACTCATCGGTCACTTCATCATTGCGCTTTAGCATTGACAGCGCAAAATCAAGTGCCTGCTCATATTCGTACGAGTTGCTCATCTGTCCCCCTGTCTTTGGTATTGCTCCAGCACAACAGCGATCAAATCTTGATGATTTTGGAAGGGTTCCATACTTAACAGACAATTTCTTGCCTCTTTGAAGTCCCATCCATTCCTGAGTAAAGTGTCGAAAACCTGCGTAACAACTTTTAACAAATCTCCGGTATTGGCTCCTTCAAATGGTTGAGCTTGGGCATAAGGATGCTCTGAGTTATTTACTACGATTAGCGGCACTGGAACCGTTTCTTCAATCATGCTCAAGAGAGCCTTTAGTGTTGGAGAGAGCGCTTCTGCTTGGTTTAAAGCAGCCTCTAACATTGGGTGTTTTCGATTAAGACTGTAGAAGGTCTTCCCATGCTTCACCTTCTGCTCCCAAAGATACGAGTAGTCCGTAGAGGTTTGTCTTGCAATCACCTTTCCTCGGTGTCTATATATTTCTGTAGCTCTCTTACGAGTCAAACCTGCTATGCGTTTCAGATCTGTCTTTAACAATGCAGGCGGACGTGCCCTAGACTTTTTAATATCAATATTCCAATCGCTGTCCATTGAATTTGGCAGATCTACTTGAATTCGCGCCAGTTTACAGTGTTCATCCTTGTGATATCCTCCCAAGCCTAACCAATCCCCAGCAACCAGCAAGCGCTCATTGCGATACACATAAAAACCCTGTTGAGCATTCCATCCATTTATCCCAGCCGCTTTGTTGTAGGTATCTGGGTCAATTTTGGAATGATGTGGCAAGACATAAGGCTGAACCCGCACCGTTTCACCATTAAAAGAGAGGGGTTCCAAAGGTAAAATCTGAGTTGCTTGGGCATCTGGTAAAAATGGGTTCCAGGGTTCAATAGGGTGGTGATTGATCCAGAGTTTAAGGCGATTGCGCTTTTCTAAAAAGCGATGAAACACCATTGCTAGATGATTTTCCACAACTTCAACAGTTTCCAGAAAATCATCTTGAGCTTTATGGTCATCTGTTTTTGCCGCCCCTACAATCCGATCCAGACATTCCCACAGCACGATCGTGCCATGAGGCATAGTTTCCAAGTCATTCAATTTCTGGGCTGAATCTTCCGCAGGAGTACGAAGCAGTCTCCACTCGTCAACCTGATTCACATAATCCAGATCCCATCGCCGGATAGCGACCGCATGATTTTCTGAGCGTGAGGCAACTGTCAACCGTCGGCATTGCGAGAAAGAGGCTGTCTTAAGTCCTAGACCAAATCGCCCCAGATCGTCTGGTTCTCTTTCTTCCAGAGGACTTTGGCTACCTGGACGCATGGCATGGATCAGTTGCGCTTCCGTCATGCCATGTCCATCATCCCGAATGGAGATATAGGAGTTAGCACCATCCCAACAAAAGCTTAGCCAGATATTGCGTGCTGGAGCCGTAATACTGTTATCGATGAGATCGGCGATCGCAGTCTGGAGGTTGTAGCCAAAAGCGCGCAAAGACTCAATCATTGCTGAGGCACGAGGCTCAACAATGTCATACATAGACGTATCGTTAGCGTTTAACCCCATAATTTAGAGGATTGGCACTGACTCAGATTGTAGCTGCAGCGTTTCGATCAGGTTGCTCTTAGAATAGGATGCCCTCAAAGAAAGTAAAACTAGCAAACTCTTTATCTCTCGCGACAGGATTTAATTAACTTGACTAGAGGCTTAGCTACTTCTTTGGCAAGAATTGGTGGGACAGAGTTACCCACCAATTCAAACATTCTTGTCATTGGTGCATAAAAAACAAAATCATCAGGGAAACTTTGAATTCTGGCAGCTTCACGAACAGATATGCTGCGATCTTGGAGAGGATGAATATATGCCAATCCATCTTTTCTCATATGAGCAGTTAATGTCCAAGCAGGTTTATTCCAAATCAGACGCTTATATTTATCATCAAAAATATCAGCTCGATATCGCATAACTTCTTCAGGTAAATCTCGGTATTTACCTCCTTGATCTAACATTCCAAAAATCATAATGTCTTTCTCATTGTGAGCACGACAAAGATGATTCCAAACACCTTCACCTTCTTGTTTCTGCTTCCTCATCTTTTCTTGATAAGGTGACTGGGGTAGGCATTTGTAAGGGCACTCTACATCTTGCTGCTTTGGCCCAGAAGATTTTGTTTTGAGAGGCATAACCCAAGGTTCTAGATCAGGAAGATCGCAGATTGCTTCACCAACAGATATAGCACTCTTTACTCGTCTATTTGGAAAAGGTGGCTCAATGCCTAAGTCAGAGCGAATTCCTATGATGAATAATCTCATTCTTTTCTGAGGAACACCAAACTCAGAAGCATCTAATACTTGATAATTAACTTTATAACCAGGGTAGCCCTTGCGATTACTACGACTAAAATCCTTATAAATTCTTGCTAGAGCTTCCTCTCTATTTGCCAAATAATCAACATTCTCCATGACAAAACATAGAGGTTTATAGTAAGCGACAAATCTTACAAATTCTTTATACAAGAAATTTCTGTGGTCAGCTTCTATATCTCTACCTAGTTTCCTCATTTTGCCAATGCCAACTCTTGAAAAAACTTGACAAGGTGGTCCGCCCACTAAAATATCTACTTCACCAGCATTCAAGCCCAACGTATCAAGATCACGAAGATCACGAATATCTTGAGGTGGTAACTTCAACTTGGCTAATGGAAAGTTTTGATGATGAGTATTGATCGCGTAGCGATTTTGGTCAATTCCACCTAAGATTTGGCACCCAGCATTTCTAAATCCTAAACTCATTCCCCCTGCGCCACAAAAAATATCGAGTACTGTGGGTTTAGTTTTTCGATTCACTTTTTCCTCTGTCATCAGCATTGCCTATTTAATGCATTTTGCGAATTCTTTTGAATGATACATTAGACAGGACTTGGCAAGTTACAGTGAGAGAATAAAAAGAGCAAGTGACTTTAGGCAGGCATCAGCACCTCCAGCACATGCTCACACGTTCAACCTTGAGCAAACAGTCCTTGCGCAGAAAGCGGAGTGGGTCGCTTAAATCCTCCTTTTCATGCACAATTACTAATCGTTCACGTCCATAGCGTTCGCGAAGCGTCTCTTTTGGAGAATCGTCTTTGGCACGTCAACAAAGGGAATCATTTGACTTTCTAATGTGAGGTAGGAGGGCGTTTCTATTTTGCTCTTAAGGCTCTGCGGTGGGATGTCACGCGGAGGATAAACAAAGCACAGGGAGGCTACGAGAATACTCAGCCGATGAACTGTGTAGCCAGGAACTCAGAAGCCCAAATTGCCAGATCCTCTGGCAATTGCTGTAATCTTTGATTCAGCGTCGGGTGGGCGACAAACCAGGATATGTCACTCCGTGCTTTAAATTCTGCCAGAGAGAGCCAGCCAAATTTGCTCCCACCACGGCAGGATTTGGCTTTGAATTTGCGGTAGTTTCTTGCGAATGTCCTGAATATTCCAGTTGGTCAGACGGGCTAAGGTTTGGGCTTCTTGTTCGTGGCGGGCAGGCAGCGATCGCACATACTGCCGGCCGGCTTTACAGTCCATTTCACCCGTAAAGGCATGACGGAGAATGTAGCGCCCCTGGAAGGTTTCGCGGTTGCCCGTGATCTGAAACATCAAATCTTCCGGAAAGCGATCGCGGGTATAGCGGACGTGCAGACGGGTAATAAAAACACCGCTATTGATCCGGGGTCGGCGAGGCAGAAACGGCTGGTTAGACTCGCTGGGTCGGTCTGAATCTAGCCAGAAGACTCCGGCTTGCCGCAGTTCCTCTGGATTCAATGGCTCGGCTGAGCAGGGGTCGCAATTGCTCATATCCCAGGCGTACTCCATGAAGGCAACTTTGCGGTCTTCGCGGTTGTAGGCCGTTTGGAACATCGACCTGTAGAAACGGCTGAACTCGTCTTTGACAAACACAGGCACTTCAGTGTCAGAAGGAACTTTGACGGTGCGGTAATTTGTCGTTTCTGCCTGCCCCTCCGGCGACAGGATATAGACAATTAAATCTTGGGCTGATTTGGCATTGAGCATTCCTAACCGAATCGGCAACATAAAGCGGGGCGACTCGTAGCTAATTTGGAGCGGGCGCAGCGATTGGAAGCCAGCTTTGTCAAACTCTTGCAAGTTAACCTTCGCAACAAAAAACTTCAGCTTCTGCCGAATATAGGGCTGGAGAAGCTGATTAGCGCCACTGGGAATTTTGTAGCCGTTCTGCACCAGCCAAGTCGCCAGCCCCCCAGACTCTTTGGCGCTCAAGATTAAGATGTCGTACTCGCCAACCGTGTATTTGGCTTCGATAGTTACCCCCAAGTTACGGCGCTGCTTCATGGCATCCTGAGCTTCAGCCATGGCTGGGGCTGCGGGTCGTGGTGCTGACTCAAACCGATATTCATTGGCAGCGCAGGGGTCAGGGTCAAAGTATTCCACTAAGCGAGGGGCACTAAAGGCATCCAAGCGCTCCATAATCTTGGGTTCAGCCACTTTTATTTGATTTTTTTGCAGCACCACGGGCACGGGCACAACGATCGCAAAGTCTTTCACCTCGCCCTGATAATCGTTGGCCATGGTCAGCACGGTGCGATTGTCGCTGCGGGCGATCGCCACTTGAGAAGCCTGGTTATAAAGCTTGGCATCGGCTCTGGCGACATAGAAGCCGCAAAACGCCCAAGCCTGGGGGGCAATCACAAAACAGATCAAGCAAATCAGTACAAGCGTTAAGAAAATTTTTAAGGATTTCATCGGTTTTTAAGTCAAAAAGCAACAGGACGAAAAAGCGGAAAGTAAAGATTGAGCTAGGAAGGCAATAGAGTAGGCTGGTCAGGTTTGGGAGTTGGCGCTGCTGGTTCAGTCGATCGCTGCCAGGTAAAGCGGCTGGCGGGGAAGCAGGCATCGAGCACAAAACTGAAGGGAGCAAGGGCAAACAGGGCCCAGATCAAAGCCGTCGGCAGAAAATAAATGTTTCGGAGGACAAAAGTGAGGAGGGCGATCGCCGCTGCCCAAATTAGGCGAGCCATCCGAGCATTCGGAATCGTGCGCGGGTCAGTGATCATAAACAGCGCAAACAGCAGCAGCGAACCGCTCATCAGGCGATGGGCCCAAACGTCCCACGTCCAGCCCAGCCAAAGGTTGCGCCCGGCTTCTAAGCCAGCATAGCTGCCCAAAAAGGCGGCGGTCGTATCCCAGCGCCCGACTTTTTGCAGCACCAGTCCCCCCGTGCCCGCAAACAGCAGCACATACCAGCCGCCAGCTCCCCACTGCCCCGGCGATACCCAGGCGTCGGGAGTCAGCAGCAGCGCCCCGATGATGCCGAAGTTGCCGGGATTGAAAACATGTTTGTCCTGCACCCGGAGCAGAAACTTGCTGGAGATCGCTAAAACACTAGCCAGACAGATTGTGCTGTAGTGGTCGGCCCGCAGCAGCAGGCTCAGTCCTAAACTAGTAATTAGGGCGGAAGGGAGTTTAGCCTTCAGGTCAGTCCAATTCAAGGGAGAATCCGTCGATCGGCTGCAAATTGCCCATTCCGCGATCGCTTGGGTAATTAAACAAGTGGCGATCGCTGCTCCAATCATGCCCAGACGCAGCGTCCAGTCGCGGGTGGCAATGCCTACCCCTAGAAACAAGAGTAAAAATAGAATCTGATCGAAGCGAGCGTCGTTGAATCCCATCAGATTGTCACCTCAGCGCGATGGCTGTCATTATGACCGAATTCAATCGTAAGATTGATCATCGTTACGGTTTACGTAACCAATGCGGCTCATGACAAAGTACGACCGCTAGGTTATCGGTGAGACGGTACTTTACTGTTGCCTATGAGTACCCAGTATTAAAGTACCGTGAGATTCAGCAGTAAGCTAAAGCTTTAATGGTTCGGCAAGCGATCGCTAGTCATGAAGCTTGCAAGTAGTAAAGCCGCATATTCTGCACTTTACAAGGATAAGTGATCCAGATCCAACGGATCGCTCTCAACATACTCTTTTGCTGTCATGTCTTCCAACGCTATTACTGAACCTTCTACATTTTGGTATCGTCCAGATTCAGGGATTAATTGCAGCCACTGGTTAAGAAATTGATCCCATCCTAATCCCTTAAACTGACTCTGATCCTCATCTCGGATAAACCAAAATATGAGTCGGATTTCAGAGCTATTCCATGAGGGTTCTGCACGTACCCTAATCTCGCGTAAGGCCCGAAGTGCTTCTCCTTCATCAGTAGCTTTATCATGCTTATCGCGTAGACGATCTTGGAGCTTTCTGGCAAAATCAGTGAAGTCGTCAGGGAAAGCAAATCGGGCACGCTTTCGTGTCAGTGCTTGCCCAAGTGCCCTAACTTCGTCATCGTTAAGACATCCGGGCTTACGCTCCCATCCTGCTACAACAGCCTTTTCTAGAGTCATTACGCGGTCGAGATCAGCGACAAGATTGAATTCCGCAACCCCTGGAACGTAAGCATATTGAGGTCTTCTACTTCGTCGAATCTCATACAACTGTTGTTTATGAACCTCTACAAGAGGTACTACCTCAACAAATGGGCGCTCATTACAAGAACGAACAATATCGCATGTCTGTGTAACTACAGCAAAACCCCTGACTTCAGATGCTGCAAGGTCAGTTTCTTCTTGAGCAACATCAGCAGAGTCAGACGTTAAAGGACGTTGAGGGTTAAAGCGATAAACAAACCAGTGCTCTCCAAGTACACAGTCACCCTGACACCACTCTTTTAGAGCAGTATCTACTATTTGAATCCAAATATTACGATCATTGACCACTACTATTTTTTTGGCTCCTTGCTGCTCTGGCAGGTCTGGATTGTCCAACCTCACGATGGATAGGCTCTTGGAGAGCATCAACCAAATCTGCTGGATTCTGAGGCATATGTGCCGCATGTGTATCTTCGGACAGAGAACCTAATTGTGGTCTTCGAGGTGCTTTATCAGAGCCGACAATCCGCTTGAATTCCTCGTATTTACCTACAACCAAGAGGTCGAAAAGGGGATTGCCATTACTATCAGGTTGCACTAAAAGGCTGCGGTTGAGATTTGCACTCCCTCGATTAATATATCGAATAGTACCTAATAGTCGATTGAGGTGCTCCTCGTTAAAGCGGGACAATGGTTGCCCACTTGCCCAAAAATGAAGGCTTCTGCGTGAAACATTGAAAAGCTTAGCAAGTTGATTCCAGGTTAATCCGCTTAACCTTCTGAGTTCACTGAGAGCCTTCTGTGTTGGTTCTGAAGAACTAGTTGATGTTAGAGTAAGCCCACTCGTTGTCATTTCCGAGGCAGCTACTAAATTTCGATCAATAGTTTCTCTGGAGGCACTTGTGCTGGAAGGAGCGATGAAAATTCTTGAGGTAATGATTAGATAAGTATCTGGTGTTCTGGGAGCGGTAGTAAATAATAATTGATCAGTTCGTCTAGCTAGAAGGGTACTCATAACTGACCTCCATAACGCCGTAAGAAGTCATCTTTCACTGCCCATCGGAAGAAAGTATAGATTCTTTCAGCAAAATGCTGTGCTTCACTCATCAATTCCTCAACACAGAATTCTCGATTTTTTGAGATAGACATGTCAAGATCAAGTATCCAACTGGGATCAGTAACAGCTTCTATTGACTCTGGATCAAAAGTTGCACCAGCAGGCATAGCTCCCCATCTTGCAACAATTTGCTCGCCTCCATCTGGAATAATAAACAAAGATTCATTGATGGTTTGATGGATATAATTTCTAAAATTAGCAGCCATCATTCCAGCTATTTCAGGTTTCACAAGCGAAGATATATCGTGTAAATTTTGGCCAACAATTCTATCAATGTATCGCAACCCAAATCGCTCGATACTTGCAGGCTTAAAACTTTCACTGAGCGCAAAAAGTATATTTTCTAGACGGCTCAAAAAATCGCGACGACTTAAGTAAGCAGTCGTTTCGAGCGCCACAAAATTAGGTGCTAACGAAACCCGCCAATTCCAACTATCTACTGTGTCCACAAACCGCCAAGTAACTTGAGGTGCAATTGGAACGACGCCCTGAGGACTAAAAGCGAAACTCTGAGTTTGTTCAGGTTGAAGGATAGGATAATTCTCGCGAATTGCTTCTTGAAATGAACCCACAAAATCTTTCTTCTCGATTGAAAGAATAGGTGGAAAACGCACCTGTGCAATCACTCGAATAAGGGGTGCATCCTTTAAGGGTACCTCTTTGGGCGGCGGCGCAGTGAGTGGATTGAAATTAACCACTTTTTACATCCTTTTTGGAGCTTTCAGAGAAATTAAGCATAGCTGGAGCCGAGAGGTAATACCTCTCGTTCCCTATCCTTATGATATGCCAATAGTGTGAAGTAGAGTGTGAAGTTTAAGTAGAATTTCCCTGTAAAGCGCCTCAAGATATAGAGAAAAATTGGAGGAAACCCAGTATCTACAGCATTTCTAAAGCCCAGCGCAGTCAAACAACGCTCTTGCAGCGGACTGTTTAAGCCGCCTGTGGTGATGTAAAGTTTATTGGCAGCCGTTGAACAGCCCCGTTAGGGCGACTTGTTTGCCATAGGCTCGACAATGACTTAAAAAGCGACGGGGCAGCTCTAGGCGATCGCCCCAGTGCAAGTGAATATAGGAAGCGTGAACTTGGTGCTGTTGCCAGCCTTCAGGTTGCCAAGTTAAAGCGCTAGCTGGAGTAGATTTAGCTCTAAAACCAGTCGTCGTAAAAATGGGCGCATTAGCCCTGTCCAGCAGTTGTGAACGATGAAACTCATGCCCCCAAACGCCCGTGCCTGCGCTCAGCAACGGCGTATCACGGAGGGCGATCGCCTGTCGGTAGCCCAAGCTTAACCGTTGGCCCATCGTCGCCTGAGCCGGTAAAACCCCGACCATTGGAAAGCTCTCCTGCTCCAACGTTTCAATCTGCTGACACAGGTACATTAAGCCACCGCATTCGGCATAGGTGGGCAGGCCGGCTTGAAGCGCTTGCCGCACAGACTGCCGAGCGGGCAGATTCGCTGCCAAGGCTGGCGCAAACATTTCCGGGAAGCCACCCCCTAAATAAAGCCCCTGCACGCCTGCCGGTAGCCCAGCATCCTGAAGCGGACTCCAACTCACCAGTTCTGCCCCCAAATCAGCCAGGGCATCTAAGTTATCTGGATAGTAAAAACTAAAGGCTTGATCGTGGGCGATCGCGACTCGCACCCCTGCTAAGTCAGGCAGGGCTGGCTCAGAAATGGCTTGATCAGGGCAAATTTGGGACGTTTGCAGCAGCGGCAGCAATTGCTGCCAGTCGAAGCAAGCTTCCCCCAGGTAAGCCAATTGGTCAACCAGCGATCGCAGATCAGGCAGTTCAGCCGTCGGCACCAGTCCTAAATGACGGTCAGGAATTGTAATCGCTGACTGGCGGCGCAACACGCCCAAAATCGGCAGCCCCAAGGGAGCTAGCGCCTCCGTCAGCATGGCTTGGTGGCGATCGCTGCCGACCCGATTTAAGACCAGCCCGGCCAGCTTGAGGCGGGGGTCAAAGGTTTTGAATCCGTGGGCGATCGCCGCCACCGACCCCGACAGGCTAGCGCAGTCTAGCACCAGCAAAATCGGCAAATTCAACAGCCGAGCAATGTGGGCGGTACTGCCCCAATCGGTGCCACCAGCCCCATCAAACAGCCCCATCACGCCCTCAATCAGGCTATGGCTGGTTTGGCTGTGCTGGCTAAAGCATTTTTGGACGTAATGTTCTGACGTTAATACTGGGTCAAGATTGCGACAGGGGCGGCCGGTCACAAACTGATGAAACATCGGGTCAATATAGTCTGGGCCAACCTTAAACGATTGCACAGCCAAACCCCGCTGCCTCAGCGCCGCCAACAGCGCCAGCGTAATTGTGGTTTTACCAACCCCACTGCGATCGCCAGCAATCACTAAAGTCATGAACAATCAATCATTGTTTTAGATTTAGGAGTCACACACTTGAAGCCTGATCTCCCTGAATCCACACTACCTTCTAATCTAGAAACTTATCGCTGCCTCAAACTTAAACCCGCTGCGATCGCATTTCTAGCCGGAGCGTAGCCAGTGTGAGCAAGAAAATTTTTCTAAAAGAGAAAAGCTAATTGAAACCAGCAGCACAGTGGGCTAACTTTAGGCTTCGCTAGGCCTGGCTTGCTTTGCAGTTTTCCTCCTCCAGATGAACGATCAGTTAAGCAAAGGTTGTAGGCATAATATAAAGCAAGGATTGGATGTCCTAGCGACGATAGTTACTGTCCTGGAGCAGACGTGTGAATCAATCCAAACCCAATGCTTGGCAATGGTGGGGTAAGTTATCTCTGCCTGCTCGATTACTGTTGATTGGCCTAACTGCACCGATCTTGGTGCTAAATTTTTGGGCTTTATCGTCGATTTCCAGCTATTTTGGGGCGTTGTTTGCGGTTTTGATTGTGGCATCGCTGCTGGCTTTCTTGCTCAACTATCCGGTCAGTTGGATTGAACAGCACGGTGGACGGCGATCGCAGGCTTCGATTATTGTTTTTCTGTTTGCGATTTCGGTGCTATTTGGGCTGGGCGTCACCCTGGTGCCGATCGCTTTTACCCAAGCTCAACAGTTGACGGCCCGCCTACCAGAATGGATTGAATCGGGAAGGCAGCAGGCGGTGGAACTGAGCCTAAAGGCTGAAGAAATGGGGCTGCCCTTGGATCTAGATGCCCTCAGCAATCAACTGCTGGATCGGATCAAGGAACAGCTCCAAGCGTTGACCAGAGAAGTCTTGAACTTAGCCGTTGACACCGTTAGCAGTTTGCTCGATGTGTTGATAAATGTCGTGCTGACGATTGTGCTCACCTTTTATCTGCTTCAGCACGGCGACGAACTTTGGAATAACCTGACCATGTGGCTACCGCCCAAAATGCAGGCCCCCTTTTCACGAACCCTGCGCTTGAGTTTTCAAAATTATTTTATTGGGCAGTTAATTCTCGGCACCTTTATGGCGGCTGGGCTGATCCCGACCTTTTTGCTGCTGAAGGTGCCGTTTGGGCTGCTGTTTGGCTTAACAATTGGGGTGATGGCGCTGGTTCCGTTTGGTGGCTCGGCTGGGATTGCCCTCGTCACCTTGCTTGTCACCCTGCAAGATTTTTGGCTGGGGCTGCGGGTTTTAGGGGCAGCTTTGCTGGTGCAGCAAGTGCTTGAAAACCTGATTGCCCCGCGAATTATTGGCAGCATGATGGGGCTAAATCCAGTTTGGGTATTTTTGTCGATTTTGGCTGGGGCGAAAGTGGGAGGACTGCTAGGCGTAGTGGTGGCCGTGCCAACCGCAGTCGTAATTAAAACTGCCCTAGTCGCCGTTCGATCGCGGATGCATACACCAGAGTTAAGCCCTGAGGTCAATCTTCTTAGCGCTGCACCAGAGAGTTTACCTGCTGAAGACTTGTCTAATGTGTCGCAGGTTTAGCCTGGGATTGGCGGAGAGTTTTCTATGACTCAGGTTGTGATTGTCGGGGCTGGCCCGACTGGGGCAACCCTGGCTCTCTTACTGGTGCAACGGGGCATTTCCGTCAAGCTGGTTGAAGCTTCGCGTAATTTCCAGCGGGTGTTTCGGGGCGAAGCGCTAATGCCCAGTGGTTTGGATGCCCTGGCTCAAATCGGGTTATCGCCGCTGCTGGCGTCCATTCCTCACCGTCCTTTGGATGCCTGGGAATTTTGGATTGAGGGGCGATCGCTGTTTCGGGTTGATGAGCCACTCGAACCGGGCGGTCAGCCTTGCACCCTGGTTTCTCAGCCCGCCTTACTGGCAGCATTGATTCAGGCGGGCAGCAATTATGCCAATTTTGAGTTTGTCCAAGGGAGATCTGTCCAAAAGCTGCTGTGGCAAGGGCAGCGCGTCAGTGGAGTTAACTTAGGCAGCGACCAGACAATTGCCGCGGAATTAGTGATCGGGGCAGACGGGCGGAACTCGATTGTGCGTCAGCAGGCTGATCTGCCTCTAACTGAGCAATCCCAGCCGTTTGATATTCTCTGGTTTAAGCTAGCCGACAGCCCGCAGCTGGCCGCTGAAAATGTTTTCTATTCAATTTTGCAAGGTCAGTCTGGGTTTGGCCTCTTCCGCAGCTCAGAGGGTAACTTGCAGGTTGGTTGGGGTTTACAGGCCAAGGAGGCGAACGATTGGAAGCAGATCGATTGGGCTAAAAAGCTGGCTTCGGCATCGCCCGCTTGGTTAGCAGCCCATTTTCAGACCCATGCCGATACGATTGAGCGCCCAGTCTTGCTCTCAGTGGTTGTAGGATGCTGCTCTGCTTGGTCTGCACCAGGCGTTTTACTGTTGGGCGATGCGGCCCATCCCATGTCACCGATTCGCGCTCAGGGCATTAACATGGCTCTCCGGGATGTGATTGTCGCCGCTAACCATTTAGTGCCTGTTTTGCAGTCAGGCTCGTCCCAAGCTGACCAGGCTAAAATTGATGCGGTTTTGCCCCAGATCCAAGCCGAGCGATCGCCAGAAATCTCCCGAATCCAGAAATTGCAGGCTCAAGAAGCGGCCCAGGGGCAAAAATTAACCCAGAGCGCCCTGTTGCGCTGGGCCGTCAGTCGATTTCCGCCTTTGCTGCGTGAACGGGTGCGGCAGTCATGGCTGCATCGCCAGCATCAGCTCCGCCGAGGGGTAACAGAGGTTAAGCTGAAGGTCTAGATTGCCAGTGGGTAACGTAAAAGCTTAGACAAGTAAACTGAACTGTAGACCTTGCCTTTAGTCGCCATGCCTAGCTTGCTAACAGATGGGAAAGATTTATTAACAGACTTGCTAGCCCGCTACCGGGCAAGCGTTGATTTTCTGTCGATCCGGCTAGAAGAATCAGAAGAAACCGATATTCTGCTGCGGGGACACAAAATTGAAACCTTGAGTGAGGGGCTGTCTTTAGGGGGGCAAGTGCGGGCTTGCCATCAAGGCGGCTGGGGGTTTGCCAGCTTTAATTGTTTAACCGATTTGGCCAAGCGAATTGAAGAGGCGATCGCCGCTGCCCATCTGGTCGGCGATGATGAAACCCTGCTGGCGGCGGTAGACCCCGTGCAAGCCTGCCAGATCCTGCACTTAAGCGGCACCGACCCCCGCCAAATTCCCTTGGGACAAAAGAAAGCGCTGTGTGAGCACTATGGCGAAGTGCTGCGTAGTCGCTCAGATCAAATTGCTACCGTGTCTGTCTCCTACAGCGACAGTCGCCAGCACATGCTGTTAGCCACTTCAGAGGGCACCTTGCTAGAACAGGCTTGGGTAGACATGGAAATGCGGTTTGCTGCCACTGCCCGCAACGGGGGTACCGTCCAAACGGGGCGAGAAACGACGGGTTCCCGGCGCGCCTACGAAGATTTAGAGGGTCTAGAGCAGCAGGTGTCAAGTGCGGCTGACCGGGCCGTTAATGCCCTCTCCCTGCCGCCAGTGCGGGGCGGCATTTATACCGTTGTGATTGACCCAGTTTTGACCGGACTATTTGTCCACGAAGCCTTTGGCCACTTGTCAGAAGCCGATATGGCCTACGAAAATCCTGATCTGCTGGAAGTGATGACCTTGGGGCGACGGTTTGGCCCGGCTGACCTGCAAATTTTTGATGGCGCAGCCCTGCCAGAGCATCGAGGCAGCTATCACTACGACGATGAAGGCACGCCAGCCACCGTCACCCAGTTAATCAAAGACGGCGAACTAGTGGGGCGACTGCATTCGCGGGAGACGGCGGGCAAATTAGACGAAGCTCCAACAGGCAATGCCCGTTGCTTAGACTATCGCTACCCGCCGATCGTCCGCATGACCAACACTTGGATTGGGCAGGGCACAACCCCGGTTGCCGATTTGGTGTCTGGAATTAAAGCTGGCGTCTATGCCCGCAACTGGCTGGGCGGGATGACGAATGGCGAAATGTTTACCTTTAGCGCCGGGGAAGCTTGGATGATTCGGGATGGAGCGATCGCCGAACCCGTCCGGGATGTCACCCTCTCCGGCAACGTGTTTAAGACCTTAGAAGAGATTGAAGCGATCGCCGATGACTTTGCCTGGGACGAGTCGGGCGGCTGCGGCAAAGCGGGGCAAAATGGGCTGCCTGTCGGCTGCGGCGGCCCCAGTTTGCGGATTCGCAATGTGGTGGTTGGGGGAGAAGCCGCAGATTAGCCCTTTACAATTTAGCCCTTTACAAATCGGGAGTCTTTCCTGAGCATAGTATAGAGAAACGCACAGGCTGTGTTTCAATCTGGAACGCGCACAATATTTGGAGACTAATCTGTGGAACGGACATTTCTAGCCATCAAACCCGATGGCGTACAGCGCCAGCTCGTCGGCGACATTATCCGCCGCTTTGAAGCCAAGGGCTTTACTCTGGTCGGGCTAAAGCTGATTCAGGTCAGCAAAGACTTAGCGGCCGAACACTACGGCGAGCACAAAGAGAAGCCTTTCTTCCCCGGTTTAGTTGAGTTCATCACCTCTGGGCCGGTTGTGGCGATGGTTTGGGAAGGCAAAGGCGTTGTCGCGGCTGCCCGCAAGATGATTGGCGTCACCAACCCGCTCAACTCGGAACCTGGCACGATCCGAGGCGACTACGGAGTAGACGTTGGGCGGAACATTATCCACGGTTCTGATGCGGTCGAAACGGCCCAACGCGAAATAGCCCTCTGGTTCCAGCCCCCTGAACTAATGAGTTGGACACCAACCCTGACCAGTTGGATTTACGAATAGGCGATCGCACCATCGCTGGTATTGTTTGAATGCAGCCCTCCGGTCTTTAAACTGATCGGAGGGTTTGTCATCACTGCCTCTGCCAGATCAAAGGCAGCACCACAATTCAATCTGATCAATTATAAGGAAGCGATGGAGAAAGACCCCCTGTTCAGCCAGATTTATACGATCAATCCATCTACGAATTGCTACCTGATTGAGATCGGGCTGGATCAGTACACAGATATTTTCGACGAGTGGGATCCGGCGCCTTTCAAGCACCGATCCATCGATCCTGATTTGGAGTTGTATCTAGAAGGAAGTTCTGAAGAAATTCCGCTTCGCTATCCGGTTGAACTGCATTTCAAGGTTCAAGCGGGGAGCCGGGACAAAAAGATGGAGGAAGAATCGCAAAACGGACTCAAAACCAGTTTTGCCTTCAAAATGTATCTGCTGAGAAAAGAGCTAAAGAAGACGAATACTCAAATCCTACGTTGTATTGCCCTTGGGTTGATCTTTCTCTGGATGGGAATGTTTTTTTCAGAGCAGTTTGCGGGTCGGGCGTTGGCCTACCTCCTAGCAGAAGCAATCATTATCGGTGGATGGGTTTTTCTTTGGGAAGCAGTGTCTCTATTTTTTTTCACAAACCGCGAAATTGATCACAAATATCGCATTTACAGACGATTATCTGATTCGCCAGTCACGTTTCAAGCAGCAAACAAAGCGGATCGTGGGATTTAATTAAAAATCTTGAGTCAGGTCGGTTAGGCTGACTTTACTCAAGGTTTTTAGATTTATCGTGACTGGGATTGCTCAAGACACTTGCTCTCGCCAGTCAAAGATTTTGTCCAACTGCTGGAGGGTGATCAACCCGTATTGCCACAGCATAATTGGCAGTTGCGATGTCAATGGCTGATGGCGGCGGAGGACGAGCGCGATCGCTTCTGGCGCCACTGCCAACTCTTGTTCTAAAAATTCAATTAACTGGGGATTTAGCTTTGAGTTCATGGTTTCAACAGGATTTTTAGCAGAAATATGCTGAGATTATATCGAAGAAATAGTTCAGCCTTAGTGTGCCCAGACTCACTGCATCATTGATCTGGATCACTGATTGAGAGGTGGCTTGCCGAGCGATCGCTCATTGTCTATTAACTTCTACTTTATGAGAGGTTAATCGATGGGTTTTCTGGCTGTGCCAAGAAACCCATCGATCAAACGCTGGATCAACCGCTAAGCACAACAGAGTTAAGTTAATCAAAATTAATGATAACTGGCAAAGTTGAAGTTTAAAGTTAGCCCAGATTAAGACTGTTTTCCAAAAAACAACTTTAAAAAACTACATAATGACTAATTTGAAAACAAGTTGGCGGCGTTGGGGTTGGCTGACGTGCCTAGTTCCAGCCTTGCCCCTCATGTCAATGGGCTTTAATTCAGAGCTAGTAGCACAACCAGCTACACCAGTCAGTAACCTTAGGATCGCGATCGGATTCACTGGTGTGCTGGTACCTTACCCACAGGTATCTGCCTCATCCAAAGTTTATGCTCAGCCAACTTCAACCATGGGGGGAGCGATTCCCCTGCAAGGACACTACGCGATCGCAGCTAAAGATACATTAGAAGCACGTCTGGCTCCAGCCGTGACAACGCGATTCAAGGAATTAGGCGTTCCGGGTGCCATCATCGGGGTTTGGGCAAAGGGCTATCAGCCGTGGATCACCACCCTGGGTGTCTCAAATCTTGCCAGCGGCACCCCGATCAAACTGAACGACAAGATGCGGATTGGCAGCATCACCAAAACCTTTACAGGAACTGTATTTCTGCAACTGGTCGATGAGGGAAAGGTGAGTCTTGATGACCCGGTTTCCAAATACTTACCTGACGTTCCCAACGGCAAGAATATTACAATTCGACAAATTGGAACGATGAGCAGTGGGTTATTTAACTACTCAGATGACACTGCATTTTCCAAAAGAATGTCTGTAGAAACGAACATCTTCTGGAAACCTCAACAACTGCTGGAGGTCTCGTTCCGAAATAAGCCCGACTTTCTACCTGGCCAGAAAGCAAGTTATTCCAATACGAACACAATTCTGTTAGGGCTGATCATCGAGAAGCTAACGGGCAACCCCTTGCAAGCCGAAATTCACACCAGAATTACAGAACCGTTAGGAATGCGGCAGACGACATTTGCCACGGACGGAAAGATGCCCAATCCTCATTCTCAGGGGTACTTATATGGCACCTTTTCCGATCCTGTTGTGCCAGAGGGAACCCCACCGAATAATGTCACTGCCAATAATCCCTCTTGGGGTTGGGCGGCGGGAGCCATGATTTCAACGCTGGATGATCTCCATCGCTATGCTAAGCCTCTAGCAACGGGCAAATTCTTGAGCAAAAAGACGCAAGCAGAGCGCCTGACCTGGATAAAAATGGGGCAAGCTGAGTATGGGTTCCAGATTGGAAACTTTGGCGGGGCGATCGGTCACACCGGTGCTATCAGCGGTTTCCAAAGTTTTATGGGCTATCTTCCTGAGCAAGATGCTACGGTGATCGTCCTGACAAACCTCCAATACACCTGGAATCCAAAGCAAGAGGGACTCGAACCCGCAAACAGCTTGACCCAAGTGATTATGGCGCAACTTCAGAAAAAGTGAAAAGTGTTTGAAATCTAAATCGGATCAAGCAATGAAGCAATTTCCGTCTATTTCTAAATTTTTCAGGATCGGATGGCTGGGTTTATTGCTGAGCGGAGGATTAAGCGTGACGATTCCGCTTTTGGGAGGACAAGCGATCGCCGCAGAACCCAAAGATAATCCGACTGAGGGCGCGTTGCCCCAGGAAACAGTTCAACGACTAGACACAGCCATTACAAAAATTATTCAGCAGAATAACCTCCCCAGCGCGGCCGTGGGGGTTTGGATTCCCGGCAAAGGGCGATATCAGTTTGTGAAAGGAGAGGCAGACCTGCAAACCAAAGCCGCTCGCAAGTTCGAGCAACCCTTCCGAATTGCCAGCCTGACCAAAACCTTTGCCGCCACGGCAATTTTGATCCTGGTCGATCAGGGCAAACTGAGCAAATCTGATCCTTTGGCAAAATGGTTTCCTGACTTTCCCAACGCCGACAAAATCACCGTGGATGACCTGCTGCGAATGCGGAGCGGCATCCCTGATCCCAGCGATGCGGAAGTGACGGACAGATTGTATGACCGCCCCCTCAGCAATTTCACCGCTGCCGATTGGATCAAGGAAGCTGCCAGCAAGGTGAATCAGTTTAAGCCCCCGAACCAGGAAACCGTCTATGCCAACGTCAATTACATCCTGCTGGGAGAGATTGCCAAAAAGGTAACGGGAAAAGACATTGGAGTCATGATCACAGAAGAAGTGATCAACAAACTGAACTTAAAGAACACGAGTTATCCAACCACGCCTGACCTGCCTGGCGGCTTGCACGGCTACGGCTGGAATCCTCAAACCAAGCAATTTCAGGACAAAACAGAATTTAACCCAGCCATAGCTGGCCCAGCCGGAGCGATCATTTCCGATCTGCCGGATTTGACCACCTATGTTCATACCCTATGTGTGGGCGGATTACTGAAACCCGAAACTCAAAAAGCGCGATTGCAGGGAATGCCCTTTGCCGAAAATCCCTCAATCAGCTACGGCGAGGGCGTTTTGGTGACTGAGGACGTTTGCGGTCACGGCGGTTCCATTCCCGGTTTTAGTACCGAAATGTACTATTTGCGCAAACAAAACGCCGTAGTCGTAGTCAGTGTCAATCGACTGGATCGAGATAACACACTCCAAACTACTCCGATTGTCACGGCTGTTGTAGAAACGCTCTTCCCCAAATTCGTTAAGTAAGTCAATGATCAATGCTCCAATTTAGCTTCCCCATTGCGATCGGCAGAACTGGAATAATTGGTGTTCTCATCTGCCTGCTCCAACCCATTTCAAACTCCGGCATCGCTGAGGCAAATTCCAGCCCGATCGCGCAACAGTCTCAAGTCACTCCGGCTCGATTCAACCTGGGGGAAGCGACGATCGCCGATCTTCAAACTGCCCTCAAAATCAAACAAATCACCTGTGAGCAATTGACCGCAGCCTACTTAGAGCGGATCAAGCGGTATAACTTGACCGTCAGAACAGCACCGCCCCTGAATGCGATCGTTGCTCTCAATCCGGCGGCGGTAGACGCAGCCCGTGCCCTCGATCGTTATTTTGAGCAGACGGGGCAGTGGGTTGGGCCTTTACACTGCATTCCAACCGTAGTCAAAGATAATATTGATACCGAGGAGATGACGACTAGCGCTGGTTCTTTTGCCTTACTGGGAACGCAAGCCAGCCACGATGCCTTTCTAGTCAAGCAGTTGCGCCAAGCCGGAGCCATTATCCTGGCAAAAACAGGAATGGATGAGTTTGCCTCCGGCTTGTTTGGCATCAGCAGCCGCAGTGGGCGGATTGGCAATGCCTATAATTCGTGGAAAAATCCGGGCGGTTCCAGTGGGGGTTCAGCGGTGGCCGTGAGCGCCAACTTTGCCGTGATTGGGATTGGCACTGATAATAGCGGTTCAATCCGGGTGCCAGCCGCCTTTAATGGTCTGGTCGGGTTGCGGCCCAGTACCGGCTTGGTCAGCCAAGGGGGAATTTTTCCGGCCGGCAATCTGGATGGGGTGGCTGGGCCAATGGCGCGAACGGTGACGGATCTGGCCCAGGCTTTGGATATCATGGCCCAGCCAGATCCGAATGATCCAAAAACTCAGTCCGTTCCCCGTCAAGGCTCCTATCGCAGCTATCTGAAGCCGCAGGGCTTGCAGGGAAAGCGGATCGGCGTGGTGCGCCAAGTGGGTGATGTCGCAAACCAAATCACAGAACGCAAGCCCTGGCAAGGAATGCCTCAAGACATCCAAAAGATTTTTCGGCAGGCGGAACAGGTAATGCAAAAAGGCGGAGCCGAGTTTGTTGACATTAAGCTACCCGGTTTCAACAGCGATCGCCTGTCGAACATGGCCGGTATGAAAGCGGATATTGATGCTTATCTGAGCGCATTTCCGGCCGCTCGCCGCAATTTCCAAGACATTTGTACGTCCAAACGCACGCACCAGTATGGAGACGAATCGGCCTGTTTGCGCTTTGTGGCCAGTCTTCCTCCTCAAGGCGGGGCAGCCGAGCAAGCGGCTCTGCAAATTTTTGCTGCCAATAAGCGCTACGTGGAAACCCTAATGGACAAGCAAAAATTAGATGCGCTGTTGCTACCGATTAGCACGACCGGCAGCGCTACGGATGACCCAGAAAAAATCAACACCTGGTCGTCTCCCATTTCCTCCAACGCTGGTTTACCCTCTCTAGTCATAACTGCGGGTTATGATGCCGGGGGAATGCCCGTCGGGATGGAGTTGGTGTCACGACAGTTTGCCGAAGGAACCCTGTTGGAGATGGCCTATGCCTATGAACAGCAGATGCCCCAACGGCGATCGCCCAAGCTAGAACCAGAGGAGCGACTTACAACCCTTGCGATCGCTGAATTTAACAACCTAGTCACGTTACTGGGGGTGACTAGCTACGAAGAAGTATTGTCTCAAACTAATCCGCAAAGCCTAACTGCGGTTCGGTTTAAAGACATTGCCCAACGGATCATTAGCCCACGCCGAAAGTGAGTGTTGGGGCGTGAGGCTATTCAACAATCTCTCAGCCGTGCAAACTCCAGCTCGAAAATGGGAATCATAAGGTTGTAGTTGACAACTGGCGAGTTAGAGAGGGAGATCAGATGCTTAAGACAAGTTACGACTTTGATCAGGCTGTTCTACCGACAGGCGCTCCTGCAAAGACAAATATCTTGCTGCGTTTTCGGGCTGACATCCCTGAATCTCCTCGACGCAACCTGAACCTTTCGCTCGTTATCGATCGCTCAGGCTCCATGGCAGGTGCGCCCCTCCACCATGCGCTCAAAGCGGCTGAGTCAGTGGTTGATCAACTAGAACCCTTGGATACGCTCTCCGTCGTTGTTTATGACGATGCCGTAGATACCCCAGTCCCACCCCAGTCTGTGAGGGATCAGGCTGCTCTTAAAACGGCAATTCGTCAAGTTCGAGCCGGGGGCATCACCAATCTGTCGGGAGGCTGGCTCAAAGGCTGCGAATACGTCAAGACTCAGCTTGACCCGCAAAAAATCAACCGTGTACTTTTGCTCACCGATGGTCATGCCAACATGGGGATTCAAGACCCCAAACTCTTAACAGCGACATCGGCCCAAAAGGCAGAGGAAGGGATTACAACCACCACATTGGGCTTTGCTCAGGGTTTTAACGAAGACCGGCTTTGTTGCATGATTCAAAAGAAGGAAGAGGTTGGTTGAGATAGAGAACTCTTTAAGCTGGGACTGGGTAACTCTCAGGCTTAGCGATTTGGATCATTCGGTTGAGGGCTGCACATTTGATGAA
>JAESGG010000082.1_pt1 | contig 31778 bp, 32 predicted proteins | sample 9266231 | NCBI WGS metagenome assembly JAESGG01 (sample SAMN14515337, study PRJNA621664) | algae metagenome | isolation source: Aphanocapsa sp. GSE-SYN-MK-11-07L and co-occurring heterotrophs from wet... | place: USA: Grand Staircase Escalante National Monument, Utah | collected 2006-04-16 | reverse complement strand
CGTAAAGTCACTGAGGAGTTTAAGCAAACGATGGAGATCGTATTTGATGATTATCTACCGCAATGGAATTACACTGCCAAGCCACAAGTGATGTAATTCCGGATCTTATTTAATCCACGATCCTTAGGCTTCTAGCTCAGCTTAATGGTGTCGTCCTTGTTTCAAAGTGATGTTGGCTCAACTACCGTGATTTCTGCATATCGTGTGAAGTCGCGAGCGTTAAATGTCAAAATGTGAGTCAAGCCATGTACCTGCATCGCTGCTACTAATCGGGCATCATGGACGTTGACCCCTCGAATCTGATAGCGGCTCACCAACTGCTCCCATTCCACGTAGATGGCAGCGGTGTCTGGCATGAGTATAGACAAGGATTTGAGTTGTTGAACTTCGAGGCTGGCCTCTTCGGGGATGCGCCCTAGCCCATTTCGCTCTAATGGGCGGGTGTAAACATTCCAGAATTCGATCAGATTTTGTGGGACAATGTGGAGCGTTTCTCCTTGTCCGCGCAACTGAGTCAAGGCGTGGACTGCGCAGGCATTCATCAGATGGTTCGGATCAAGGCTGCGTAACAGCAGATTCGTATCCACCAGAACGGGCATTCAGCGATCGTCTCCATAGATGCTGTCACGGCTGATCGCGTCGTCAGACAATGGTGGCAACCCTAAGCCACGATGCCCTTCCACCCACGCTGTAAATCGTTGTTTCCAGGTTTCTGAGGTAAGTTGTGTATCTGGGCGAGTGACTTGCACATCAAGCAGGGTTGTCAGCCACGTCAGGAGGCGGGGTTTAATTTGTTCAGACGGTAAGTGGGTCAGTTTCGATAGAAGTCGCGTTACAGCTTCGAGGTCTTCTATGTCCTTTCCTTCTAAAACACAAGCTGGATCGGTCGGTTTCAGTCTCTCATCTTCAAAGGAATGCTCTACCATAGTCCTGAATCGTGAATAACTCTCTGATCATACTCAAGCGCTCAGCCTTATTTTCGGGACAAGGAGACTACCTCCTTCTAATGTTTAGTTTAAGTGCGCTGCTCCTGTTGGCTCAAGCAAAGAAGGCCCTGATCGCCATCTAACCAAGCGGGAACACCGACAGGCAAAGCTGCATTTACGCCATCGTGCCCAAAGGGTAAGTCAGCCACGATCGGGATGCCCAAGTCGCTGAGGCGATCGCGCAATACTTCTTCAACAGTAAAGCTGGGCACGTCGGCGGGAACTTGGCACTGATTGAATCGACCCAAAGCAATCCCCTTAATTTGCTGAAAGATGCCCAGCGATCGCCACTGGGTCAGCATTCGATCAAGTCGGTAGGGAGCCTCTCCAACGTCTTCCAACGCTAAAATCACTCCAGTTAAATCTGGCTGCTGGAGCGTTCCCAATAGGTGAGTGGCCACGGTCAAATTAGCTGGTAAAAGTAAACCTTCAGCTACACCGGTGACCCAGCTCTTGCCAGTTAGCGGCAGCAGCGATCGCCCCTCCACCAGATCAAACAGGCGCTGCACTGACCAGTCGGGTTCTTGGCCCAGCGTGGTCAGCACAGGCCCATGCACACCAGCTACCCCCTGCTGAGCATAGCTCCAGAGCAGACTGGTAATGTCGGAGAAACCAATTAGCCATTTGCTGATGCCATCTAGCCAAATCCAATCTTCCAGCAGTCTGGCCCCACCATAACCCCCTCGTCCGCAGAGAATGCCTTTGATCTGTTGATCTTTGAGTCCAGCCAGCAATTGCTGACGGCGATCGCGATCGCTACCTGCCAAATAGCCCCACTGGTGATGAATACTAGGACTCAACTCAACCCGATAACCCCGCTGTTCCCAAACAGCTAAGCCCTGGTTGAATAAGTTGAAATTGCGGATAGCCCCACTGGGGTTGATCACCCACAGACGATCGCCAGGACTGAGGGGCGGCGGCAGTTGACAGGGTTGCATAGATTATTCAAATCTGAAAGACTTTTTGCCAGTCCGTCAAGTCTGCTAAAGCGCGATCGCGGTAAGCTCCGTAGCGCTCTTGCTTGGAGCGAATCCGGGTGGGCAGGTCGGGCAAAATGCCAAAGTTGGGCGGCATCGGCTGAAAGTGCTTCGGGGTGGCAGAACTAATGAACTCAAACAAAGCCCCGATCATTGTTGTGTCTGGTAAAGATAAGGGGGGCAACCCCAAAACAATTCGGGCGGCATTGGTGCCAGCCAGCCAGCCACCAGCGACTGCGGCGGTGTAGCCTTCGGTGCCAATCAACTGACCGGCCGCTAGTAAGGTCGATCGCTGCTTAAATTGCAGGCTGGGCTGGAGCAATTCTGGCGCATTCAAGAACGTATTTCGGTGCATGACTCCCATCCGCACAAACTCTGCCTGCTCTAGCCCTGGAATCATTTGAAAGACTCGTTTCTGTTCGCCCCAGCGCAGATTAGTTTGAAAGCCAACCATGTTCCAAAGTTTGCCTGCCTTGTCTTCTTGGCGCAGTTGGACGACGGCGTAGGGGCGTAATGCCTGGTTCTCTGGGGCCCGAAAGTCGCCGTGACGAGCATCAAATAAGCCGACGGGCTTAAGCGGGCCGTAGCGGAGGGTGTCTTCCCCTCGGCGGGCCATTTCCTCGATCGGCAAACAGCCTTCAAAAAACTTGGCGGTGGCTTGGTCAAAGTCTTTTAGCTCGGCTTGCTCAGCTGCACAGAGCGCTTGCCAAAACTGGAGATACTGCTCCTTGTTCATCGGGCAGTTCAGGTAGGCAGCATCACCGCGATCGTAGCGCGAAGCCAGAAAGGCAATTTCGCGGTTGATCGACTCACCGACCACAATTGGACTGGCCGCATCAAAGAAACTCAGGTAGTCCAGTCCAGTGAACCGCTGAAGATCTTCGGTTAAATCGTGGCTGGTCATCGGGCCGCTGGCTAAAACAGCCACGCCATCTGCGGGAATTTGCGGCAGTTCCTGGCGGCGGAGGTCAATCAGAGGATGACTGTCTAGGGTGGCGGTAAGGTCTTGACTGAACACCCCGCGATCGACGGCTAAGGCTCCCCCGGCTGGGACGGCGTGCTGATCGGCTTTTTGAATCACAATCGAGTTCAACTGCCGCAGTTCAGTGTGTAAAAGGCCGGCAGCGCGATCGCTGGACAAAGCCCCAAAAGAATTACTGCAAACCAGTTCTGCCAGATGTTCTGTATGATGGGCGGGGCTGAGCTGCTGGGGGCGCATTTCAGACAAAATAACGGGCACGCCAGCCTGAGCAATTTGCCAAGCTGCCTCGGTGCCAGCCAACCCCCCGCCAATCACATGCACAGGCTTCATAATTCTGCGCGTCCTTAAGATTTACGACTTAGCCTATTGTCTCTTGAGCGAGTAGAATCTGCCCACATTCAAGCTCACTAAAACTGCCTCATCGACCCAAAAAGTGAGGCTTCCGCGTTGCTTCAATCCGGCGTTATGCTCAGACCAGACGTTCGGCGAAGCTCAGTCGAGCCGTTGCGGATAGCGATCGCACTAAGACATCTGTGTCTTTTGACAAAGTAACGGAGACAGGTTGCCGGGCTAAGCTATTTGGCTGAGGCTTAAATTTGGTTTCAATGTCTCTACGCATATGTCAAACAAATCAATTTTATCCCACCCCATAGCATGGGGCAAACAATATCCAGTTAACATAAAGCGATTCTGCTTGGATAGATTCAAACTGCTTGAGAGGATGTCTACTTGCCTTGGTATTGCTACCGTCTCTCAAGAACCTTGATCATTCTAGATTCTCAAACTCATGGGCGGTGAGGGACTCGAACCCCCGACATTCTCGGTGTAAACGAGACGCTCTACCAACTGAGCTAACCGCCCGTGTAGCTGTAGCATTCTAGCAGACCAAAGTAGCTCCTGCCCATAGGAGCCGATCTGGATTGTAAACGCGGAATCAGGCCGCCATTAAAACGACGGTTGAGCGGGCTGCTACCGTATAGGCTCCTGGCTGAATCAAAGGGGCGGTAGCTGGGCGACAGAAATCTTCAGGGCTGGGACGGTCAGTATCGATGATCCGATGCCAGTGTTGACCGCTCAGCGGTGGTAACTCAAATGTCAGCGGCTGCCAGTAAGCGTTGAAAATAAAGTGTAAATGCTCATCCTTGGTGGGATGGTGTAAAGTAAACGCGAGACAATGAGAGCCATCTCCCCAGTCAGGTTTGGCTAATTTAGTACCATGCCAAACAATATGGGGCGTTTGTCCACCGTCAGAGACAGGTAAGATTTGCTCTAGGGAGAAAACAGCCAGGGAGTTGTTTAAGCCAATCAGTTCTTTCGTAAACCGGAGTAAATCAGTCTGTTGGTCTAGGGCGCTCCAATCAAACCAACTCAGCTCATTGTCTTGGCAGTAGGCGTTGTTGTTGCCCTGCTGCGATCGCCGCACTCCGTCCCCCATTAGCATCATCGGCGTGCCTTGAGCCGTGAACAAAATCGTCAGAAAGTTCTTGATCTGGCGCAGGCGAAGGGCTTCGATTTCTGGATTATCGGTTGAACCTTCAACCCCACAGTTCCAACTCCAGTTATCATTAGCGCCGTCGCGGCTGTTTTCGCCGTTGGCCTGATTGTGTTTTCGATTGTAGGAAACCAAATCGTTGAGGGTAAACCCGTCATGGCAAGTGACAAAATTGATGCTGTGATTGGGTTCGCGATCGTGCTGCGGATAAATATCGGGGCTACCAATCATCCGATTCGCCAGTCTCTTCACCATGCCAGGGTCGCCTTTGACAAATCGCCGCACATCATCCCGAAACGGGCCATTCCACTCGGCAAACCGATCGCCGGCAAATGACCCGACTTGATACAGCCCGGCCGCATCCCAGGCTTCGGCAATCAGCTTGATGCCGGCCAGTTTGGGGTCAGAGTTGATCACCCACAGCAGGGGAGGATGTTTGAGCGGCACACCAGACGAGTCACGGGAGAGCACAGAAGCGAGGTCAAACCGAAACCCATCGACATGCATTTCGGTCGCCCAGTAGCGGAGGCAGTCTAAAATTAGAGCGCTGGCGATCGCGTTGGTTTGGAAGGTATTACCACAGCCACTGTAGTTCCGGTAGTGGATCAAATCCTCTTCCAGCATGTAGTAGTCTGAGTTGCTCAGCCCCTTGAAAGAAAAGGTTGGCCCCTCATCGTTGCCCTCGGCAGTGTGGTTAAACACCACATCTAAAATCACTTCAATCCCGGCCCGATGCAGGGCTTTCACCATATCCCGAAATTCATCGACGGCACCGAGCGGATCGCGGCGAGAGCTGTAGGCCTGGTGGGGGGCAAAAAAGGCGATCGTGCTGTAACCCCAGTAGTTTTTCAGCCCAGGGCGGGCATCCTGTTCATCAAACTCGTGGATCGGCATCAGCTCTACGGCCGTAATGCCCAAGGACTGTAAGTAGGGAATTTTCTCGATCAGTCCGGCATAGGTGCCCCGCTTTTCCGGCGCTAGACCCGAATTGGAGTCGCAGGTAAACCCGCGGACATGGATTTCATGAATGATCGTCTTACTGTAGGGAATTTTAGGATGCACGTCGCCTTCCCAGTCGTAGGTGCTAGTGTCAACAACAACGCTGCGGAGGGCTTGGGGGCAATTGTCAAAGGGAGCGATCGCTGCTGGGCGCGAGTAGTTTTCCCAGCCCACCACTGCCTGAGCATAGGGGTCGAGGAGGACTTTGTTGCTGTTGAATCGCAGGCCTTGATCAGGCGCAAACGAGCCATAGGCGCGGTAGGCATAAACTTGCCCTGCCCCGATGCCGGGTACAAACGCATGCCAGTAGTGATAGGTTTTATGGCGTTGAGCGTCGAGGGTAATAACTCGGCTAGGCTGGGGGTCAAGCGGGCGCTCAAACAGCAGCAGCTCAATTTTGGCTGCGCCTTTAGAAAATAGGCAAAAATTAACCCCATCGCCCTGAACCGTTGCGCCAAGCGGATAGGTTTGACCCGGCAAAACATCTGACATTAAGTGCCTCTGAACCTCTAAAGACGATAATTTAAAGCGCTTCCCGCTTGACCGCTCAGCGAAATGGGTTAAATCACACCCAAAATTTTTTCTGGGCAAGTTAGCGATGCCTATCTCTCTATCAGAAATTTTAGAATAGCTTGCCTCTAAACTAGCGAGAGTTCGCCGGTAACCTCTAGGCGCTTGTATTTACTCAAGGTGACAAAGGTTTCCGCAAGAGTTTCGGCGATCGCCGGACTAATCCAACCCAGTTGCCGCAGCAGATGAATCGCCGCCGCAAACTTGGCCCGCTTGGCTCCATCCGCCACTTTGATTGCTAGCCCCATACCTTCACCAATTCGGCCGAGGCACTGAATGCCCTCAGCCCCCGTTTTGCTGACAATTTCGCCTTCTGTCAGCCGCATTAGCTCGGTGTCAAACTGCCCTTCACCGGCAACGAGATTGGGATGATGGGTCATGGCCCGGACGACGCGCTCCATATCCAGGTTCTCGCCAGAAGCTAGCCGAGCATAGAGGGTGGCCATTTGCTCTAGCTGCATGAAGTAGGTAGGAGCACCACAGTCATCGTGAGCATTGATAAATTCTGCTCCTGGCATTTGCAGTAATTCTGCCACCTTGCTCAAAATCAACTGCTGGACAGGGTGATTGGGCTGAAGATAGGTTTGGACGGGCCAGTGGCGCTGCTGACAAACCGCCAACATGCCAGCGTGCTTACCAGAGCAGTTGTATTGCAAAGGCGTTTGGCTACCAGTCGGCTTAGGGCACTGCAAAACCGCCGCATCCAAATCGCAGCGCCAGAGAATGTTGAACACCTGCCGGACTTGCTCGACTTTGCCTTGGTGAGAGCTACAGATAATCGCTAAGTCGCGATCGCTGAGGTCAAACCGCTCTAGGGTGCCGGTCGTCGCGACGGCTAGGGCTTGAAAAGGCTTAAGCGCCGATCGGACAAAGGCGGCTGTTTCTGCATTCCCCGCAACTGAGAGCAAGCGCCCCCGCTGATCGCAAACCACGGCATGAACCCGATGGCTGGATTCAGTAATCCCTTCTCGCAGCAGATGAATCTCTAGCTCTGCGGACTGATTTCGTTTTCCCATAAGTGCTTTTAGATTCTTACTTTCTGCTGAACCTTAGACCATGAGCAGACTGAATATCGATGCTTAAGTTGATCGGTAGACCGCTCCTGGCCCCTATAGCAATCCTATGTGATTTATGAAACCCAGCAGCATTTATAAAGTGGGTTCTCTAGCAACTCTCTTTATAAATGCTTAATTGCTAGAGCAACTGCCACACCAGACCTCCAATCGCTGAAAGTCCTGCCAACAGCCCTAGCGTAATTTGCAGCCGCTTCAGAGTCGGTCGGACTTGATACATGCCAACAAGCTGCTCTTTAGCAAGTTCTTCGTTCGGTTTAGGCCAAGACTGGCAATCGTACCAGCCTGTTTCTTCGTAGACGACAATTTGGCTGAGCAGGCGATCGCAGATATACGCCCAGCCCAAGTACAACCGAATCAAAATCAGAGCTAAAAATAGATTCGCCCCGGCGGCGGCGGCCAAACCAAATTGCCCCGGTGATTCCAGGGGATCGAAGCTGGCCGCCGCCACCGGCCCAACCACTAGCCAACTGCAACTCCAAATACCGATCACTCTGAGGGTATAGGGTTTGAGCGCTAGGCTCGACCAGCCGAAAAAGCAGGACTCCTTTAAGCCCTGATATTCATTAATGGGTCGCTGTTCAGGTGGAACTGGGCAGATAGACACTTGAGAACCCATGCAGTCTAGAACTAAACATTAAAGTGTAAAACTACTTCTGTTCTACCATTGTTCTTAATTCTCCAACTGTAAATTTCCATTCTGAGCTTGTAAATACAGCCCATGAGCCAAACCGCCAAACTGCTTGAATTGCCAGCGATCGCTGAGGGGCAGCATCCGTTAATTGCCCCCTTGCTGAAGGAGACTGACCAAGCGTTGCTGCAACAGTGGCAACAGTCCCCTGAGCAGGGCAAGTATTTTATCGCCCTCTTCTGTCGCTATGGGCATTTGGTCTACGCGCTGCTGCATCATCAAGCCAAATCCTCCCTCCAGGTCGATTATCTGTTCGCAAAAACCTGGCAGTTGGTATTTAATGGTCTGACGAATCTCAAGGTGACCGAAAAAATTGCCACGGATTGGGCAATTTCAACCTCATCTTCCCTCCAGTCCTGGATTATTAGTCAAACAGCAGCTTGTATTCATCAGCAAGAAGTGCCGGCGATCGCCAACATTCATTACTCCCTGAGCGCTGCCCCGCCGCCGCTCTGGTGCTACCTGGAAGCTGCCCTGGCCCAAATGCCTGATCCAACTCGATTAATGATTCTGATGGCCCGCACCTTTCATTGGAGCGAGAGCCGGATTGCCGCCTACTTGCAGTCCGAGGGAGAAGATTGTTCTGTGGCTGATGTGCAGACCCGCCTAACTGAAGGCTATCACTTGCTATCAACCCTGATTCCCGATGACATTCAGGCGATTTACCTAGAATCGCCAGGTCTGGAGTGGAGTCCAAATTCAGCCCCTTAGACTTTCCGAGCAGTTTGCTGGTCAGGGTGACTGAACTTCCAAAGACCGCTGGAGAGCAAATTGATTAAGATATGGGCTGCGATCGGCACTAATAAATTGTCTGTCGCGACAGCAGTGTAAGCTAGCACTCCTCCGACAAGCGTCGCCCAAAACATATAGGGCCACTGCTGCCAGCCTGTCATGTGGAGTACCCCAAAGCAGAGGCTTGAGAGAATAATCCCATACCAATCCAGGCCGATCGCCGGTAGCATGACGCCCCGAAATAACAGTTCTTCGCTCATGCCGGGCAGCAACCCTAACCAAATAATGTCTGCCCAGAATAGGGGCTGCAACACAAGCTGCAAGTACAAGTTGGCAGAGGTGCGATAGGCGGGCCAAATCCGGTAAACCAGGGTACTCGCTAAAATAATTCCGACCCCACAGCCCAAGCCAATGCCCAAATGGGGCAGGTTCCAGTGCAGGGGGAGTAAGCCGCCGGAGTAGGGGGTTTTGAGCCAGATTTTGGCAATGATTAACCAAACAACTGCCGTTAGCCCCATTGCAATCAGGACTTGCAAGCGGGTAAAGGATTCAATCTCTGGCTGGTTAGAAGCGGGTTTGATCACAGGCTGCCTCTGGCGGATCGCTCCTCTAAGGTAACAGTTCAGACATGGCTGTCTGCCATGAATTAAGTTTTAAGGTTTGGGTGGTATTCAATTTGGAAAGCTGGGCTGCTGATTGGGGAAGGGGCTAAGCTAAACCGCCAACATCAACAAGCAGAAACCCCGTTCAGCCTGGCCCAAGCGCAGGCGAAGACTGAACTGATCAAATTTCTGCAATCTCGCTCGTCTGCGGTGCGTCAAGGGCGATCGCACAGGTAGGATAAGACAATACTGACGCTGGGCGAGGGCATCGCAGCTATTTATTCATGCCAACTCATTCTTCCTCTCTCCTCCTAGAAGTCGAATCTGTCTTTGCCGGTTACGTGCAAGACTTAGACATTTTGCAAGGAGTCAATCTCAAGCTGGCCGAGGGAGAACTGATTGCGATCATTGGCCCAAATGGGGCTGGCAAGTCCACGCTGGCCAAAGCGATCTGCGGCTTGTTGACTCCCCGCACGGGCAAAATTCTCTTCCGGGGTGAGAATATTGCTGGCCTCAAGCCGAACCAAATTGTTCAAAAGGGGATGTGCTATGTGCCGCAAATCGCCAATGTCTTTCGCTCCCTGACGGTAGAAGAAAACCTGGAGATGGGCGCTTTCCTTCAGAATCTGCCGCTGAAAGGACTGAAAGACCAAATTTTTCACGCTTTCCCTCGCTTGGCGGAGCGGCGTAAGCAGCGGGCTGGCACCCTGTCTGGAGGAGAGCGGCAAATGCTGGCCATGGGCAAAGCACTCATGCTCCAGCCGAGTTTAATGCTCTTGGATGAACCCTCGGCTGCGCTTTCGCCAGTCCTCGTCACTGATATTTTTGCCAAAATCAAGGAAATTAATCAGGCGGGGACTTCGATTGTTTTGGTTGAGCAGAATGCCCGCAAAGCCCTCGCCATGGCCGATCGCGGTTACGTGCTTGACTCTGGGCGCGATCGGTTTGAAGGCCCCGGTCCCGACTTGCTTAACGATCCAAAAGTTGGTGAACTCTATCTGGGAGTAACTCAGGTTGACTAACAGATGTTGCTGATTCGCGTCGCTCTTGTAATGCAACGCGAATTTACAAAAGCTGATTTTAGAAAGTCGATTAAAATAGCTGCTAGGGAATGCCGTGTTGTCTAGTGCTTCCCGCTGCAAGGAAATTCAGACATGCTTGACCCTAATTTAGAAGAAATTCAACTCAGTAAAGACGAATACGAACGTTACTCTCGCCACCTAATCCTGCCGGAGGTGGGTCTAGAAGGCCAAAAACGCCTCAAGGCTGCTAGCGTGCTCTGCATTGGCACGGGCGGGCTGGGTTCACCGCTGTTGCTCTACCTGGCTGCGGCTGGGATCGGCCGCCTGGGGATTGTTGACTTTGATGTTGTCGATAGCTCTAACCTGCAACGACAGGTGATCCACGGCACCGCTTGGGTCGGTAAGCCCAAAATTGACTCAGCCAAGCAGCGGATTCTAGAAATTAATCCCCACTGTCAGGTCGACCTCTACGAAACTCGCCTCAGTGCGGACAATGCCCTGGAAATCATGGCTGACTACGACATCGTGGTGGACGGTACAGACAACTTCCCGACCCGTTATTTGGTCAATGATGCCTGCGTGCTGCTCAACAAGCCCAACGTCTATGGCTCAATTTATCGGTTTGAAGGGCAAGCCACAGTCTTCAACTACCAGGAAGGGCCTAACTACCGCGACCTTTACCCGGAACCACCCCCGCCAGGGTTGGTCCCCTCCTGTGCAGAGGGTGGGGTGTTAGGAATTCTACCTGGGATTATCGGCGTGATTCAGGCGACCGAGACGATCAAAATTATTTTGGGTCAAGGCACTACCCTGAATGGCCGACTATTGCTGTTCAATGCCCTAGAAATGAAGTTCCGAGAATTAAAGCTGCGCCCGAATCCGATTCGACCTGTGATTGAAAAACTAGTCGATTACGAGCAATTCTGTGGCATTACCCAAGCAAAGGCAGAGGAGGCGAAACAAATGGCTGAGATGGCAGAAATGACCGTACAGGAGCTAAAACAACTGCTCGATCGCGGGGCGGATGATTTTGTGCTGCTGGATGTCAGAAATCCAAATGAGTACGAAATTGCCCGCATTCCTGGCTCAGTTCTAATTCCGCTGCCAGAAATTGAAAATGGGGCAGGGGTGGCCAAAGTGAAGGACTTGCTGAACGGGCACCGCCTGATTGCCCACTGCAAAATGGGTGCGCGATCGGCCAAAGCGCTGGGCCTACTTAAGGCAGCCGGAATTGAGGGCACCAACGTCAAGGGTGGCATCAATGCTTGGAGTTTAGAGGTTGATCCAACCGTTCCAACCTACTAATGGATCGTGGATTAAACAACTCACATATCAGCTTAGCCCACACATCTCAAAGTCTTCGCTAGTTGGGGACGCTCTTCAACTGGATGAGAGACTCGGCTCAGCGATCGCAAAATTGAGAATCTGGGGTTGATCTTTAGGAGTTACTAGACTAATTTGATATTTCTTAATAAAAATATCTATATCTTAAATTGCTGAAAGCTTTGTCAGATCAATAGTTAATCGGCATTTCGGGCAAAGCTTGATCAGCAACTGGCAACACAACGCCAACAGTTTAATAAACTTTTCTAAAGGTGAAGGGCAATTCTGAGATTAGATCCCCCCCTCTTCCCTAGAATGGTGTCTTAGATTTACGTGCATTGCACCCTGCCATCTTCATTGATTAGGACATAATTCAATATGGCTGAAGAACTGATTAAGCCCTACAACGGCGATCCCTTTGTGGGCAACCTGTCAACTCCAATTTCTGATTCGGCATTTACCAGAGCTTTTATCGGCAATCTGCCGGCCTATCGCAAGGGGCTTTCTCCCATTCTGCGTGGCTTGGAGATTGGTATGGCCCACGGTTATTTTTTATCTAATCCCTGGTTCAGGTTTGGCCCCCTACGCGACTCTGATGTGGCGGCTTTAGGTGCCTTGATTTCTGGGATCGCCCTGATTATGCTGGCAACAGCCTGCCTGTCTGCCTATGGCATTGTCTCTTTCCAAAAGGGTGGGTCTACTACCGATTCACTGCAAACTTCTGAAGGCTGGAGCCAATTCTCAGCAGGCTTTTTTGTGGGAGCAACGGGTGGAGCCTTTGTTTCGTACTTCCTGCTGGAAAACTTTTCAGTTGTTGACGGCATTATGAGGGGGCTGTTCAACTAGCCCAGCTAAAACTGCTGAGATGTAAGTGATCTGGTTTGTCATTTTTTGAGTTTTGTTTGGAGAGTTGAAACATGACTGGTTCTTATGCTGCTTCGTTTTTGCCCTGGATTTTGATTCCGATCGTCTGCTGGCTAATGCCTGTGGTCGTGATGGGGCTGCTATTTATTCATATCGAGAGTGACGCTGCTTAGATTGCTCTGTATTTACTTCTTGATCTGGTTTGGTTGGTAACGACCAAGACATGCGCGATCGCAGCCTTGCCCACATGGGCGAGGCTTTTGTATTTTCTGCCGATTTTAGCTGTTCTGCCGAAGCATTGACGGTCATTGCGATCAGCAGCTATATAATTTGGCTAACGAACAGACTCTGATTGTTTTTGAGAATCTTGCCATTTGGCAAATCAACAGGGGGCGAATCTCATTCCTACGCGACCAGAGCAGCGTGCTCTAGAGGTTCTATCTACGCTCAGTTACCGCACAGGTGAACTGAACAGCTATCTCCAGGAAGTTGCTCTCAGTCTGGGTGAACTGATTGGCGTAGATTGGTCTGTCGTTACCCTCTGTCGAGGTGATTCAGAGCGCATCTTAGCCAGTTCTATCGACCTAGGCGAGAAGGCAAATCAAGTTTATTCTCTCCACGGTTCACTCACTGGGACAGTGGTTGCGACGGGTTGCCCGCTGATTGTTGAAGATGCCACAACTTGCCAAGAGTATGGAACTGCACCTGACGGGTACAGTTCCTACCTGGGGGTGCCGCTGCAAATGCCGAATGGAGAAGTGATCGGCACCATTTGCTCTTTCCATAAACAGCCCCGCTACTTTAGTTCGGAAGCCGTTCGATTGGCTGAAATTTTGGCGGAACGGGCTGTCACCGCGATCGACAACTATCAGCTTTATCAGCAACAGCAGCAGTTTACTCATCAACTGCAAGCCGAAATTAGCGATCGCCAGCAGGCTGAAGAACGCCTCCGCAAAAGTGAAGAGCAACTGCGCCAACTAGCCGAGAACATGCACCAGGTGTTCTGGATGTATGCTCAGGACGGGCAACCAATTTACATTAGTCCTGCCTTTGAGCAAATCTGGCAGCGCTCTTGTCAGGAGTGGTATGCCAATCCCAATATTTGGCGACAGGCGATTCATCCCGAAGATCAGGCACGGGTTGCGGCCGCCTTTCAGGAGTCGGTTGAATTTAGAGCTGAGTATCGGATTGTCCGCCCCGATGGGTCGGTACGGATTATCTATGACCAAGCCTTTCCGATCGCCGATCAAAGCGGACAAATTTACCGGATTGCTGGGATTGCCGAAGATATTACCGAGCGCAAGCAGGCCCAGCAAGAAATGTTTAAGGCAATCGCCTCCTTAGCCGAAGTTGGAGAGCTAGCTGCCATGATTGTGCACGAGCTACGCAATCCCCTGACAACGGTGCTGATGGGGCTGAACTCAATTAAACAAATCGATTTACCAGACTCAGTTCAAGAGCGCCTCATGCTTTCCCTGGACGAAGCAGAGCGGATTCGTAACCTGCTCCAGGAAATTTTGCTCTATGCCAAGCCCCAAGCCCTCCAACAGACGGAAATTGAACTAAATCAATTTATTGCAGAACTGCTGGGCACCATTCGAACCATGCCTTTGCCGATGCGGCGGCAAATTGAATGCGCGCTCGCCCCGTCACCAACCCAAATTATCGGCGACAGAAATAAGCTGAAGCAGGTGTTTATTAACCTGATTGATAATGCCTGTGAAGCTGTTAAGGAAGGAGAAGTGATTCACTGGCAGGTGGAGCCAGATTTATTGACAGGCCAGGTGTCGATTCGAGTCCAAAATGGCGGAGCGCCCGTGCCCGCGGATGTCCTACCCAAACTGACAAAGCCGTTTTATACCACCAAACCGGCGGGGACGGGCTTAGGGCTGGCGATTGTGAAGCGAATTGTCGATGCTCACGGTGGAAAATTAGCGATCGCCTCTAGCCCGGAAACAGGCACAACCGTCTGCGTCCAGTTGCCGTTGCGGTAAGTTGAAACCTCACTCTCGTAAGACATAGCCGACGCCCCGAATCGTGTGAATTAACCGCTTCTCCTGGTTTTCTTCTAGCTTCAGGCGCAGATAGCGAATATAGACTTCAATAATATTCGAGTCGCCCATAAAGTCGTAGCCCCAAACCTTTTCTAGAATTTGGTCGCGGGTAATCACCTGGCGGGGGTGGCTGATTAAATAGTCCAGCAGGTCAAACTCTTTGGCGGTTAGTTCGATCGCTCTTTCGCCCCGATGCACTTCTCGCGTCAGCCGATTCAGGCGTAAGTCTTCAAACTGAAACAGGTCTGGATCAGACTCGTGGTTGCGCCGCAGATGGGCGCGGATTCTGGCCAGCAGTTCCTCAATGCTAAAGGGTTTGACAACATAATCGTCAGCCCCCGCATCTAAGCCAGCCACCCGATCGCCCACTTCATCCTTGGCCGTGAGTAAGATAATAGGCACTTTGTTGCCGGTGGCTCGCAGGCGGCGGCAAACTTCTAACCCAGACAGACCCGGCAGCATCCAGTCCAAAATCACAATGTCGGGGGCAGACTCCCGGGCCAAAGTTAGCCCAGCCATGCCATCATTAGCGACGCTGACGCGGTATCCTTCGCTGTTGAGTTCAAGTTCAATAAACCGAGCCAGTTTGACTTCATCTTCAACCAAAAGGATATGAGCATCCATAGCGCTACCGGAGTTTTGCCCCATCTTAATCGTTTCAATCATCCTCTGAGCCAGATCAAAAAAGGTGCTTTCAGTCCAAGGTGGTGGTTGGACTGGCGAACGGATTGCAAAGTGACTGGCTGACGAGGGCTTCAACTTGTTCAAGATCGGTTGGCAACGCAGCCGTTAACACTTCACAGCCTTGGTCTGTAATCAGCACATCATCTTCAATCCGAATTCCCCGCACATCGGCAAAGTCGGCCAATCGCTGCCAATTGACGCAATCTTGGTAGGCTGAACGGCGATCGCTATCCTCAAGAATTGCTGGAACCTGATAAAATCCGGGTTCAATCGTTACCACCATACCAGCCTGCAAGGGTCGGTCTAGCCGCAAAAAGCCCAGCCCAAATCGATCGCTGCGCTGACGGCCGGGGGCGTAACCGGCTAAATCGCCCAAATCTTCCATATCGTGGACATCTAGCCCCAGCAAATGACCAATCCCGTGCGGAAAAAAGAGGGCATGGGCATCTCGCTCGACTAAGGACTGGGGATTGCCCCGCAAAATCCCTAATTCGACTAAGCCTGCCGCGATCGTCTGGGCGGCCAATAGGTGAATTTGCCGGTATTCAACTCCAGGCCGCAGGGCGGCAATACAGGCATCGTGGGCAGCCAGGACAAGCTCATAAATTGCCCGTTGGCTGGCCGAGAACTGCCCAGAAACCGGCCAGGTGCGAGTGATGTCTGCCGCCCAGCCTGTGGCGGTTTCACCCCCGACATCGGCTAAAAGCAAATCTCCGGCTTGCAGAGAATGACCATAGTGGGTGTTGTGTAGCACCTGGCCATGCACCGTCACAATGCTGGCGTAGGCCGTTGGCAGATCGGCGGCCGTCAGCACACTCTCCATTGCCGCCCGGACTTCTGCCTCAGTTTTAGCGCTGGGCGTGTGCGCCATCCCAGCGAGGTGGGCGGCGATCGTGACTTGTCCAGCTTGGCGGAGTTCGCTCAGGGCAAGCTGATCATGGGTCAAGCGCAAATCGACGATCGCCGCTGCCAATTGGTGATCGCCGCCGGACAAAGCTTGCGCTGGCGGTAAGTCTCGCTTCAGAACTTGCACCTGAAGTGCTAAGGTGGCTTGATCTTGAACCGGGATCGTGACGGCTGGCTGAGCGTAGCCCGCAAGTTCGCTCAAGGGGTGAACAGAATCTGCTCCCATGAAAGCTGCAATGTCGTTGGGGTGAAGTGCAGAACCGTGCCAGAGGGCTGCCTCTGGACTTGGTTCATTGATAAACAGTTGCAGCTTACCAGCTTCAAGCCGAATCGCTGCATTCTCCAAACCTAAGCCAGCAAAGTAAAGAAAATGGCTGCTGGCCCGAAACGGAAAGCGGTTGGCCGGAAAATTTCGAGACGGGCTGCCGCCTGACCAGAGAATGACTGGCAAATCTATCCGCGCTGCTAGCTGTTGCCGCCGCCGTTGGAGCGCACCCGGCAATGAAGTTATGTCGATCGGAAGTTGCATAGGTTGGACTCAGGGTAAGCCATGAATTACATGGTAAAACTGATTAGTTTGATTTTTTAAAACCACTGCTCAGCAAACCAAACTTTAAATTTATTTTCATTTCACCACGAAGAGTTATTCGATCGCGGATTGACCCGGCCAGGAGCACAAGTCTGGTCAGCCCATCCACTCAAAATCTATGTGAGGTTGCTGTAGCGCAAATTATATGATTCCTTACGATTTGACGAATGTTTCGGTTTTTATTTTGATGACCCTGTGGTTATTTGGAGCTGTTGTTACTCGCTACTTTGTGATTACCAGTCTATTTTTTATCTTTCTAAAGATAATCAAAAAATCGACCTATTGGCGATCTCGAATTGTTAATCGCAAAAACTACTATCAGGGACAGTTTTTAACAGAAATTAAATGGTCAATTACAACTTCGGGCATCTTTGCATTGGCGGGGGCGATCGCGGCTGTACTTTGGCAGAAAGGCTACACTGCGATTTATCTTGACCTAAAGGCCAATCAACTCGGTTATTTTGGCTTCAGTATTGTGCTGGCCATGCTGATTCACGAAACCTACTACTACTGGTTACATCGCTGGATGCACCATCCCAAGGTTTTTCCCTGGCTGCACAAGGTTCATCATGACAGCTTAGTCGCTTCTCCTTGGACGGCGTTTTCCTTTCACCCCTTAGAGGCGTGTTTGCAGGCCTTAATTTTGCCAATTATTACTCTTTTTTTGCCACTGCATCCCTTCGCCATTGTTTTGTTTTTACTGATTATTACCCTCTCTAGTTTGGTTAATCACCTGAATGTTGAAATTTACCCCAATCGCCTGATCAAGCAATGGCCGGGGCGGCTGCTGATTGGGGCGACTCACCACGGTTTACACCATGCTCAGTTCAAATACAACTTTGGACTGTACTTTACCTTTTGGGATCTTTGGATGCGGACTGAAAGCCCGCGCTTGATCGCCCACACCAAGTTTGCACCACCTGCCCCGTGAGGTCTCCCTGCCAAGGGGTATTTTTGGACAGAGATTTACTCGGACTCCCCGATCGCTGGGGATCAAATAGCGTCAGCTCAGCCACTTGACCAGCGGCGATCGCGGCGGTTGCTTGCCCTAAACATTGGCTAGGGCGGGTGCTGAGGGCTTGCCAAAGTTCTAGGCCAGTTAGAGCCTGAGTTTCGACCAAATGCTGCCACAGCAAAGGCAGAGCTAGCTCCAGCCCGATCGCTCCGGGTGGGGCTTCGGCAAAGGGGACGGTTTTTTCTTCGTAGGTATAGGGGGTGTGATCAATGGCGATCGCGTCAATTACCCCAGATTTGATCCCGTCGATTAGGGCTAGGCGATCGCTGGGTTGCCCCAAGGGCGGCTCAACTCGCAAATGGGGATTGTAGCTGGCGATCGCGGTGGTATCCAGCAGCAAATGCATCCAAGTGGTGCTGGCGGTAATCGGCAGACCCTCAGCTTTGGCCACTGCCAGCAAGGCAACGCTGCGGGCCGTCGAGACGCGCATCAAGTGAACAGGCGTTTGCACGACTGCAATTAGCTCCAACAAGGCAGCCAGGGCAGAGGTTTCAGCGATCGCAGGGGTGCCAGGTAGTCCAAACCGCAGCGAGTCTATGCCCTCCCGCATCACCCCCTCACCAGCCAGAGTGCGATCGCAGGCCCAAAGGGCAACTGGGCAGTTGAGCGGTTTTAAGTATTCCAAGCTGCGGCGGACAAGGGCTAAATTGTTCAAGGGTTGTCCATCGCTAAACCCCAGCGCTCCGGCGGCGGCTAGTTCGGCTAGCTCCGTCATCTGTTCGCCTTTGAGACCTTGGGTTAAAGCTGCCCACGTCTGCCAGCGCAGCGGCCAGTTGGGGTCAATGTGGGCCTGTAGCCATTCCAACCCGCTAGGCTGATCCAAGACGGGCAGCGTATCTGGCAACAGCGTCAAGCGAGTAAAGCCCCCCGCGATCGCGGCTTGCCCCAAAGAGGCCAGGGTTTCCCGTGATTCGTACCCCGGTTGGCCAGAATGGCTGTAGAGGTCAATTAAGCCCGGCCCCAAGATCAACCCTTGCCCATCTCGAATTTGGGTTTGCTCCGGCCAATCCATAATTTGTGCAGCCACTGCCTGAATTGTGCCTTCAGATAGCCAAACATCGCCGAATCGATCGGTTTGGCTAACCGGGTCAAGAATGCGGACATTCTGCAATAGCTGATTTGGCCATGGTTCACTCATCGCTCAGGCTGCCTCCCAGCGGCTCACAACGCCCCGGCCGCTGTGCGGTCAAAAATGCTGCCCGACAGATGGGTGGTGATATTCATCGCCTGAAGCACAGGTGCCCCACCCTGGAGGGGATAGTCAATCACGCTCACGGCACCGTTGCCCTGCTTAAAGTTCCAAAATTGCTCTGCTTCTAACCCCGTCACATGGCAGAGAATCACTTTATTAATCGCATCGTGGGCCACAACTAAACCCAGCTTGGGCTGATTCGAGTTGGCCTTGGCTGTGGCGACAATGCCAGACCAGGCAGCGATCGCCCGCTGCCAAACCTGCTGTAAATTTTCGCCGGCTGGCATTTGCACTTGGGCCGGAGTATCGCGCCAGCGTTGCAGTTCGCCGGGGTACTCCTGCTCAACTTCAGGTTCTAATTTACCCTCCCAGGTGCCGTGACTTATTTCTTGCAGGTCGGGCAACAGTTGCAGCTCCACTTGGGGATGATGCTGCAAGATTCGCTCAGCGGTATCTTTCGGACGCAGCATTGGGCTAGAAATCGCAAATTCGATCGGCAGCGATCGCAAAAACTCGGCTACCTGCTCTCCCTGCTGTTGTCCAGTCGGATTCAGCGGCACATCAATTTGACCTTGAAACCGCCCCTGCCGATTCCAGTCGGTTTCACCGTGGCGGACTAAGAGCAGCCGCAGGGTTTGCTGACCATTGCGGGGGGGCGGAAACGGATGACCGAGATGGCTAGTCAAGTTCATTGACTCCAACTGAGCTGGAAATCCCCAGCCTTGGGGGAAGTTAAGCACGCTAATCCCGCAGTTAGCCTGTTGCAGCACCAGGTAGCTTTCTGGGCCCAGTCCTAGAGCAGTACAGAGTAAAGCGCGATTAATTCCGCTGTGGGCAATCAGCAAAATGGTCTGATCAGTGTGGTGAGGCAAAATCTGCTGCCAGACGCGCTGGGACTGCTCATACAGGGTGCGAACCGGAAAAAACGGCTCCGAGCTGTCAGGCACTGCCATTTTGAGTAAATGGGGCTGGCTTTGCCAGTGAGCATACTCTGCGGGGTCAGTCTGCCGCACGTCCTCAAACCGCATTCCTTCCCAGGCGGGCAGGCAAATTTCAATCAGGTCTGGGACGATTTTTGGGCTAGGCAAATTGACGCCATCGGTTTGCAAACTGGCGTAAATTTCTTGGGCGGTCTGACTGGCCCGTTGGAGGGGGCTATTATAAATGCCAGCAAAGGGAATTCCTTTGAGGACTTCACCGACTTGGCGAGCAGTTGCTAAACCTTTCGCAGTCAGGGTTGAGACATCACCATGACCTTGAAACCGACGTTCAACGTTGTAGGTGCTTTCACCATGCCGGACGAGAATGACACGAGTAGCCAGGGGTTTGACCTCCATTAATCCAGAGGCATTTTACCGCGATCGGGTTAACGTTCAGCGATCGCGCTTATCTAGGCAGCAGGGCCAGCACGATCGCCAACACAATAATTCCAACCAGGATTAGCCAAATCCAACTGCGCTGCCAGTTGGGCTGGGTCAACCTGCGGTTAAAGGTTGGGGCTGGTTTGGCTTGATCTCGATAGAGGGTGCACTCTGTCGCGTAGGGACGCTGGGGAAAATTGCAGGTGTCATCTGCCTCATAAACGCAGGTTGAGCAGAGATACTGACCTGAGTCTGACCGATGCAAAGGAATGCCCGGATGCCCATGCGCTTTCAAAACACAGCCACAGTACAAACAGGTAATGGCTTGGGCATCCACAGCTTGCTGACAGCGAGGGCAGGTTGTCATACTGTTCTAAAAAATGGTTGAGTCTAAAAAATAGTTGATTCAGAGCCAATTGCCATTGCGATCAAAACCGAAACACCTTAATTTTGGCAGAATGGAATCGTGATCACACAGCAGGATTTGAACCTGTCAGGCGGGAATGGATAGCGGCAACATCTTTAAGCAACTTTTATTGATCGGCGTTGGCACTACCTCCTTGGTAGCGGAAAAACTGCGAGAAGTCACTGACCAGTGGGTCAAAGAAGGGCGCTTAAACCCTGATCAAGCGCGCGCCTTTGTCGATGAACTGATGCATCAACTCCGCACCGATGGGCCAAGCTTAGACGGGCAAATGCAGCACTATATGAAGCAATTATTGCAAGACTTAGGGGTTGCCCAACAAACCGAGGTAGACGAACTGCGGGGGCGGATTGATCGGCTAGAGCGGCAAGTGCGTGATTTAGAAAACAAGCTTTGGCGCTAGTCGCTGCTCCATGCTGCTTCAGAGATCAAGTAAATTTATTTTTTGAAAGCCTTTTTCAGCAAGGCTTTCAAAAAATAAATTCGCTAGCTATCGGCTGAACAGAGGTTGAATATCTTTTCAGGAAGCCAGCCTAAGTTCTAAAATATGATTAGGTTAAAAAATTATCTCGGCAAGTAAATTTGGAGAACTGTTTTGCGTAGTATTCTGATTAGTTTCGGTGTTGTGGTGGTTTGCGCTCTCGTCTTGCTAGTCGCTCAATTGACTAACTCTACTCCGGCGATCGCTGCTTCTGCCAAAGACTTGATGCCCGCTAGTCAGTCAAGTCAAACGACAGTTGCCCCCACAGCCCCAGCCCCTCAACCTCCCTCTACTATGACAACAGAATCAGCAGCATCAGACTTCAACACCACTGCTTCCGGGCTAAAGTACCGAGATTTAGTTGCTGGCACTGGCAAATCGCCTGAGTCGGGGCAAACCGTTGTGGTTGATTACACCGGCACTTTAACAGATGGCAAAAAGTTTGATAGCTCTCGCGATCGCGGGCAGCCGTTTGAATTTCGGATTGGGGTTGGGCAAGTAATTAAGGGCTGGGACGAAGGGGTCGGCACCATGAAAGTAGGGGGTCGCCGCGAATTGGTGATTCCGCCTGAACTAGCTTACGGTTCACGGGCCGTGGGCGGTGTGATTCCCGCCAATTCCACGTTGGTCTTTGATGTGGAGTTGCTCTCCGTCAAGTAAGTTCTCGCTAAGTTTTCGCCAGAGCGCCATGCCTGATTCTTCTCCATTGCGCCTTGTTCAGGTGACTGATACGCATCTGTTTGCCCAGCCCGATCAAAAGCTGCTGGGCTTGACCACGGCTGATTCTTTAACAGCGGTGGTTGAGCAAATCAATCAGTTGTCGCCTCGCCCTGATTTGGCTCTGCTGACGGGAGACTTGTCTCAGGACGGCAGTCTGGGGTCTTATCAGCACTTACTAGAGCGGCTGCGGAGCCTGGAACTGCCGTTGCATTGGCTGCCTGGCAACCACGATGACCTCACTGCCATGCAGGCAATGTTGACCACGCCCCTCTGCTCTAGCTCACAGTCATTTGCAGTTGGAGGGTGGCAGTTTTTGCTGCTCAATTCTCAAGTTGCAGGCAAGGTCTATGGAGAATTAAGTGCTGACTCCTTGAATTGGTTAGAGCAAGAATTACAAACGGCTGACTGTCCAACCTTGATTGCGCTCCATCATCCCCCGTTTGCGATCGAATCGAACTGGTTAGATAAAAGCGGCTTACGAAATCCTGAGGCGTTGTTTGCCGTTTTGGATCGCCATCCCCAAGTCAAGCTAGTAGTGTGTGGGCATATTCACCAAGAATTTAGCTATCAGCGTCAGGGTGTCACCTATTTGAGTTGTCCTTCCACAGGCCTTCAATTTCAACCAAAGAGCAGCGCCTTTGCCTTAGATCAAAACTTTCCTGGCTTTCGCCAGTTTACGCTTTACCCTGACGGACAATTTGCCACCCGAATTGGGCGCGTTGTTTTTAGCCCTGAATTAGACTTTGTGGCTCAAGGATACTGAAGAAAGGCAGAAGGGCGAAGGCAGACTTCGGCGTGAGCGCTCAGTCGAACGAGGGCAGAAGGTTAAGAAAAGATTGCTTCTGCTGCTTCGGATTTTTTCAGGAATACAGGCATAACTTAACACTCAACCAGGCAAGATTCCTTCTGCCCTTTGCCTTTTTTCATGAGGAGTGCCCGTAGAGAACTCTTACCCCAACCAGTTATGGCATCTTTCCGAGATATTCTTCGCTATTACAGCAGCTATCGGGCGATCGCCTTTTTCAGTATTGCGGCGGCTAGCCTGTTTGAAATTATTGACCTGGTTGTGCCTTACGCGATCGGGCAAATCTTGAATGTCCTGTCTGGGCAGCCGGTGGATCGGCCGCTTCAGAAAATTGTCGCCACCATTGCCACCCTGACTCCGCTCAACCCTGACCGAATTTTGACTCTGGGAGTGCTGCTGGGGATTATTTTTTTGGTGACGGTGGTAAGAGCGCCGATTCAGCCTTGGATTGGCCCTTGGTTTCATTGGGATATTGCTCTGCGTAGTCGCCGCGACTACGCCTACAGGGTGATGGCAAAAATTTTGACTTTGCCCTTAGAGTTTTATGACGAAAATAATCCGGGGCGAGTGGCAGGGCGGATTGCCAGAGGACTAACCAACCACACCTGGTCTTACCCAGAAATTGCTGGACAATTGATTCCGAAGCTGATGCGGGTGGTCGGGATTTTCGTTGTGATTTGGTGGATTGATGCCAGGATTGCTCTCGCCTTTTTGCTCTCGTTTGGGCTGATTTTGACCTATAGCGCCATGAGTCTACAGCGGCTAATCCGTCGGGAAGAAGCCCTAGACCACTATATGGAAAATACTGAAAGCCGCACCTCAGAAATTATCACCAACATCAAAACCGTCAAAGCCTTTGCCACCGAAGCCAAGGAACTGGAACGGCAGCGGCAGCGCCTTGAGCGGGAATTTAAGGTGGTAGACTATCGGATTCATCGCGGCTACGTCACCTTGGGCACGGGGCAGCGCACGGCGGTGCAACTGTCTGTGTTTCTGCTGCTGGTGTTTACGCTCATGGCAACGGTGCAGGGGCATATTTCGCTTGGGCATTTTATTACCACCCTGACCGTGGCTAGCATGGGCTACGCCGAAGTAGACCCGATTAGCACCCTGGCGGAAGTGTTTGCCCGGCGCTATGCTTCCATGTTGCGATTTCACGAATTTCTTCAGCAGCCGGCTGGCACGGATGCGGCTAGCTTGATTCTAGAGCCAGTTTCCGCCAATCCCTATCGATTCACAGGCAAACTAGAACTGCGCCATCTTCGGTTTGGCTACGATCGCGATCGCCCAGTGTTGCAGGATATTAACCTGCTGATTCAGCCCTGCCAAACCGTGGCGCTGGTCGGGCGGTCTGGTTCTGGTAAGTCAACCCTGGTCAAGCTGCTGTTTCGCTACTTTGAACCGAATCGTGGGCAGATCCTGATCGATGGACAAGACATTCGCACGCTTGATATTGCCCGCTACCGCCGCCGCTTGGCGATCGTCCACCAAGAAGTGGATGTGTTCAACGGCACTCTGTTGGACAACCTGACCTACGGCAATCCAAAGGCCAGTTTTGCAGAAGTCGAGTCGGCCTGCGCGATCGCCAGGGTGGATGAATTCGTTGAGCAACTGCCGCATGGCTACTTTACAGTCGTGGGCGAGCGGGGAATGCGCCTATCGGGTGGGCAGCGGCAGCGGGTAGGAATTGCCCGCGCCCTAATTGTCAATCCAGATCTGCTGGTGTTTGACGAAGCCACCTCTAGCCTAGACTATGAATCGGAACGAGCGATTCAGCGGGCCATGCATTCGATTTTGGGCACCCGTACCACCCTAATTATTGCTCACCGCCTCAGCACCGTTAGAGAAGCTGATTTAATTGTGGTGCTCGATCAAGGCAAAATTGTCGAAGTGGGCAATCACAATGAGTTACTTAACCAAGCCGGAATTTATCATCGTCTACACGCACTTCAAGATACAGGAGAGCTTTTGGATTAAACCGTTACTTCTAGACCTCGACTCAGCTTGACAGAAAATTTATTTAGCCAAACTTGCCACTTACATAGTCTGCTGTTTCTTTGACGGCTGGCTTGGCAAAAATCTTGGCAGTCGTATCAAATTCTATCAGCCGACCAAGATACATGAAGGCAGTATAGTTTGACACTCTGACAGCTTGCTGCATATTGTGGGTCACAATTAGCACAGTCACCTGATCCTTTAGCTCCAGGATCAATTGTTCAATACTAAGAGTAGCGATCGGATCAAGAGCAGAAGTTGGTTCGTCAAATAAAATAATCTCTGGATCAGTCGCCATTGCACGGGCAATACATAATCTTTGCTGTTGCCCCCCAGATAGATTAACTGCAAGATCTTGCAGCCGATCCTTAACTTCATCCCAGAGAGCAGCATTACGTAATGAGTACTCAACTTTATCATCAATAAAACTTCTGGAGTGTCCTCGAATTTTTAGCCCATAAGCAATATTTTCATAGATTGATTTAGGAAACGGATTCGGTTTTTGGAATACCATCCCAATATTCATCCGCACTTCAATTGGATCAACCTGCTTGCTGAGAATGTTACTTTGCTTTTGATCTTCTCCTAAAAGAATTTCACCTTTATAGCGATTGCCAGGGTACAAATCATGCATCCGATTGAAGCAGCGAAGCAAGGTTGTTTTACCACAGCCAGAAGGGCCGATCAGTGCAGTCACTTTATTGGCATAAACAGGCATATTTATATCTTTCAGCGCATGATTGTCACCGTAGAAAAAGTCAAGATTCCTGACTAATGCTTTAGTTTGATCTGTCTGTAGAGCAGAAATATTTTCCGGGTTCTTACCTACCATTTGATACCTTTGCGGAATTGATAACGAAGATAGATTGCCAATCCATTTACCAATAGAGTCATCCCGACTAAGACTACTCCTGCGGCGGCGGCATTAAGCTGAAATTCTGGTTGTGGTCGAGATACCCAGTTGAACATTTGAATCGGTAGAACTGTAAAAGGGGACATCAACCAGGCAAATGAGATGTAGGGAAATTGGCTTTGAACTGGAGAATCAGGTAAAAAAGCAATAAATGTAAGTGCGCCAATCGTAATAAGAGGAGCCGTTTCACCGATCGCTCGCGACAAAGCCACAATTACCCCAGTCAAAATTCCACCCATCCCGTAGGGTAAAACATGAGAGCGAATCGTCTGCCATTTACTTGAGCCTAGAGCATAAGACGCTTCTCGAATACTACTAGGAACTGCGCGAATGGCTTCACGGGTTGTGACAATGACAACTGGCAAGACCAGGATAGCCAGAGTTAGTCCAGCCGTCAGAACAGTATCTCCTAAATGAAAGGCATAGACAAACAAGCCCAAAGCCAAAAGCCCATAGATAATTGAAGGCACACCTGCCAAATTGGCGACATTAATTTCAATCAAATCTGCAATCCAGTTCTTGCGGGCATATTCCTCTAGGTAAATTCCAGAAGCAATGCCGAGGGGGATGGCTGCCAAAGCTGTGACAAACATGACCAGAAGACTACCAACCCAAGCTGAGAGAATTCCTGCTTCTTCAGCATTGCGGCTGGGAAAAGAGGTAAAAAATCTCCAAGAAATCAGTGGGCCTCCCTTGATAAACATATCAGCCAGGAGAGCTACTAGTGTGACGATTCCAACGAGTAATGACAGCACGCCTAAAATAATAAACCCTGCCTGCCAAAGCTTAGCCCAAGCAATTAATTTATGTACATCTTTAGCAGACTCAGATTTCATGATTAATATATTTCTCGGTAGCGCTTGCTAATGAAATGTCCAATAATATTTGTAATTAGTGTAATCACAAATAAGGTAATCCCCGCAGCAAAGATTGATTGATACTCAATTGTGCCGTGGGGCAAATCGCCCAAGCTTACGGAAACAATAAAGGTTGCGATTGTTGCTGCTGACTCCATTGGGTTCCAGGTAAAATTAGGTTGAAGCCCGCCAGCGATCGCCACAATCATCGTAATACCGACAGCGCGGGAAATTCCCAAGATGTAGGCAGCAGAAATGCCTGAAAGCGATGCGGGTAAAACAACTGACCAAGCTGTTTGCAGTCGTGTTGCTCCCATCGCATAGGAACCTTCTCGTAAACTGGCTGGCACAGCCCGCATTGAATCTTCGCTGATAGAGCTAATAAAGGGGATAATCATAATGCCAGTCACTAACCCAGGACTGAGCATATTAAAACTGGGTAAGTCTGACAAGAAGCGCTGTAGAAGGGGAGTAACGAATAGTAGAGCAAAATAACCGTATACAACAGAAGGAATCCCAGCCAGAATTTCTAGGCAAGGTTTAACAATTTCCCGTAGTTTTTCAGGGGCAAACTCACTCAAGTAAACGGCTGATATTGTCCCAATTGGAATAGCGACAAAGAGAGCAACAGCGGTTGTGACAATAGTTCCTGCTAAAAGTGCCCAGATTCCATATTTAGCATCTGCAAATAGAGGAGTCCATTCAGTCCCAGTCAAGAATTCAACGAGAGAAACCTCTTGAAAGAATGAAACGGATTCACTGATTAGGATGTAGATGATCCCAATTGTAATTGCAACCGAAGAAGAGGCTGCTAAAAACAATAAAAATTCAATCAATTTTTCCTGTAAGTTACGAACTAAATTCGAGGGCTTACTTTTCGCTAAAGTTGATTTTATGGGTTGGTCAATCATAAGCTTTACTCACTAAAGAGCGACTGGCTACTCTTTTTATAAGTAGTTGCCAATCGCTCTTTGATATATCTTAGTTACTATTTTGCATCACGCTTCAGAAGCTCACTGATGGTCAAGCCAACCGCCTCCTGTCCACCAAATACTGTCCCAAGTCGAGGTTTCTGAAAATGCCCCATCACCGTTTTGTAAGCGGCCGCAGGTAAAGGAACATACTTGACTGATGAGGCTAATTTAGCGCCATTAGTCAGGTAAAACGTGACAAATTTCTTCACTTCAGGACGCTTGGCTGCCTTAGCGCTGACGTAGATAAACAGTGGGCGAGATAAGGGTTGATACGTGCCGTTGATAACTGCTGTTGCCGACGGTAATACAGCCCCTTTAGGGCCATTAATTGCTACAGCCCTGAGCCTAGTCTTATTGGGTTCATAGTAGGCATAGCCAAAGTAACCAAGCGCATTTTTATTCTTACTGACCCCTTGCACCAGCACATTATCGTCTTCACTGGCGTTAAAGTCAGTGCGACTGGCCTTGGCTTTACCGTTAATTGCTTCTGTAAAGTAGTCAAAGGTGCCAGAATTTGCGCCAGGGCCATACAGAGCTAGAGGAGCATTCGGGAAACCAGTGCGTACCTGATTCCAATTGGTAACTTTGCCTTGAGCTTCTGGCGACCATATTTTCTTGAGTTCAGCCACAGTTAGATTCTTAGCCCAAGAATTTTGGGGGTTGACTACGACTGTGAGTGCATCATAGGCAACTGGCAACTCAATGTAGCTAATACCGGCTGCCTTGCAGGCCTCCATCTCCTTAGCCAAAATTGGTCGAGAAGCATTAGCAATGTCAGTCTCACCTCGACAGAATTTTTTGAAGCCACCACCCGTACCAGAAACTCCAACGGTGACTCTGACAGCACCCTTAGTGCTCTTCTGAAATTCTTCAGCGGCAGCTTCTGTAATTGGAAACACAGTGCTTGAGCCATCTACTTTTATTGTAGAGGTGCCTTGAGAATGAGCCTCTTGTATGGTTAGCCCGGAAACAGCAACAATCCCTGCCAAGGCACTAATTAATGTCAAATCCTTGAGCTTGAAGTTATTCATTGATTGGTTTAATCCATTGCTAGCTAAAAAATATCCTTATGGTGTAAAACCAACTCGTGGCAAACCTACACCTCAATAAGATTAGCTAGATAAGGTTAAGGATAATTAATGGGATTTAGGACTAATATTAAGAATTTACTCTCATAAAGTTATGAAAAAGTTAATATTGGATTAAGAATTTCAACACAAGAGTGAGTGGCTTCAGTATAAATCTTGGAAAATAAGCAGCAGCTAGTGAATTAAGCCCGATCGCAGGGCCCTGACGGCAGCCTGGGTGCGATCGTCAGCGCAGAGCTTGTTGAGGATATTGCGAACGTGGGTTTTTACGGTTCCGATCGTAATAAATAGCTTTTCGGCAATCACTGCGTTGCTGTCACCTTCAACAATCAGTTCTAAGACTTCTAACTCTCGCTCGCTGAGCGGCGTCTTAGCTAAAATTTGTTCGCGCTCTGGGGCATTAGCTTGAATATTAATTGTTTCTATGGCTGGCCCAGACGAAGATTCTGGCGCAAAAATTTGCTGTAAGACAATGCCAGCGATCGCCGGGTCAATCCAATGATGTCCTGCATGGGTGGTTTGAATTGCTTCCAGTAATCGATCGGGTGAGACATCCTTCATGCAATAGGAGTCAGCTCCGGCAGCAAAAGCGGCTAAAACTTCTTGGGGCTGATCGCGGAAGGTCAAAATTAAAACTTTGCTGATGTTATCTGCTTGGTGCTTAATCTGGCGAGTCACTTCAATCCCATCGATATCTGGCAAACCCAGATCAACGATCACCAGGTCTGGGTGCAACTTTTCGGTCAGGTTCAAGCCCTCGATTCCGGTTGCCGCTTCTCCCACGACAAGATTGCCCTGCTGTTGCAAGGACAATTTCATCCCGGCTCGCATCAAGTCATGGTCTTCAATTAGGACGACCCGAATTGCACTCATGGCAGCCTGTCCCAAAGCGTCCAGTTAAGGACGACAAGCAGTAGGGCAATTTAATCAGGATGATCGATCTACACCCTACGGTCAGTTTAACAGCGGGATTTGTCCTCGCCCGATCAAGACTAAATGTTAAGGAACTCGATCAACTGGGTCAGTTTATCCCAGGCGGCACCGCTTTCTAAGATTGTTTTTGCCAGGTGAACTCCCTGCTCATAGGTCGTAACTGCTTCTCCCACCAGCAGCGCTAAGGCTGCGTTGAGGGCGACCACATCCTGCTGGGCGGCTGTGCCTTTACCCTGAAGCACGGCTTGTAAAATGGCAGCATTTTCAGCCACATCTCCCCCTCTGATCGCATCCGTGCCTGCGAAGGCTAACCCGAATTGCTGAGGCTGCAAAATATCTTGACTGATTTGCTCGTTCACCAAAATCGCTAAATCTGTCAGATCTGCCAGACCAGCTTCATCAAGTTTTTCTCGCCCATGCAAGACAATTGCTCGGCGGGTGCCAAGCAAGCGGAGCGCTTCGGCGATCGCCCCTAGCAAACTGCGATCAAACACGCCAATCACCTGTCCAGTTGGTCGGAGCGGATTCACCAACGGCCCCAGCAGGTTAAACACCGTCCGCACCTGTAAGGTTTTGCGGAGGGGCACCACCGCCTTCATGGCCGGATGCCAGCCCGGTGCAAACAAAAAGGTAATCCCGACCTCGGCCAGCGCTGTCTGGGTGCGATCGGCTGGAGCAGCCAAATTAACGCCCAGATGCTCTAGCACGTCTGCTGAACCAACCCGGCTAGAGGCTGAGCGATTGCCATGCTTCGCCACCTTCACGCCTGCCGCTGCGACCACAAAGGCCACTGCCGTTGAAATATTAAACGTAGAAGCGCCATCGCCCCCTGTCCCACAGGTGTCAACTAAAGGACTGAGGGTCGGGGCAGAGACAGCAGCAGACTGCGCCAGCAGCACGCTGGCCATTCCGGCCAATTCCGCAGCAGAGACTTGTTTGGCTTGCAGGGCGGCCAGAATTGCTCCTGATAAACTATCGGGAATCTCAGCCTTTAGCCAGCCTTGCATGAGAGCAGCCGCTTGCGACTGCGAGAGTGATTGCTGGTCAAGCAATTGCTGAAGCAGTTGCGGCCAGGTTTGAGAATTGATTGAGGGGAGAAGAGGTGAATCAACCATAAATCAAAGTGAGTTAAGCAGCCAGTTGGGTGAGCGCATTGCCGGTGACGCGGCAAACTTGCCACTCCGAGAGAATCGTTGCGCCCATTTTTTCATAAAAGGCGATCGCTGTCTCATTCCAATCCAGCACGGCCCACTCTAAGCGACCACAGTTGCGTTTGACCGCTAACTGGGCCAGGTGCTTGAGCAGGTTTGTCGCAACTCCCAGGCGACGATAGCCGGGCAACACAAAAATATCTTCTAAGTAAATCCCTGGTTTGGTCAAAAAAGTGGAGTAAGTGTGAAAAAACAGCGCAAACCCAGCCGGATGCCCTTCGACATTGGCGATAATTGCTTCGGCAAATGGGCGAAAGTCTGCCGGGGAATCTTCGTCTGCCACCCCAAACAGGTGCATCCTTAGGTCTTCAACATTGCCAGTGACAGTGTGTTCAAGATTTTCATACTCAGCCAAGGCTTTAATCAAAGCAAATAGCGTTGCAGCATCTTTAGCGGTCGCGGGTCGAATTTCAATCGGCGGCATAGGGGCTAATTTAGTGGCTAAGTTAATTCAGCAGGTAACTATAACGGCTGGGCCGTTGTGAAAGCGATCGGCAGCGATCGATTTAGATAGTTTATCCGGAAGGGGTTTCCGTTGGTTCAGCAACGGGGGCAGGAGCAAATTTTTCAGTAATCGCTTGGGTGACAATGTGCGATAGCAAGCCCACGGGCCCAGCAAACAGACAAAAAATTAGCGAGTGAACAGTCCAAACGCCGGTATTTTGCCCTTGCCAGTAAATCCAACGCCCGACAAACAAGTCCATGACCAAAAAATGCACCCAGCCCACGGCGGCTGCCTGCGGCTCTGCAAAAAAGCGGGCAATATCTGCCAAGGTTGGGTTAGCTAGCGCCTGGGCGCTTTCAGGGGTAATGCTACCCACAAGCAGGTAAATGTAGAGTCCTGCCAGGACGACAAAGGGCAGAAAGGACTGCATGACTCGGCGGGTGACTGACCAATTCGGCAACACAATCATCAGGGCCCAAAAAGGCAAAACAAACAGGTTAGCACCATCAAAGAGTTGGGCGATCGCAATATTCATCAGTGTCCTTGGTTGATACTGTGCGGGCAGCGCTAAAACTCCAGTCTAAATCTGTAGCTTCAGCCCATCAAGGCATCAAGCTATAATTGCTCCACGTTCCTGGCAAAGCAAACACCTAAAACTTAGGTTGTGATAGGGGTAAAAATGGTTACAACTTTTAGCTAACTCGGCGGGAAGCCCCGCGCTCTACCTGTACCCAGGTGAGCGTCGGGATGAAAGCCAAGGCGATGACGAATTGCCACTCTCTGACCACTCACCACGAAGCTTGTTTATCAACAATCTT
>JAESGG010000081.1_pt1 | contig 31922 bp, 31 predicted proteins | sample 9266231 | NCBI WGS metagenome assembly JAESGG01 (sample SAMN14515337, study PRJNA621664) | algae metagenome | isolation source: Aphanocapsa sp. GSE-SYN-MK-11-07L and co-occurring heterotrophs from wet... | place: USA: Grand Staircase Escalante National Monument, Utah | collected 2006-04-16 | reverse complement strand
TAGAATCGCCGCATTTGTCGTTCAACTTCTAGGGAATAGGGTCGCATCGATTTTGCAAGAATTTCACGTTACTGTCAGCCTATCACTCTTGCCTGATTGCCGGATCTTATTTAATCTGTGTTCCTTAAGTTTAGAGCGTTGCAATTCTAGCAGCCGCGATCGGAAAATACCCTCGAAAGCTTTTTTGATCGGGCTTTCGAGGGTATTTTTTGCATCTAGTTCTCAAAAACACTACCGCTATCAACCGTTCCTGAAACAGGAGTTTGCACAAGATAGACTTGTACTCTGATCTTACTCAGTTCACGCACTAGCCGCTGAGCCTGGTGTTGATAAAGGGGAAATTGCAAGGTGGCTGGCAAGTTGTTCATTAAGCTGCGAGCCATTGGAATATCGCAGCCTGAACAGCGCGTCAGAATTGTAGCACCTTCAAAAATAGCTGCTTCAGAAAAGGCAGACTCAATTCGCACCAACCAAGGGCGGATGGCTAATATACCGCGCTCAACGTTTTGCAGTCCCTCCAGGTTGGCCATCACAACTAGCCGATCGCCCGCATGCAAACGAATATCATCCGGTGGTAAAAACTCTGGGGATAAACTGGAGCCTCTTTGATGCAACAGGGGGACTACCCCATATCCATAGGCTATGTCTGCCAGCAGTTGACCATCTAATGAATCACCCTGATTTACCTGATATTCAGTTACCAAAATGGTTTGACGGTTAACGTGGAAAAGATGCAGGATATTCTCGCCAAAAGCTGCTGCTGCAAAGGCTTCTGCTGCTAAACCATAAACACTTAGCCCTTGGGCAAAGGGTACGAGTCGAGTCACATTCTCACTGAACTGGGGGTCATCTGTCCGGATCACCAGCCGGCTGGATGGATTGATACTTCTGGCCATCAAGCCTAGTTCAAGGTTTGTGACTTCGTCAGGAGTTAAGACCATCACGCTTTTTGCACGAGGCAAATTGGCCCGAGCAAGGGCATCTGGAATATTACCGATTACAACGGGTAATTTGGGAAGCACTCCCGGTTCTAGATCTGTTTCATTGATGCCGATCAGTGGTTGTTTCATGCTCTGAAGCAGCATTGCGACTTGCTTGCCTATCTTTCCCAAGCCAATCAGCACGATATGGTTGGCTTGAGGGAGAGGGGGACGGCGCTGAAGAAATTGAAATTTGGCTGACAGCACTCGCTCCGTCAGCATGGCATATAAGATACCGATGAAGATTGTGCCGACAATTGTCATACCAGCACTAAACAGATGCAGCCACTCAGGAATTGGAAAAGGCAGCTTCAGTTGTCCAAACAGATTATCGAAGCCCCCCAGAATCAAGACTAGAGCGACATTAAAGGCATCTTGGAGCGCAATCTCAGGATATTGCAGTTTAAACAACCCAACGCAGGCAAGGTACAAAAACGCAACTAGACCGCCGCAGATAATAGCCACTCGCTGGGTTTGGGGCCTCTGTTGCCAAAGATTATTTAGCTGCGATCGCCAGTTTTTCCAGTCCAGACATTTGAGGAAATTCAGCCAGTTTTGATCACTTGCGGGTAGAGGGTCAGAGGCAACGAGTCGGTTGCCCAACGAAACCCAAATCAGGACATTCCCTGCCTGAATTTTCGTATTCGGTTCCCATTGATAAAAACCATTCAGGACTGTGTCTCCCGGTCGATAATGGCTTAAGAGCTTGCGGGTAGAAGTATTGAGTTCATGAAGTTGGCGCAGATCACACCAGCGATGATCGGCAGGAATCGTCAATTGAACCACTCGCATCAGCTGATTGTCAAGGTGAAAAAAGCCTAAGGTTTCATCTCCTAAAGCAGCTAGGGCGAAGGCTGCTGCTGAAAGTTGGCTCGGTGCAAAAGCTACGAAGTTGCCCAAATGCTGAGCCAGCAGTTGATTCAAGTTCTCTTGAGCAGATCGCATGACGATCCGAATCTGCGGATTCAGCGATCGAGCGGCAAAGGCAGCAGCAATATTGACTTGCGCATTCTGGGTTACCAATAGCACGGCTCGACATTTCCCAACATATGCCTGTTCCAGAATGCTTGATTGGCGACAATCTCCAATGATCAAGGTATCAAGCCAATTAGGGAGTTCAGGCAGCTCCCAATCGGTCTTATCCAAGAACTCTATACCATAAATGGTGACACCAAACTCCTTGAGCACAGAAACACAGTATTGTCCTAAACTCCCCAGCCCACAAACTAAGATATTGGCTAAGTCTGATCTTTTTTGCTCACTGCTCATGCCTAATCTCTCTAGTTAGTCTATTCCGATACCGCTTTAATTTGCATGACCCATTAGATTAAAGGCTGCCCAATCAATTGGATCTGGAAACCGTTGCTTGGTAGTGAGCATGGCTTGGCGGAGCGCTTGAGCTTTGGTCAGGTTACGTTCGTGCCAATTCCGATAAAACTCCGTCATCAGCACACTGGTGGATTGGTCATTCACTGACCATAATGACACTACAACACTCGGCACCCCGGCCAAAAACAGCGATCGCGAGAGTCCAATCACTCCATCACCGGTAATTTTTCCCCGCCCCGTGTCACAGGCGCTCAGGACAACTAAATCTGCTTGCAGCTTCAGGTCGAGGATTTCGCTGGAGGTCAGCAGTCCATCGGTTTCGGTTTTGCCCGCTAGGACGATCGCCCCCGGCACTTCGCCATTGAAAGACTCCATCAGTCCGTGGGTAGCTAGGTGAATCAGGTTCGATTGCTGCATCTGCTTGATCACGATCGGTTTGGTGGGCTGATCGCCAACTAACGCCTTGGTCGAAAACAATTGGGCAATTTGCTTGGCTTCAATTTCGGCGGCTGGTAAGGGAGGCAGTTTATTGCCTTCAATGATTGGCATTGTTGGGTTGCCAACCACCAAAACACTTGGTTTTGAAGGCGATCGCGGCGGTATGGATTTCGTATTGAGAGCTTGTAGGGCAGGGGTAATCGAAATTGTGTGACGCTCAATTAGCGGCTTAGCCTCAGTATCTTCTAGGGCAGCAAACGGCACTAAGAACAAAGAGCCTTGGGGAATAAAAATCACCGATTGATCTGGATTTTGGGGTAGGTTAGCCTGAATCGGAGCAATCAAAACTTGGTAGAGCTGTTGGAGAGCATTAGCGCCGACAGCAGGCAGTCCACCCGGCTGCAAAATTGGGACAGGATTCGATGAACTGGTTCGACTGCGCAGGTTGATTTGCGATCGACTGTTGCTGACCAGGCTTTCCAAAGATTTGAGCGGCGGCGGAATCAGACTAGTCTGAAAATGAATCTCACCATTTGGCTGAATCACCCAAATTAAAATATCTTGACTGGAAACTTGCGAATACTGCACCAGGGTTGCCTGCTGGCGGCGGGCAATTTGGCGAATTTCCTCTAAGCTAGGGGCTTTGAGCTGCTGCAATTGGGCGGGGGATAAGTTGGCTTTGGCCGCTAACTGCTCTAAAAATGCCCTGGCTCGTCCCCGTTCAGCCACTTCCAGGGCAGCATTGGTGTTGCCTTGCCGGACTAAAGCTCGCTGTAAAAGCTGATAGGTTGACTGTTGCGTCTCAAATAAGGAAACCTTGTCGGCATCGCTCAGACCGACTCTGGCTGATTCCCAAATCTCGATCGCCTGCCAGAGCAATTTAGCCGCTTGGTCAGGTTGGTCTGCATCCAGCAAAGACTGCCCCAAATCGGTTAAGGCTTTGCCTTGGGTCGGCTGATCATCGGCGGTGGCCGCGGCAGCGATCGCCTGCCGCAAGACCTGTTGCCCCTGTTCTGGCTGCTGGAGGGCTAAATAGGTGCGCCCCAATTCGCTTTGGACTAAACCGATCAGGCTAACAGCGCCAATTGACTGCACGTGCCGATCGGCAAGCTGCAAATACGGGAGGGCTATTTGGGGCTGATGTTGACTCAACGCTAGCCGACCTAAATCCCGCAGGCTGCGAATTTCGCCAATCCGATTCGGAAAAGTTTGATGCAGTTTGAGCGCAGCAGTCAGCGCGGTTTGGGCTGCATCGTAGTTTTTGAGTTCTAAATACACCCCCCCTAATTCGCGCAGGCTAATCGCTTCTTCGTTTTTGAGCTGCCGAGCTTGGGCAATTTTTAAGGCGGTTTTGAGGCTGGCGATCGCGGCTTGATACCGACCGAGGTGGCGCTGGATAATCGCCAAATTGCTGTAGGTAGCAACTAAATCAGCATTGGCTTGACCAGCGTTTTTTTGAGACAGCGCCAGAGCTTGATTCAGATAGTCTAGGGCTTTGGCAAACTGGGCCCGATCGCTATAGGTTGCCCCCAAATTGGTCAGGCGGTTGGCTTGATCGGGCCAAACGCCAATCTGACGAGCAATCTCTAGGGACTTTTGATAGTAAGCGCTGGCCTCGTCTGGTTTGCCCCAAATGCTGTACAACGTGGCGATATTGTTATAGGAAGTGCCTTCTGATCTGCGTTTGCCGATCGCTCGGTTCAGAGCGAGGGCCTGCTGATAGTTAACCATTGCGTCAGGATATTGACTGAGGGCAAGCTGAATTCCTCCGATGTTATTGATGATCGTGGCTTCCGTTGAGCGATCGAACTGCTGACGGGCTAGCTTTAATGCCTGTTGCAGCAGCTCTAGCGCTTTTGGGTATTCTCCTCGCCGCTCATAGATTTGAGACATATTGCTCAAGGTGAGGGCAGTGCTATCGGGCTGTGGATCAGCTTGATTCGCTGCTAGGCTGCGCTGATACCATTCCAGCGCCAAGCTATCGTTTCCGATCGCCGCCACTGAGTTGGCAATGTTATTGGCAGCGTTGGCTAGTCCGGTTGGCACCTCCAACTCCAGACGAATCTGCAAAGCATCTTGATAGCGAACTAGGGCAGCCTCGGGATCGCCAAGGCTTGATTTGACGACCCCAATGTTCTCTAAAGTGGTCGCTTCTAAGGTGCGGAGAGTTGAGTAAAAAATCGGCCGATTTTGATTGTAGGCTTTCACTACAATCTGCTGGACAGCTTGCAGATCTGCTGGCTTCGCTTTGATCTCTGGCCGATTAATGTATTCGCAGCCCTTTTGTAATAGTGCTTCTAGCAACTTCCTTGGCATCGTTTCTGCTGCGGCACACCGCTGCGGCAATTCAGCGATCGCCAAGTCTTGGGCGTAGGGTTGTTGAAGCGTGTGGGCGGCGGCTTGGCTGGTTTCCAGCAGCGCCAAGGCGGTAGCAAATTCACCTCGCTCGACCAACACGCTGGCGATGTTGTTCTGAACCGTGATTAACTCAACCGGATATTGGGCAGATTGGGCTAGCGCTTCAGCGGCTTTATAGTGGGCGATCGCCTGATCGTACTGGGCTAAGTCGGCATAATTCCTACCCAACAGCAACAAGCTAATGGTTTGAAGCTGGGTTTTACCGGCTGCTTGGGCAGTCGCAACGGCTTGCGTCAGAGGTTCCGTCGCAGCCGGAAAGTCCTGCTTGGCGCGGTAGGACTGCCCTAATCGATTCCAGGCTAAGGCTAACTGTTCCAGATTGGGATTGGCTGACTGTTTGAGTTGATTAATCCAGCTTTGCCAATGGGCGATCGCCCCCTCATAGTCACCTTGTTTTTCTAAAAGCTCTGCCTTGGCGTTGATCGCTGCGGACTGGCTGGGAGTTGGACTTGTTTGAGCGATCGCTGGCGAATCCCACAGTCCCCACCCACCGCTCAAAGCTAGCAGCAGGCTCAGCACTGACGATTGCATCTTAAATTCCATCTTTCACCAGCAGTTTAGTTTCAAAGTTGAAACATTCCCTTCTTGTCCGATTAATATAGCCCCTGCCCCTTGGATCAGGATTATTTTGGGAATCATCTTCTCGACTTCTTCTCGATCGCAGCTTAGCTTGATGGTTGGCGATCGCTGATTATGCATTGATGCCAGGTACGTGGATCAACAAAAAAACAGAACTGATTTGACCTTTCTCCAATAGCTTAAATCCGATCGACCTTGGCTACCGTACTAATCGTAATCGTTCGCGATGATTATGCTTTTTCTTATCTTTGGCAGTCCCACCTAGGGTGAGCAAGGTTTCCCAAAGCAGCCTGTTGAGAAACCTTGCTCAAAATGCCTCTCAAATTTCGCTTTGTTCAGCTTTGGCTTGAGCACATTATCTATACCTATATGGAGATTAGTAGTATGTCATCTACTTCCGAAATTAAAACCAACCCCAATTCCTTTGATATCTGGGAAACTGACTTAGAGCAATCCGTTGAGTCAGAGGCTAACTTCTTTGATGCCTTAGTGCCTAAGCTTGGGACTGACGCGATCGCAGCTCAACTTAACTTTGACTTGCCTGCTGAACCGCTCAATCTTGAACCAGAGAGCAATACAGCCTTAGATTCCAAGGCAGAAAATATTTTGTCTAGCTCTCAAGCTATCAAAAATTACGAGCTGAAGGATGACTGGGCTGGGTTCGACTCAAATCAAATTTTCAGGTCAGATAAAGTCTTTAAAGCTTTGAGAGCAAATCCTGTAGTTAGTTCCACCTCTAATCTTGATCTAAAAGCAAATATTAGCCTCAACTCAATCCTGGATTCTGGTCAGAATATTCAACAGAGGGTGTTTGCCAATAGCCTGATCAATTTCAATTCAGTTATCCCGCAAGCTATCTCTAACTCTGCCACAGAAAATAATTCGCTAGATAGTACAGAACAATATCCTCGGCAAAGTCATATGCCCCTTAGTTGCGGCTGCTTTGCCTGCGGAAGTCCCAACCAAACTTTGTCCAGTCGGTCTAGCAACAGCGGGCTAAATTCTAAACTGCTGGAAAGGAACCAGAATAATCCAACTTCAGCAGCAGCGGCGACTCTCGCCTTAGCACCAGAAGTAGAAATGTATGCCCCGGAAGCCAATATTGACCCTAACCTGCCGAACGCGCTAATTGACTCTGGTGCGCCTGTCTGGGGCAATCCGTTTGGCCCAGATCCAGGCCCGACCCAAATTACCTACAGCTTCAGGGGCAATGCAGAAGCCATGAATGCTGACCAGGTGTTCTGGACAGGCGAAGCTCTCAAAACATGGGAAGCAGTTGCTGATATTGTTTTTGTCTATGACTCCACTGGAAACGGTCAAATTTCCTTTGGAATAACGGATTTAGGCGAAGATACGGCTGGTCGGCAAGATGGCACAGTGGGACAGGAAGTTGATGTTTGGTTGAACAACAACTCCAAGGTTACCAATGACGACCCCAGCTATTTGAATCCAAGCCGCGGCACCAACGCTTTCCATACTCTGATCCATGAAATTGGGCACGCTCTGGGCTTGAAGCACCCAGGTAATTACAATGGCTCCGATGGGACTGCCGATCCGCCATATCTGGATGTAAACAGAGATACTTGGAGGAACACCGTCATGTCCTACAACGGGACTGGGGGCAATGGCACTCATTTCAACGGCACCAATGTTGCACCAGAAACACCAATGCTGTATGACATGGTTGCAATCACCCATCTCTACGATCGCAATCCCAACTACAATACGATCGACAATGTTTACTCCTGGAATACGAATGATGCTTTCTTTGCCACGATTTGGGACATGGGAGGCACGGATTATATTTCTGCCAGTACCCAGGCGAATAGTGTTGAAATTAACCTCAACCCAGGCTCCTATAGCTCCATTGGCCCACAGTCAAACGGTGCAACCGATCGGGCATTGGGCAATCTTGGCATTGGTTTCTCCTGGGTTGAGAACTTTTATTTTTACTCCTGGATTGAGAATGCGATCGGTAGCCTAAATCGTGACACCATAGAAGGTAATATTCTCTCTAATCAGCTCTATGGTTTAGAAGGGGATGATTACATTGACGGCTATTCCAGCAGCGTTGCTAACTATACCTACAGCGATGGCAAAGATTCGCTCTACGGTGCTGCTGGCATAGATCTGCTGCGGGGCGGCACCGATGATGACAGCCTGTTCGGCGGGGCTGACGATGACCAACTTGAGGGTGAAGCAGGCAACGACTATCTGACTGATCTCGCTTATGAATCTGCTACTGTGGATGATGCTAGCAATGACCTAATGATTGGTGGAGCGGGCAAGGATAGCCTGATCGGAGGAGGAGGTAACGATACTCTAATCGGTGACAATGGCAGAAGCGATGGCTCTACCGGGATTGCCTTTGGAGACGATTTTCTGGCTGGCGGTGCTGGCAACGATAGCCTGAGTGGCGAGGCGGGCAATGAGCTGCTCTACGGAGAAGATGGCAATGATACGCTACTGGGCAGTTTTGGCAGGGACACACTCTTCGGTGGGTTCGGTGACGACTCTAACAGAGGCGGATATGATGACGATTTGATCCTTGATGCTGCGGGCAATGACACTCTAAATGGAGGCAACGGCAGTGATACGCTCTACGGCGGCGACGATGACGACCATCTGATCGGTGGAGATGTCAACGCCAATCTAGACGGCAGCAACTTGCTGTACGGCGAGGGCGGTAATGATTCCTTGGTCGGCGGACGGGGTGCATCAGACACGCTCTACGGCGGCATTGGCAACGACACCCTGGAAGCCGGAATTGGCGCTGCACTGCTAGATGGCGGCGATGACAATGATTATCTGGATGGTGGTCAAAGCAGCGACAGGCTATTTGGCGGTGCCGGTAAAGACATCCTGCTAGGCTTCATCGGCAATGACACCCTCAACGGTGGTGACAATGACGACAATCTCTACGGCGATTTTGGCTCCGACCGCATGGATGGGGGGAATGGCAATGACTTCCAGTTTGGCGATTTTGGCTTTGACACCCTCTACGGCGAAGACGGCAAAGACACGCTGGTGGGCGGTGAGCACGATGACACTCTATATGGCGATATTGGTGATGATATGCTGTTTGGTGACTCAGGCAACGACTTCCTGAGCGGCGATCGCCTCTTTATTAGCGGTAATGATACCCTCAGTGGCGGGTTAGGCAAAGATACGCTCTACGGATGGGACGGCAATGATTCCTTGGATGGTGGCAGCGATCATGATTCACTTTCTGGTGGAGGTGGCGATGATATTGTTAAGGGTGGAGAGGGCGATGATTTTTTCTATAGTGATCTTGGCAACGACACCCTCAATGGCGGCACTGGCACTGATCGGCTGCAAGTTTCTGCCAGTTCTGGCGGGTTTGACCTACGAGACATGTGGATGAAGCATTACGACTCCAATCAGCAGTTGATTGAAACCGATATCTTGACCGATGTTGAAACCGTTTCATTGACAGGCGATGAAGGCTCTAACTGGTTCTATGCTTACTTCTTTACCAAAGGGTCAGTTTCGTTATTTGGCGCGGGTGGAGTGGATAAGCTTTACGGTGGGTCTGGAGACGACACCCTAAATGGCGGTGAGGGCAATGATGTCTTGCAGGGCAGGCAAGGTAGTGACTACCTGACTGGACAGGGCGGTAGCGACATCATCGCTGGCATGGAAGGTAATGATATCTTAATTGGTGGTGATGCTAACGATGTGTTTGGTCTGGGAAGTAGCACTGCCTTTAGCACTGCCACTTCCGAGGTCGATCGGATTGTTGACTTCGGCAATGGGCCTGATCATTTTGTCCTCACCAAAAGCGTCTTTAGCGCCCTCAAAAGTCAGGGTGGAATTGGATTCACTGTGTTTGGCTTCAGCGTAGCCAGCGAGTTTGCTGTGGTGGCAACGGATGCAGCAGTGGCCACCAGTCAAGCCATAATCGCCTATAGCCAGGGCACAGGCAACCTGTTCTACAACCAGAACGGTACTGCCAGCGGTTTAGGTGCCGGAGGACAGTTTGCAACGTTAGTTGGAGCGCCTGAATTGGTCGCCACTGATTTCATCATTCAAGCCTGATCGATACCAGAGGAACGATAGCTACGTTGCTGTCTTAGAGATCCCCCCAACTCCCTTAAAAAGGGGGCTTCAGAATTCAAATTCCCCCTTTTTAAGGGGGATTTAGGGGGATCGCAATTAAGCAAATATTTTAAGGAACATTACTATGAACATGACACAGGTATTTGAGGCCGCTGTCTCGTGGATACAGCTTGTGCAGGCTGGGTTTACCCACAAAGGCGCTGATGCTGTTGCCCTGGAACCAGCTATTCGCTCTTTCTGGTTGATGCATGGGATTGAGAGAACAACTCCAAACCAATCAAGATTTTAAATCAGGTTCGCGATCGCTCTTCTCGACTTCTTCCCGATCGCACCCTACCTTACTAATTAAGGGTGATTCCCTGTTTGATGGCTATTTCGACTTTTTTATAAGCACTACTATGAACATTACCCAGACATTTGGCACAGCTTGGTCGTGGATTCAACTGCTTCAGACCGGGTTTGCTCAGCCAGCCACTTACCCACTCGCAACGGAGCCAACGATTCATTCGTTCCATTTGTACCCCAGCATGAAGCAGAGCAATCAGACTGAGATCAATAAAGCGATCGTCCGTCGCTTTTACGATGAAGTATTTAATCAGCGCAATTTCGACGCGATTGATCAACTGCTTGACGATGCGTATATTAATCATGACCCGACCTCGCTGGCTCCTAGCGATCGCGCATCAATAAAGCAGTTTGCACGCAGAATGGCGGTAGCATTTCCTAACCATCATTATCAGATTGAGGATATGGTAGCTGAGGGTGACAAAGTGGTGGTGCGATGTACGCTCACGGCTCGGCCCAGCGGCTACTTTCCGGGTTGCCTAGAAATGCGCCTGGATAACACCTCAATATGCCAGCGCCAGATCCATATTTTGCGCTTGCAAGGCGGCAAGCTGATTGAACATTGGGTGCTGCGGGATGACCTGAGCATGATGCAACAGCTTGATATTATTCCAGTTCTGAGTTGCAGTTCCAATTAGCAGCGCTTAATCAATGCCTGGTGTTGCGGCTAGCATCGTCGTCCCGACGCTCCAATATCAGGAGCAGCATGACAGAGAGAAAAAAAATGCTTCGTCGATTGGCTCAGACAGCGATCGGTGTCATTGCTGGGGCGGGTCTGGCAATATTCTATGCTGAGGCAACTGCTAAACCCCAACTGCAACCTGTAGACGCGATCGCGCAACCCCAAGCTTCGCTTTGCCCATCCCCCCTGCGGGGGCAGCAATTTGCCAAGACAGAGCTATATTTTGGCTCCTTAACACCCACTGGCACTGAAGTCACCGCCGCCGAATTTGCTCACTTTCTGGAGCGCGAGGTAAGCCCTCGATTTCCAGATGGACTCACCCTGCTAAATGGGTTTGGCGAATTTAAGGGTGCGAATGGCAAAACGATTCAAGAAACGTCGCGGCTGGTGATTGTGTTTTATCCGTTGACGACTGACAGCAATCAAAAAATCGAGCAGATTCGGCAAGCTTACAAAGCTGGATTTAAACAAGAATCCGTGTTGCGGGTTGACGGCAAGTTGTGTGTTTCTTTTTGATTTTCTGAGTAAATCTATATCTAAATTTATACAATAAGGAGCATGTTATGGCATTGGTTATCGGGAGTAACGACAGCGATTTTGGCCCCTCTGGCTTAGGCAATCTGCTGGGCACCGATCAGGTAGACACAATCTATGGTTTAGACGGCAATGATTTGATTGCCAGTGGAGGTGGTAACGATACTCTGCTGGGCGGAAATGGCAACGACTCCGTATTTGGTGGCGATGGCGATGATGTTGCTCTGCTAGGAGCCGGGGATGATCTGTTTGGTTGGAACCTTGGCGAAGACAACGATCGCATTGAAGGTGGGACTGGCTACGACACAATGCTGTTCAACGGTGCAAATGTCGATGAGCAAATTACGATGTCTGCCAATGGGCAGCGGCTCCGCTTCTTCCGCGATGTCGCTAACGTGGTGATGGACACTAACGATTTGGAACAGGTAGACTTTAATGCCTTTGGCGGCTTAGACACGATTACGATTAACGACTTGACCAATACCAATGTCAAACAGGTCAATATTGGTTTGGCTGCCTTTGGCTCCACGGCTGGTGATGGGGCAGTTGACACGATCATCCTGAATGGTTCTGGCAATCCTGATACCGTTAACGTCAGCGGGACAGCAGGCAAAGTCAAAGTCAGCGGGCTGGCTGCCAATGTCCAGATTACGGGCGGAGATGAAGACAGCGATCGGCTGGTGATCAACACCTTTTCAGCCCCAGATACAATCACCATCAACGACCTGACCGGAGCTGGGTTAGCGGTCGTGGAAGTCAATCTGAACGCCTTTGGCTCGACCACGGGCGATGGTGAACCCGACCTGACGACCGTGAATGGCTCTAAAGAAGCCGACAATCTCAACATCAGCGGTGTAGCAGGGATTGTAACCATGTCAGGTCTGGGAGCCGATATTGATATCATCGGGGCTGACTTAGAAAGTGATGCCTTGGTGATCAATACTGGAGCCGGGGATGACAGCGTTGATGCTGTCAACTTGAGCGCTGGCTCAATGCACCTGCAAATAGATGGCGGAAAAGGAGATGACCTATTAGTTGGCGGTGCAGAAGACGATACCTTGATTGGCGGCGAGGGCGATGATTTCCTGGTTGGATTTCGGGGCGACGATACGGGCTTCTTGGGCGCGGGAAATGATGCCTTTTTGTGGAATCCTGGCGAAGGTAACGATCGCATTGAAGGCGGTGATGGTTATGACACGATGCTGTTCAACGGGGCAAATGATGATGAACAGATTGACATGTCGCCGAATGGCGATCGATTCCGCTTCTTCCGCGATGTTGCCGCCGTGGTGATGGACACCAATGATTTAGAGAAAGTAGAGTTCCGCGCCTTTGGTGGGGCAGATACGATTAACATCAATGACCTGACGGGCACCGATGTCAAGCAAATTAACCTGAATTTAGGCGTTTCGGGGACAGCGGGTGGCGACGGCCAAACTGACACCATCAAGACTAAAGGTTCAGTCGGCAATGATGTCGTTCGGGTTGCCAGTGGAACTGAGGGCATTACGGTGACTGGCTTAGCCGCCAAGGTGGCGATCGCCCGCGCTGATGCCAGCCTGGATCGTCTGGTTGTAGATGGCGGGACAGGGAACGACCGGATTTCAGCCGCTCACCTCGGTCAGACGATTCAACTAACGCTGGAGGGCGGCGCAGGTAATGATGTCCTGACGGGTAGCTCTGGCAATGATGTGCTGGTCGGCGGTGACGGTGACGATGGTTTGATTGGTGGTTTGGGGGCTGACACCTTAACGGGTGGTGCTGGGCGCGATCGCTTCCGCTTTAACTCTGTACAGGATGGGGCAGACGTGATCACTGATTTTGTCGTCGATGATCAAATTAAAGTCAAAGCCGCCGGCTTTGGCGGTGGACTGGTGGCAGGGGCCGCGATTACTGCCGCTCAGTTCAGGCTCGGCAGCGCGGCAGTCGATAACAGCGATCGCTTCATCTATAACACGGGTAACGGACAGTTGTACTTTGATGTCGATGGAACTGGCAGCAAAGCCCAAACCCTCTTGGCAACGCTGACGGGTGCTCCAACCATTAGCAACGCTGACATTTTTGTGGTTTAAGCGTTGCAGTTTAGAAATGCGCTGGCGGGGAGTTATACCGCAGTGTCCCCTTGCTAGATCTCTCAGGAGAGCGATGCCAAAGGTCTAGACAGTGCAGATGGCGCATAAACCAGACGGGTGGGGAGTTTCTATCGCTTCCTCTCCTTAATTACGACCAACGGCAGGCGAAACCCTGCATCAGAGTGGTCAGAGGTTGTAACCGTCTGGTGTTATGCACAAAGCAATAATTTCAATCGCATGGAGTGACTCTAATGATTCGCCATATTTCGATCGATGCGAACAATCCACTGCACGCTGCGAGCGTTTTGGCAGAATTCTGGCAGGGCAAGGTGTATAAATTTCTGATTTCAAGCAGTTATCTTGTGATGCCGTTCGATGCCTATGGCACTCACGTTGTTGTGCTGCAACGGGGTGATGTCTGGGCACCGGGCGCTGATGTTGAATCTGCCCGCATCCTTCAGGCCAACCCTACTGATTGGGTAGCTGTTCATGCAGCAATCTCAGTTCCTACCAGCCAGCAGCAGATTGAGCAGATTGGGCACCAGCAAGGATGGCGGGTTTTAACTCGTTACCAGGGAGAGGTTGTTCCTTTTAGCGCGATCGAGGTTTGGGTCGAGAACCGGATCTTGTTTGAGCTGTTACCGCCAGAATTTGTGCCTGAATATTTGCAGACTATGCAACCAGACAGAATTGAGCAAATTTTAGGTCAACCGATTTAATCCGTGTCTGGATAGCTTGAGGAATTTAAGCACGCTTAATTTAAAGCCGTTTTAGTCTGGTATACGAACTATTAGTAGAAACACCAATAGAGAAATTTCACCTCTGTCGTAGGCACACATTCAATCCGTTTCTAAAGCAAATTGAACACACGATTTCACTGATCAACTTTCTAGTTATTCGAGGAAAAACCTATGTTTTACTTAACAATTCAAACTCCTGAAGTCAAGGCAAATCAAACCATTCAAACCACCCCTAGTCGGAAGACCTATCTATCTGCACAATGGCGGCTGGTAGACGGCAAGTTGGTTTGCATCTGGTCGGCTTCTTAAATTCCCACCCCATACGCTTTAGGTTAAATCAACACGATGTCGAATCAGCAACCAGAAAATCAACCCCTGAAGCCCGCTCCCAAAGATAGCGATTCCCTGCTAGACAGCGATCGCCCTCTTTCCACAGTTCTACTTAATCTACACATTGGAGACCTGACTATGTTGCATCAACTTACGTTTAACAATCTGCCTCGATTCATGCTGGCGGCAGGATTCTGCCTGACTAGCGTTGTTACCAGCCAGCTTGTCCAAGCGACTGAGACAAACCTGAACAGAAACAGTCATCGAGCTAATCATGCTACCCCTTCCCGCTTGACCACCGCTGGGCTGAATCAAAAACCGATCCAAAAAATCCGTTTAGAGGACAGCCTACTTGCCCTCAAGATCAAACGCTCCGATGTTTAGAGGGCAGTCAACTTGCCCTTAAGATCAAACGCGCCGATTGTTAAGGACTGCCAGTTCCTACAACCACCAAGGGGTTTGCCATGAAATTTAGATACAAAAAGCTGATTTCGTTGCTGTTAGGAACTGGCTGCCTGCTGGCGATCGCTGTTGCCCTGCCCATTAATCGGCAGGGCACAGCGGAGGAATCCGAGGTTAAAGGACAGACGGTAGAAGGGTTAGTCCAGCTTCAGAACGAGTTTCCACAGCGACTCAAAAGCCCCAGCCGTGAAGCCCTTGATCCAAAAGTGATCCAGCAGCAAACCGAGCAAATCCAAGTCTTTAATGACTCCATCGATCGCTTTGGGCCGGTTCGCCTATCCCCATAAATCACAGTTTGGCCGACCGGAAAACCTAATTCAAAATATTTGTTATGAGCTATGAAAATTTTAAGCCTGGGCAGCCGGGGGTTCTTTGGCAAAAACCTGGTCAATGCCCTCAGAAATACAGAGCACAAAATTGTTGCACTCTCTAGGAGAGAAGGTTTGGATTTGGCGGACTATGATTCCACCCAATCTTACCTGCAAGCCATCAAGCCGGGTGTGATTTATAACTGTGCTGCCCATGTTGGCGGCTTGCATTACGTTGCCAAGTTACCGGCAGATATTCTGACCGATAATCTACTGATGTCGTTGAATCTGTATCGGGCGGCTCAAAGTGTCTGTCCTTCGGTTCTAATCATTAATCCGCTTTCTAACTGCTCTTATCCTGGCGATCGCCAACTTTACCGCGAGTCAGAGTGGCTAGCTGGAGAAGTCCACCCTTCGGTTTACTCCTACGGCAATGCCAAGCGCACCCTTTATACGATCTCCCGCTGTTATGCCATGCAGTACGGGATCAAGACCTATAATTTTCTGGTTCCGAATGCCTTTGGGGCTGGAGATGCCACCGACCCGAACAAAGTCCATGCCCTGAACGGGATGATTATTCGGATGCTGGAGTCCGAGCGTCAAGGGCTGAGACAGTTTGAAGTTTGGGGAACTGGGACGCCGATCCGAGAATGGATCTATATCGATGATGTCGTGGCACTGCTAATCAAAGCTTTGGGGCTGGATCTGGATTTGCTCTATCCGATCAATCTGGCTCAACAGCAAGGCTACTCGATTCGGGAATCAGCCGCATTAATTGCCAAAGCGATCGGTTTCGAGGGCGAAATTGTGTTTCGAGCCGAGCATCAAGATGGCGCACCCCAGAAGATTTTAGACGATCGCCAGTTCCGACGCATTTTCCCAGACTATCGGTTTGCCGACCCCTACAGAGCAATTTGCACCACGGTTGAATACTATCGATCAGCGCTAGAGATGCCTGTTTTGACACCCATCTAATTTTAGATCGCCCAGCTTATTTTTCAGCAAACTGCGATAGATCTACTTACCCGATCATACTCTCTGTAAATGGAGGATTAACAATGCTGACTCAAGAAATTGTCACCGCAGAAGAGGTACTCCAATTCTGGTTTCCCTCTCACTTGGGCAATCACCATGCTACGATGGTGCGCCAATTTGAATGGTGGTTTCGCGGCGGAGCCAACGCTGCGATCGCGGAGCGGTTTTCGCCCTTGTTAGAGCAAGCAACGCGAGGTGAACTGCATTACTGGTTAGATCAACCCCGATCGCGGTTGGCATTAATTATTGTGCTCGACCAGTTCTCGCGATCGCTTTATCCAGGCACCAGGCGCGCCTACCAGCAAGACCAGCAGGCGATCGCTCTGGCGCTGCAAGGAATTGCGATCGGTCACTATGCCGGGCTGGAGACGCCCTGGGAAAAGACTTTCTTCTTTTTACCCTTGGGGCATTCCGAGCAGTTGCAGCACGTAGAGCAGGCAATCAAGCTGGCAGAAGACCTCGTCGAGCAAGCAACGCTGGAACTGCGTCGAATTCTGGAGCATTCAGCATCGCAAGCGCGGAGACATCGAGATGTGATTGTCCGCTTCGGTCGTCATCCCCATCGCAACGCGGCTTTAGGGCGGACATCAACTCCAGAGGAATTGGAATACCTGGCCACGGAGCAGCTTGTCCATACCTGTCCGATCCCGCCAATCCTGCCTAGTTGGCCATGAAAGCCCACCGTCAAATGTCTGAGACTTTACAGCGTTCTTTTACCGCCGATCCAAGCTTGAGCGATCGCCTGTTCGGTACTTCAAGACTGCAACCCTAACATAGAGAGTAACCAACTATGATTCATCATATTTCGATCGCTGCCCACCATCCGCTGCGGGTGAGCCAAGTCCTAGCAGAAATATTACAAGGCCAATCTGTGCCCTTTCCAGGTTATCCCGGCAGCTACGTTGCTCTAGCCTTGGATCCACAGGGAACAATGGTGGAAGTTCATCCATTTGGTACTGCCCTCTTTCCAGGCAGTGAAGTTAATGCGCCAAGTCAACTCCACCCCAATTCGGTTGGATCAAACCACACAGCGATCCATGCGGCGATTTCAGTCCCCGTCAGTCAGTCCAAAATCCAGGCGATCGCAGAGCGAGAAGGCTGGCGGATGGCGCATTGTCAGCGGGGAGATTACTTTGATGTGATTGAGTTCTGGGTCGAAAACCAAATGCTGCTAGAGTTTTTGCCGCCGGAGCTTGTGACGCAATATCTGACCTTTATGGAACCGCGCTCGCTACAACAAGTTGCCCAATCAATCGTGCACTCCCTCCAAACTGCGGAAATTTAACGAACATTTATCCTCATCCCTATCATCAAAGGAGTTTGATCATGGCTGAAATTGAAATCTATAGCGCCGTTCTCTGCCCGTTCGCTCATCGATCGCGATTAACTTTGCTAGAAAAACAGGTTCCCTTTAAGCTGATTGAAATTGACTTGCAAAACAAGCCAGCCAACTTCCAGGAAATCTCTCCCTACGGCAAAGTGCCTGTGCTTAAGCATGGTGAACATCGAGTTTGGGAATCTGCGATCGTGAATGAATATCTGGAAGAAACGTTTCCAGAGCCGCCGCTATTGCCGAAAAACCCAATCCAGCGAGCCCAAGCACGAATTTGGATCAATTTTGCCGATACTCGACTGTTCGCAGCGATAGGCAGGTTGTTATACAGCCAAGATTCCCAACCGCAAACGGCAATCCTAAAAGAGCTAACTGAGCACTTGCAGTTTATCGAACAGGAAGGGCTGCGAAAAATCTCGGATGCTGACCCCTACTGGTTAGGAGCAGATATTAGCCTGGTCGATCTGACCTACTATCCTTGGTTTGAGCAGATAGGCGTGTTAGAGCACTTCCGAGGCTTTCAATTACCGGCCGGGCTTGATCGCCTCCAGGAATGGTGGCAAACAATGGCAAACCGGGAATCTGTGAGGGCGATCGCCAAGCCGCAGGAGTTCTACATCGAACACTATGCTCAGTATGCTCTGCGCAATCAGGATCGGATAGCGGTTTAGTCTACGCCTGTTCAATCGCAGCTTTAATGTTATTTTTCTAGCGGTATTCCTATGATTCATCTTACTTCGACTACTGTTCCCAATCTGAATAGACACGCCCTCAAAAACAGAGGCAAACCACCGTCAGGGGTGAGGTCTAACCAGGGGAATCACAGTACCCCCAATCGAGCAGCCCCACTGAAAGTTGGGATTATTGGGGCCGGATTAGCAGGTTTAACCTGCGGATATCACCTTGCTCAACACAATATTGAATTTCAACTCTTTGAAGCCAGCGATCGAGTTGGTGGGCGGATCATGACCTACCAGCACTCCAGCGGAGAAACTGCCGAGCTTGGGGCTGGCTATTTTCATAACCATTACCATGCGCTGTTAAATTTAATCGATCAGCTTGGACTGTCAGCCCAGATCGTGCAGCGGCAGGGCAGTCAGCGGGTCGCTTTTTGTCGAGAGGGTGCTGCCGTTAGTCTGTCCAAAAATAGCAGTGCAAGAAGTGTTTTCGATCGGCTTCAGCAAGCTATCCTGTCCGACTGCCAAAAAGGGAATCAACTCCTGCAAAAGTATGAGCAAAACGACAGGAGTTTTATGGATACGGTGGATGAAGACCCCTACTGGAGACACGCTATTTCTACTCCATTTACTGAGTCTGACCTTTACAGAGGCTTAGATGCTGCCACTCAAGCCTACTTGATTCGCCCCTTTACTAGAAAACAGCTAGCCTCTGATCCAGAAAACCTGAGTCTAATGACGGCGATCGGTGCGCTTGGCGCAACAATGCTGCCCTTAAAAACCCTGCGGGGAGGTTTGATCACCCTGCCAAATGCTTTGTACGCTGCCATAGAATTATTTGTAAGATTGGCAACCCCTGTCACCCAGGTTGCTCGATCGGGCCAGCAGTGGATATTAACGCTCAACAATGATCAGGTTTATAAGTGCGATGTGTTGGTGACTTCAAGCTTGACTGGCAGCTTGCGAGATTTTTGTCGGTTTAAGCCTGACCTCGCCTACGGACAAACCCATGTTTTAATCGTCGAGGGTGAGCTAAAGTCAGCTTACAAAAGCATTGACTCTTTATTTTCGCAGCATCAGGGTCATGGTATTGATGGCATCACTCGCTATGGCGATCGCCTGTTCAAGGTCAATTCCTGCGGGCAGTCCCCTGATTTAAATTTCTTTTTTCAATCGTTTGATATTCTCAGCCGCCAGTTGTGGAAGTCTGCAATTCCGCAAATGCCTGCGAATAGAATTTACCCTGCTGAAGAATTGTCAGAAAACTTGCACCTGATTGGCGACCACTGGTTGCCCTGTATGGAGATGGCAGTTTTGACCGGGCGGAAGGCTGCTCAGAAAATCCTCGCTGTTTCGTAAGCTGCTGGGCTAGGGGTTGCAAAAAATAACTATCATAAACTTAAGCGCGATCGGAGACAAACTGTATGCTCTATCCATTAGCGCCTTGGATCTTGCGGGGAAATGCTTTTCAGACCTTGCAGTGGGCTGAAATTAGCAAAGTTCGCTCTCACATACCGGCGGAGCTAGAGATTGTCCCTTTCCTACCGGGGAAGACGCTGGCAGGCATTTACCTGGCTCGCTATCATGCTGGTTCGACGCTGGAGTATAGCGAACTGATTGTAGTGGCAGCCTACGTGCGATACGCTGGTCAATCAGGGGCTTGGATCTCCCATATTTACGTTGATCAGCCCGCCTCGGTAGCAGGGGGACGAGCGATCTGGAGTTTGCCGAAGGAACTGGCAGATTTTAACTGGGAAACCAGCGATTCTCCAATCCGGCCTGATCGCCAGCAGGTGACGGTGCGCCAACAGCAGCAGCTTTTGTGTCGGCTTGAGTGGAGCTGGCAGTTGCCCTTGTGGCCCCAAGGCTTGTCGGTCTCCAGCTTTTGCACTTTAGATCCAAGTTTCTCGATTTTTGATGCTAAGAGTCGATTTAAACTCCACTTGCTGGGTGCCAGCTTGGAGATACGCCCAGAGAGTCCTTTTGCGAGTTTACATTTAGGGCGGCCGTGGCTGGCGATCGCAGCTCAAGAGCTGAATCTAGTGGTTGAGCCACCGCAAGGATTGAAGTCATGAACAGTGAATTTCCGCCCCCCCTGATGGTTGTGATTGTCGGTTCAGGCTTCGCTGGGATCGGGATGGCAATCAAGCTGCGCCAGGCAGGGGTGAACGATTTCATGATTTTAGAACGGGCTGAGGGGGTTGGTGGCACTTGGCGCGATAACACCTATCCAGGGGCAGGCTGTGATATTCCCTCTCCCCTCTATTCCTTTTCCTTCGAGCCGGACTTTGACTGGCCGCGGCTGTTTTCTGCCCAGGCTGACATCCTGCGCTATCAGCAGCATTTGGTTGAAAAATATCGATTAAAGTCACAGATCCGGCTCAACTGTGAGGTGAAGCAAGCCAATTTTGATCAGACAACGGCTCTCTGGACAGTTCAAACCTCTCAGGGTGACTTGATCAGGGCGCGGGTACTGGTCAGCGCAACGGGGCAACTCAACCGACCGGCCTACCCGAAAATTCCTGGGCTGGAAGCGTTTCAGGGGCAGATGTTCCATTCTGCCCGCTGGAACCACAATTACGACCTGACGGGCAAACGAGTTGGAATTATTGGTACGGGAGCGAGCGCAATTCAGTTTATTCCCACCGTAGTCGCCCAGGCTGACCAGGTAGTGCTGTTCCAACGGACACCCCCCTATATCCTGCCCAAGTCCGATCGAGCATTTACAGGCCGCGATCGCTGGTTGCACCACACCTTTCCAGTCATCCGCTCTTTGCTGCGGTGGCGAATTTATGGGTCGCTGGAATTATTTGGATTGGCCATCCTCAAATTCCGTCCCCTCGCTGCGATCGTCAAGGAGATTTGCCTCGCCCACCTCTGGTTGCGGGTGCGCGACCCGGAACTGCGGCGCAAACTAACTCCGACCTACCCCTTGGGCTGCAAGCGGTTTTTGGTGGACAGCAAGTTTTACCCAGCCGTTAGCCAGCCCAATGTCCAACTGGTTACAGCCGGCATCATCCAGGTTGGCGCTGACGATGTCCAGACCGATGACGGTGCTAAGCACCGGCTAGATGCGCTGATTTTCGGCACTGGTTTTGCCGCCCAGGATTTTATTGCCCCCATGCAGATTTATGGACTCAAGGGTCAGGAACTGAATGCGGTCTGGCGGGAAGGCGCGTCTGCTTATCTGGGGATTAGTGTCAGCAGCTTTCCTAACTTCTTTATGCTTTATGGCCCCAACACCAACCTGGGGCATAACTCGATTATTGTCATGCTAGAGAGCCAGATTCACTACATCATGGGGGCGATCGCCACCCTCCAGCGGTCTCCTGATGCATTTTTAGACCTCAAATCTGAGGTGCAGCAGCGGTTCAACGACCGCTTGCAACAGTCCTTGCACCAAACGGTGTGGAGTGGAGACTGCTCCAGTTGGTACAAAAATCCCAACGGCAAAATAACGAATAATTGGCCAGGACTCGCTACAACCTATCGAAACCTAACCCGCAACTTTGATCAGCAGAATTACCAGCTTAAATTAGCCCGTTCCTGCTTGCCCAGTAATATATTGCATGACAATGTCAAATTTACGATTTAATTCTCTGACTTCATCAGCTTCTATGAGGCAATAAAGCTTTCCTTGGATTTTTTTACTAAATTTAGATCACCTTAAATCTAGCCAACTATGCTCAGTTTACTGCTTAGTAAACCCTCACTCTAGGCTGATTTGGGAGTCCCAAACGTTTTGGGCGACGAAGGTGCGATCGCCTGGAATGGGTGCTACTGGCTCTGTCAGGGTAAACTTACCGGTTTGAATCCATTCCTTGAGTTCGATCGCCACTTGCCGAGACAGATAAATGCTGGCCAGGGGGGCTGCCCGCACCGCTTTGCCATCAATTTTGAGTCGCCCAGACTTGAGTTGAGCGTAGGTGACTAAGCCAAACGTGGGGCGCACCCGGCGCGGAATCGAAAAATCAACCACGGGAGCTACCAAGTCTTGGTCGGCGATCGCGCACTGGGCCACCACCTGTTCGTCTAAGACGGGCAACGGCACGCCCACCCCCAACATCAGCGAGGGCCCGTAGTGCTTGAAGTAGCAGCCCCGCACCCAGCGCGACTGCATTTGTTTGGCATCACCTAGCAGGGCCAGCGTAGCCGCTGGTCCAATTGGCGTCTCGTTCGCCAACCGCTTTTGGAGCGGAAAGTGCTGTGTGCCCTCCCAGGTCACGTAGCCAATCCCGCCGCCCAGAAAGATCCGGCTACCGACCCCAATTAAGCGCAGGTTGGGGTCATTTAACAGGGGAGCGATCGCGCCGGGGTTTGAGTAAACCGCGTTGCCCAACTGGGGTTGCAGCGGGCCGAGGTAGGTGTGCAGCAGGCGATCGCCGCCATTCACACCGACAATAAAATTTTGGTAGAGATTGCGGGGATTAAACAGATAAAACTGATTGATTGTATCCTTGGTGATCGTGGTTTCAAAAGAAGCGCGGGGGTAGCAATCTGTCACCTGCCCGATTGCCCGCAGTTGAATCGGCTTACCGGCAATCAAATCTTCAATTACATGTCCGCCCCCGCGCTCTTTGGTGTCCTCTGCCTCAGAACCTTCCCCCAAGCTATCGGCCGTCTGAGCCGCCCCCAAGTAGAGGTCAACCGCCCCAAAACCAGAATAGGCGTAAACGCCATCCAGCCAGCACTGGCGAATTTTAATCGGTGGGTCAGTATGTCCCAAATTGAGAATCGCCCCGGAAGACTCCATTGGCTCAAAGGTGCCGGTTGTAATCACATCCACTTCTTGAGCGGTTTGCGTCACCCCTACCTCTGCCACCCGCGCCTTTAGTTCTTCAACCGTCCAGACCACCACCTGGCCGCTGTGAATTTTTTGATTAATCTCGGCGATCGTTCGCATAGGTTTCTTTCAATGAATTACGGTTTTCCCCATCTGGTCAGCCTTCAGATTGTAGGAGAATCTAGAAGTACAAGGTGAGCTTAAATTGGTCAATGCCGTAGAGACAGGATATAGCTATGGGATTTTTTGATTCTGAAATTGTCCAGCAGGAAGCCAAGCAACTGTTTGAAGACTATCAATCTTTGGTTAGCTTGGGTAATGACTATGGCAAATTTGACCTTGAAGGCAAAAAAATCTTCATTGAAAAAATGGAAGAGATGATGGATCGCTATCGGATCTTCATGAAGCGATTTGAATTATCTGACGACTTTATGGCTCAGATGACTGTGCAGCAGTTGCAAACCCAGCTAAATCAGTTTGGCATCACCCCCCAACAAATGTTTGAACAGATGAATATGACTCTGGAGCGGATGAAATCTGAGCTTGACAAAAAGCCTTCCCGCTAAGCGAACGATAGCGCTCCTAAAAGGGTGATCAACCCTAGACGTTGATATCAACAGCATCAAGACTGCCGAAAATCTCTAATCCCTCTTCAGAAAATGCCTTCACGCAAATGCTCTCAAAATGTGCCAGCCAAAATCTTGCGCCGCAGCCCATCATAGATCTGGCGATACATGGGCGATGCAGCATTTTGATTAATGGGAATGGCAAAGTCGATCATGACGGGCTAAATCACCTGAAATTCCTTTAAGGCGGGTAGGAAATTATGATTTTCATGATTGGAGCGACTGAGCTTGATTAGGGCAAATCGCTGCGCCTGGGTCAAATTTTTCCACTGATGCAGATCCAACTCGACTCCAACTGCCTGGGCTTTGGTCAACACGCTGGCCGCAATTGCAGTTGGATTTTTCCACGCTGGGTTTAGATCGATCGCAAGTTCTGTGGCAGTTTCTCCTGTGCGATCGCAGACAAGTTGCTGCAAAGTACGTCGGTAATCCTGAATTTCGGACTCCGTCTGGCAGGGTGATTCCACCAGCATTTGTCGCTCTTGGGGACTCAAACAATGCCATTGAGGGAGTTTGAGTTTAATCCCGCAGGTATCCAGCTTCAGCCTCACCTGCATTGGAATGCAGCGCAAGCTTTCTACAAAATCAGCTTCAAATTGAAAAAACGGAGTTGATTGCGCCATTACTTTATCTCTTGCTCAAATGCTTTTCCCGATACACCAGCCCTTGGCGACCTGAAATGAAAACGGGCCAGAACTGATTCCTCTAGAAGAATCGGCTGCCTGTCTGCGACTAACCCCCAAAGCCACCTTGGCGGCGATCGCAGGCTTACAAGGTTCACAACCCTGATTCAGCCTCATGATTGCCCTTAGGATTCAGGAAGTTGATCAGGGTCAATGCCCTGCGATCGCAAAAAGGTTTCTAACTTCTCTTTTGCCTGCCGCTCCTGCTCCGCCCGCTGTCGCTCCCGTTCTGCCCGCTGTCGTTCTGCCACCTCTGGTAATGGGACAAGTTGACCTTCGGCGCTAAACCACCTTAACTGTCGCTCATGAATGCCCAGATATAAACCTAATTGCTGACTCCAGAGCCAGCCGATTTCTGTTGGAGCAATTGCCTCATACTGAGCATTAACGAGATGGAAACCCGCAAACTCCATTGTCTCTGGATGAAACCAGTAATACTCTGGTACCCGCCACACATCTTGATAGAGGTCTTTCTTCTTACCTTTGTCTACTGTTGCGGTTGAACTTGAGAGCAACTCAATTACCAGATTCGGATACTTTCCCCCTTCTTCCCAGATCGCCCAACTGCGGCGGTCTTTTTTTTCCACACCTAGCACCACAAAAATATCTGGCCCTCGGAAGTCGCGCTTTTTGAGCTGCTGTTCGTTGTAGTACACCGTCAGGTTGCCAGAAATATAAAAGTCTGGGCGGTCTTGCCACCAGTATTTGAGTAAGCGAATCAGCAGGTCAATCTGGTCACGATGAAAGTCGGTTTCCAAAGGTGGCTCATCACTATATAAATTGGTGGGAAGCCACTGAATGTCATCAATGGCCTCCTTACTGGCAGATTGAGGCGGGTTGGCATCCAGATGAACCATTGCAGCACTCTTCAAGAAGACCGCTTTCATTTTAGCCCAAGAGACTGTAAGCACCGGCAGAACTGATCGTTTCAGCAGCGCTGTAGATTTTAGTCCGGTTAGCCTGAACGGATGCCGATCGCAGCAGTGATGTTGGGAGCTATTTCTTGCCTGCAAAGGTGAAATTGCGGAAGTAGCGGGCTTGCTGCTCAATTCGCCCCGCTAGGCGATCGCAGACCAAATTACACAGCTCAAAAATGAGGTCATCTTCAATGCTGTAGTAAGCGGATGTGCCCACCGTTCGTCGGCGCAAAATGCCAGCTTGCATCATCACCTTTAAATGCTTAGATACATTGGCTTGGCTGGTTTCACTGGCCTCTACCAGATCTTGCACACATTTTTCACCATCACGCAATAAGTTGAGGATACGTAGACGCATCGGTTCGCCCAGCACGCTGAAGTACTGAGCAAGTTGATGAGTAACCTCTTGGGGAACCGGCTTGGCTAGTTTCATGGAGAGTTAGTGAGGAGGTTGTGGTTCGTCGCAAATAGTTTTTAATCGGATTTTAGGATTTTAAGAATACTACCACTCAAAACGCCTATGCCAATAAAACCATTGAGTTGCAGGCTAACTCCATCATAGACAATTAGCTGGGGTTAACTCTGAGCAGGGCTTGCCCATACTCAACTGGCTCCCCATTCTGAACCAAAATTTCGACAACCTGTCCATTTACTTCCGCCTCAATCTCGTTCATCAGCTTCATCGCTTCAATAATACAGACGGTTTGACCGTGCCGAATAGTTTCCCCAACTTCAACAAAGGGATCTTCGTCGGGGGCAGGTGCCCGGTAAAACGTGCCAACCATTGGGGAAAGAACATCGACCAGCTTTTTGCTGCCCGGCGGCGGCGTCGGCGTTTCAGGCGGAGTAGAGGGCACTACCAGCGGCAGTTCCTGAGTTAAAGGGGCGTCTGCAACCGCAGGAGCAGTCACAATTACAGCCCGATCGCCCTTGCGTAAGGTTAGCTCAAAGTCGCCACTCTTCAGGTTTAACTCAGTGATTTGGGTCTGGTTGAACAGTCCGAGCAGTTCTCCGACTTGACTTAAATTAACTTCCACAGGTGTTACTCCTATTCTCGGCCGAGGTAGGAGTCGGTGCGGGTGTCAATTTTAATCCGCTCTCCTATGGTGATGAACAGTGGCACCATCACCTGAGCGCCCGTTTCCACAATCGCTGGCTTAGTGCCACCCGTGGCGGTATCTCCCTTCACGCCGGGGTCAGTTTGAATAATTTCTAGCACAACCGAGTTGGGTAGCTCAACTTCTAGCACTTGGTCTCCCCAGCGAACAACGTTGGCTTCCATGCCTTCCTTGAGGTACTTGACGCGATCGCCAATTTGCTTCGCATCCAGGCGAGCTTCTTCGTAGGTTTCCATATCCATGAAGACAAACTGCTCAGCCTCTTTATAGGTGTGCTGCATGACGCTTTTTTCCAGGTTAGCCTGCGGAACCGTTTCCCCAGCCCGAAAGGTGCGCTCGACCACGCCGCCAGTTTGGACATTTTTGAGCTTGGTGCGCACAAAGGCAGCTCCTTTGCCAGGCTTGACGTGGAGAAACTCCACTACCCGCCAGATCGAGCCATCTAGCTCAATACTGACACCGGGGCGAAAATCATTGCTAGAAATCATGAGTCGTCTGTCAAGTTCAGTCAGCAATTTATTTTAGCGCCTGAATGGTACTTGCTGAGCTAAGGGAGAATTTGCAGAGAGGGTGGCTGATTCCTTAACATCAGCTATCCTAATCAACCGCTGTGTCTTTTGAGTGACAGTGGGGTGACGTTGGGATTATTTTGACAAAATTGCCAACCGAACTAGCTTACATCTCTATCGGCTGCTGGCAACACAGCTTTGGATCGGTTGGGATGACTCGATCGGAATCGTAAAATGAAACCGGCTGCCCTGGTTTTTGCCAGCCGATTCTGCCCAAATGCTGCCGCCCATGCCAACAATAATTTGACGACAAATGGCTAGACCCAGACCCACCCCACCGACTGTCCGCCGCAGGGAATCCTCTGCCTGATAAAAACGGTTGAAGATGGTTTCTAGTTGTTCTGACTCTATGCCTCTGCCGGTGTCGGCAATGATCACCTCTAGCATTGGATCAGGTTTGCGGCTGTTCCAGACAGAACCGACCCTCTGCCCCGGCAAGCAATGATCAAACTCTGCTCCGGCATCGCAGATCCGGGCTTGAATCACAATTTCGCCATTAGACTCTGTGAATTTGCAGGCATTCTCTAGCAGTTTGCCCAAGGCTTCGCCTAAACCCTCGGCATCAGCCTGCACGAGGGGCAACTCAGAGGGTAACTCGACTCTAATGGCTGGAAAAGGGGCAGTGGCGTTTCTGGCTTGGAAACCACCGATCGCAATCTCGATCGCTTCTTGGAGGGGAATTGCTTCCGGGCAGCCGTAAACCTGTCCACTTTCCAGCCGAGACAGGGTGAGGAAATCTTGAATCAGCTTTCGCATTCGCTCAGCGTCTGAGAGGGCGATTTCCAGCATCTCCTGGCGAAATTCTGGCGGCATCTCTGGTTCGCTGGCCACCCCCTCTAAAAAGACCTGAATCGTCGATAGGGGAGTTCGCAGCTCGTGACCAACGATCGCAATTAAATTGCCCTGAGTTCTTTCGAGGGTGGTCAGTTGGCGGTTGAGTCTCTCTAAATCGGCATAGGCATGGGCTTGAGTTAACCCAACCCCGACCTGGTTGGCGATCGCTTCCACCAGGGAAATGTCATTTTCTGACCAAACGGCTGGTTTGCCCCTGTGCAGTTCGATCATCCCTAGCAGCTTGCCCTGATTGCGAATCGGCACCAGCAGCCAAGCTCGAATTTGCCAGTCCTGGATGATCACCTGCAGATTTCGATTATTCTGGAGCGGAGAGTCTACTACATCCACAATCGCGATCGCCCGCTCCTGAGCCGCCGCAACTTGAATCAGCGGATTTTCCACCAGCGGCCAACTCTCGCCCAGTAAAGCGGGCAACGCTGACGGAACCGCTTCGTACTCAACTTTCACCCACTCATCCCCAGTTTGACAGCAGTAGAGCAGGCAGCGGCAATCGGTAAAGATCCGCCCTAACTCTTGCACCGCCATCGCCAAAATCGCCTCTGGCTCTAGTGAACACCGCACCGCTGCTGTGATGCTATTGACTAAGCGCTCCTTGTGCTCTAGGGCGGCGATCGCTCGGTAGGCCTTCAGGACTCTATACTGGCTGGCTTGCAGATAAGTAACCAAACGCTGGCCAAACACCTGGGCATCAACTGTCTGAGCAGCTAAATCTTGTCCGACAACCTCTGGGCTGAGATGGTACTGCTGAAAGGCCTGCTGCACTTTGGCGGCTAGTTCTGGACGACGGACAGCAATTTGGGTTAGCAACCGTTGGGCTGCCTGGGTGCTGACCTGACGCTCAAACGTCCAAATCCCCTCAAATCTTCGCCCCTGATCGATTGAGGCTGGAACTTTAGTCTGCTCTCGACAGATTAGGCAGGCTGTATAAGATGCGCCCACAATCACGAGATGCCATTCCTGAGCCAGTCCATCCTGCGCATCTAGGGGAATGGTTTCATAAGGTTCCGAGGCGATCGCAAACCCAGATTCCGATTCTGGAGCTGCCAGCACATAAACCTGGTCTGAACGCTGAGCAATTTGGCGATAGCGACGGATCTCCTGACGATAGAAGCGCTCCTGTTGAAAATTAGCAATCACCAGTGGCGACTCTGCTCCCATTAGCACCAAATCTTCCATGGCGTGGGAGAGCGCAGTCAAGGAGGATTTGAAGTAGGTTTGAGCGTGCAGATGCGGTAGGTCTGCCAGTAACTCCCATAGCAGTGAATCGAGCATAGTTAGGTCATTTCTCTGACTAGCTTTGATGCTGAGTGATCCAGCCTGTACCGACGGAAAAATACACTGGTACCGAGCCGAGCAAACAATTTTTCCTGAGCAGGGTGATCTACAATCGTTGAGCTAAGGCAATGGTTGGCACCGCCACTAAACTTTACTCATTCGCTGGACTTTGATCGCCCCAAACTGAGCCAGCAAATTTTGATCTGACAAAATCACCTGACTCAGCTCAACTCGCTCCAGAATTGCCCCATCTAGCGATGCTTCACTCAGGTCAGCATGGCTTAAACAGGCTCCAGTTAAATCGGCTTGACGCAGATTAGCAGCTTTCAGATTGGCTCCCCGCAAGTCGGCATATCTGAGGTCGGCTCCTGATAAATTGGCTCCCCGCAAGTCGGTAGACCGCAAATCGGCAAGCCTCAAATCAGCTTGCGTCAGATTGGCCTGACTCATTTCTGCGTGGCTGAAGCAGGCCCGAATCAAAAAGGACTGACTGAGGTTGCTTTCTACCAGGTTGGAATTGGCTAAGTCAGTGCGCCAAAGCGTTGCACCAAGCAAGCTGACCTGACTCAAGTCAACGTTTTGGAGGATGGACAAACTTAAATTTGCCCCCATCAGATTCGCTCCGGCCAGAATGGCTCCACTGATGTCGATCTGACTCAAATTAGCGGTTTGCAGGTTTGACCCAAGGAAATTTCTTTCGCCTGCTGCATACCGCTCTAAAAGCTGACGGGCCTCCATTAGCGTTACTCCACAACTCTCAACTGCATTCCAGAAATCTGCGTTCGGAAGCTCTAGCTGACCCAGAAAGCAGTCAGAACAAGTGCGCTCAGAAAGACTGTGGCGATCGCTGCTTGGAAAGCGTAGCGTTTTTGCTGTTCAAAGGAAGGATAGGCTGCCACGTAAACCGTGGGCTCAATCGCATAGTTATTGAGGATGCCTTGGTCGTCGGTTGTGTACATAATTGCCTCTAATATTGCTTTTGTAACTTTGTGTAAATAAATGTAACAAAATTGTTATAAAAAAGCAACCAATGAGCTGAAATGGATACTCAGCCTGACCTATGCCGCCTTAAAGACGACACGCAAAACGAAGTAGCGCGGCAAGACCAAAAGTTTGAGCCGCGCAGGCAAAGCTGACGCGGCTCAATACTTGATCACAAATCCGAGACGGTCAAGCTGATGCTCAACTTAAAGCAATCTCATTCACCCGTGATCGATAGCCCCTCGACCCATATTTGGGGACAAATTCCGCCAGGAGTAAGGTGAGCTTCTGGTTCGACAAACAAAATTGACTTCAGCAGGGTCAGAAAATCTCCGGCTACCGTCGCCGATTCGATGCTGGTGCGCTCACCTTGATTGATCAACCAGCCGTCAAAGGGCAAAGAGAAAGACCCTTGCAGCGCTCTTACGCCGGCATGGAGTGCTTGCAGGTCATCAATTAAGATTACATTTTCAGCTTTGTCTAAGCTATAGGATGTGTCTGCGTTTGTCCCAGGCAAGACATGGTAAAAGTGGGAGCCAACGGTGACTTTAGCGCCAATGTTGGCGTGACCCGTTGGTTCTGCCTGCATCCGCTTAGCGGTGCCAGCGCTGTGCATGAAGCCACTCAACACGCCTTGATCAATCAAAGCAACTCGGCGGGTGGGAGTGCCTTCGCCATCAAATAGGGTGGCCGTAATGTTGTCTGGGTGCAGCGCATCATCGTAAACCGAGAGCAGGGGGGAGGCGATCGCTGTGCCCAGTGATTCAGGCGTAGACAGGCTCTGCTTGTCGAGAATACTCTGAGCGTTAAATAGGTTAGAGAATGCCCCGATCAAGCTTAAAAATGCTTCCGGCGAAAAAACAACCGTGTACTTGCCTGAAGCAATTTTTTGGTAGTTGAGGTGGCTAATTGTTTTATCCGCCGCTTCTTTCAGACAGCCAGCAATATCGAGCTGCTCTAAACCGCGGCTGATTCGGTAAGCGCCGGCACTGCGGGGCTTTTTGCCTGCCTCTTCTGTTTTGCTGTAGAGATACATCGTGGTGTAACTGCCTGCTTCATTGCGGGCGGCTCCGGCGCTGTTCAGATAAAAACGAGCCACATCTCGCTGCGATAAGCCATTGTAGGGCACACCCGCGATCGCCGAATGAGCGCTCAACAATTCCTGTTCAGCCGCAATCAATTTTGTCAACAGCTCAGCGGCAGGCGCTTGCGGCACGATCGGAGCAGAGCGGTCTGCGATCGGGGCGGTGGCAGCCGGGCTAAAGTCGGGGACATGCTCTTTAACGCCAAAAAAGCTGGCTTCGTGGGCCGTTTTTAGCGCTAGCTCCAGTCCAGTTGGATCAACATCGGTGGTACTGGTAATGCCCATGCTGCCGTCGGAGTTCCAAGCCCGCACCGTCACGCTAGAGCGATTGGCCGCTTTCACCTGTTTGGGCGCACCCTGATCAACTTGGACGCTGGTTTCATCCACCGTCGAACCGTAAATATCGAACTTTTGGATGCCGAGTTTAGCGGCGATATCAGCAGCAGTGGTGGCGAGAGAAGTTACAGCAGTCATGTTTTAAAGCTCTGAGTGAAATCTTACAAAACAAAAAATTGCTGGTGCAGGAGGTTCCAGCTTGTCGATTTTGCCCTACCTTACCTATCTTGCTGAAAGACAGAACTTCGGCACCTTGAGTCAGAACTTCGGCACCCTCTTAAAAGCAACCCCTGGCAGGGGAGAAAATCGACAGGAAATGGGGGGTTAAATCCAGGCGCTCTCGGATGAACTAA